>JGI24133J20442_1000173_pt1 | contig 19452 bp, 16 predicted proteins | sample BarGraNGADG00311_2_FD_20442 | JGI IMG/M metagenome (IMG submission 20442)
AGTCTCTAAGTCTCTTAGTCCCTTAGTCTCTTTGTCTCTCAGTCTCTTAGTCTTTGTTATGGTACTCGTTGAATATCTGCACCTATTGCATTGAGCCGTTTATCAATATTCTGATATCCCCGGTCGATCTGTTCAATATTATGAATAACACTTTTACCTTCTGCAGAAAGAGCAGCAATGAGCAGGGCTACTCCGGCTCTGATATCGGGCGATGACATGACCGTACCTTTTAGTCTGATCATTTTATCCTGACCGATTACCGTGGCTCTGTGCGGATCACAAAGAATTATCTGAGCGCCCATATCAATGAGTTTATCAACAAAGAACAGTCGGCTTTCAAACATTTTCTGATGAATAAGAACAGCACCTTTTGCCTGGGTAGCTATGACAAGGAATACACTGAGCAGGTCCGGAGTCAATCCAGGCCAGATGGCATCAGATATAGTCATAATTGATCCATCTATAAAAGTTTCTATTTCATAATGCTTCTGACTTGGAATAAAGATATCATCGCCTCTTCTTTCGAGTGCTATTCCAAGACGGCGGAAGGAGTCGGGTATAATTCCAAGGTTTTCGTAGGATGTATTTTTAATAGTGATCTCCGATTCTGTTATGGCAGCCATTCCAATAAATGATCCGATTTCAATCATATCTGGCAGAATGGTATGGATACATCCACGAAGACCTGTAACTCCATCAATATAAAGAAGATTTGATCCAATACCGTCAATTTTTGCTCCCATGGAAACCAGCATCCTGCAAAGTTGCTGAATATAGGGTTCACAGGCAGCATTATATATTGTTGTACGACCCTTTGCAAGGACCGCAGCCATAATAATATTAGCGGTACCAGTTACAGATGCCTCATCGAGGTGCATATATGTACCTGTTAACGACTGTGCTTCAACTTTAAAAAAGGGATCGGCGGAATCAAATTCAAATCGGGCACCAAGTTTTTGGAAACCGGTAAAATGTGTATCAACTCTTCGTCGTCCGATCTTATCACCTCCGGGTTTTGGAATAAAAGCTTTTCCAAACCTGGCAAGAAGGGGGCCGACTATCATTATCGATCCTCTTAAACTGGAGCTCTGTACCCTGAATTCACTTGTCTGGAGATAATCGAGATCGACATTTATCGCCTCGAAGCTTATTACAGACCCAGGTTCTCTGGTAACTTTAACACCCATGCAGCTGATAAGCTCGATCAGCTTATTAACATCGCTAATATCAGGAATATTCCTGATTGTAACTTTTTCTGAAGTAAGGAGAGTTGCACAGATTACCTGCAAGGCTTCATTTTTGGCTCCCTGAGGAGTTATCTCTCCCTTAAGCGATTTACCTCCTTTAACGATAAAACTACCCATTAATGTCTGCTGTGTCCTTTTTTCTTAACGAATTGTTTGTTTTGTTGCTTACCATGAGGTTTTCCAAGCGGCTTTCTTTTGACCGGAGGTATCAGTTCTCTGACTTCAAGAATTTTTACTCCCTCAGTCATTTTCAGTTTCCCGGCAGACAATAATTTCATGTCTTTTATTATCACCTCATCAGCAACCTGAGCTCTGTTCCATGTGATATATGATTTCTTCATCTGATTAACAATCAGAGTAGTAAGGTATTCCTTTTCACCTCCTTCTTCCAATTCACAAGCAGCATCAATCATCAATTCAATAATGCGGCCATAATGGAGAAATCTGATATCACCCTGCTTGTAAGGTACCTGCTTGGGCTTCTCAACAAACTTCGAAGGTTCAGGAACAGGATATGGTGAGTCAATATCCAACTCAAAGCTTGCAATAAGTGCCAGGTGATCCCATAATTTGTGTTTAAAATCGCCTACATCACGGAGATGGGGATTAAGGTTGCCCATAATTGAAATTATGGTCTTTGCAGCACGGTTTCTCTCAACTCTGTCCTCAATGGTCTTAATATGATCGACCATCTTCTGAACATTTCTTCCGTATTCAGGCAAAGCCATTCTTTTCCTCTGAGTGTTGTAATCGTAATTCATTATGTGCGAATTAATTTATGCAAAGCTAGTAATTTAAAGTAAATTCACGAAAGGTTAGGAATTGAACGTCATACACAGCAAATTAGAATATAATCTTATGGTTGTCAGTATTCTCGCTATGGCATTATTAATTAAAGATTCGGAATATCCATGGGGCATGTATTGCTATAGATCCAGAAACTGAATAGCAAGACCTGAAAACAAAATCATTGCTCCGGCGATAAGATGACTGTATTTCTCTACAGGTTTAAGATTTATCTTATTTAATCCAAGTTTAAAGGCCAGAACAACCGACATCATGGTAATAATTGTAACGATGGCAAACAGGAGGGATACTATTATTGCTCCTGAGATATTATTTTCGGCTGCAGGATACATCACTAAAGGAATTAATGGCTCACAGGGCCCAAAAACAAAAATAAGGAAAAGAATCCAGGGTGTAGTTTTAAAAACTTCTTCCTCATGAATATGAGTATGTTCATTATAATGATCATGCTCATGAAGATGTTTCTCCCCATTGAAATGGAAATGAGAATGGCTGTGTCTCTTTTTCCTGACAAGGTTTCTGACACTGATAATCATATAAACCAGCCCGAATGCAATAAATAGCCAGGCTGCAATATTCCCCCTGAATGATTCCACAGATACAAGTCTGGTCACAGATATTCCGACAGCAATACCTATCAGCCCCAGAATTACTGAACTGAGAACATGCCCNATACCACATAAAAATGTGATTATCATTGTTTTTCTGAGTGACCATTTTTTTGCCTGACTGAGTACAATGAAAGGAAGGTAATGATCAGGCCCCAGAAGGGTATGGATAAAACCAATTGAGATAGCAGTAATTGAAAGAAGTGTGATGGAATTGTTCATCTGTTAATTTTCTATCTTTTTACCTGATAATTCAATATGCAATTATATTTATAAATGCTGAGATAATTAAGCTATTTGGTATTAAAAATTGATAACCGTTATTAATTACTTAACAACCACGCCTTTCCGTTATAAATATACTCCTTAACATTTATATTTTGTTCATTTAGAAGTTTCCTGGAATCACCGATGAATTTTTTCATCAGGTAGAAAGCCTCCGGTTTGTCGAAAAAGTCCGGCCTGTTTTCAAACTCCGAGCATGGCAGGATAAAGAATTTTTTTCTGTATTTCTCAATAGGTGTATAAACCCATGTGAGGTAATATCCTGCATTCGAAATAACATATTTATCGCCATTTTTTGTAAGCTCAACTCTCACCATTGACCCACCATCGGTTTTAGGTTTTCTCTGATTTGATACAAAATTACCAAGCGAGTATACCACTATTCCTTCTTTCACGTTACCTGCATTTTTATGCCAGACCATTTTCTGCAGGACATGCGGATGAGAACCAATTACCATATCAACACCCAGTGATTGAAAAAATTCTGCAAGATCAGCCTGGGCTTTTGCAGGAATTGTATCATATTCTGTTCCCCAGTGCAAAAACAGAATAATAATATCGGCCTTTTTATTCTTAGCTTTATTAATATCATTGATAATCAATTCTTTATCCAGTATATTTACAATTACCGGTTCCGGTACTTTTATCCCGTTCGTACTGAAAGTATAATTGAGCAGTGCAATAGACGCACCATTCCTGTGAATCATCATCGGAGTTAGACTATCATGACATGCGGAATTAAGAAAGGTGCCGGTATGAGGTATGCCGATACTGTCCAGTTTATTGATGGTACTTATAATTCCTTGCTTCCCTCTGTCGGCTGCATGATTATTTGCAGTAACAAGGTAATCAATACCGGCATTTTTGCAGGCAACAGCCAGATCAGCCGGTGAACTGAACTGGGGATAACCCATATAAGGAGGACCGGCCAGAGTAACCTCAAAATTAGCAATGGCTATGTCAGTTTCGGTTATAACAGGTTTTATGTATCTGAACACATCATCATAATTAAATTCATGCGTCTCGCGGTTCTCTGCCGACCAGATCTGTTCATCATGGCCCATAATATCACCAATAAAAAGAAGGAAATTTTGTCTCTGGCTGCTGGCTGACTCTGGCTTTGCACAGAAAGAAAGACAGAAATAAAAAGAGATAGAAAAAGTAACGATCTGAGATTAATAGTTGTACGATTCATTTTTCCTTTGTTATCATGTTGTGTAATATCAGGTTATAGCGCCTGATCTGACATTTTCATTTCAAAAATTCATTTAATCGGTAAAGGGATTAATTCCTTGTCAAATATAACTTATCTTTCATATGTTTTTGATACAATTACCTTCTGAGATTGGATTGTTAATGGTTGGTAATCATTTCGTACTTTTAAGAATAAATATTTTCCAGAATTCCAAATGCTTCTTATTTCATATAAACAGGGGAAATGACTCAGGAGAAACAGGCGCATAATATTGGTAAATACAGGGTGATTTTTAGTGCAAAAAAAATTATTTTGTTATTATGGCCTTTTTTCATTTGTGCACTGGTTTTTTTAAGCACGATCTTTGCCATTAGAAACACCGGGTTGGTTGAGCATTACTATTCGGAAGGAATTTATCCTTTTATTGCAAAGTGCTTCTCCTTTTTTAGCAATCTCATTCCTTTCTCATTATGGGATGTTTTTTGGATATTGATTATATTATTGGTAATTAGCGGATTAGAACTGGTTATTTTCAGAAAAATGAAATTTGGCAGGTATATCCTGCGAACAACCCAATTGCTGGCATTACTTTATTCATTATTCTATATATTATGGGGTTATAACTATTTCAGACCCAGAATAGAAACGCGGATTGGCTGGGAGAAATCAAAAACTGATGAAATGATTTTTCGGTCGATCCTCGATTCCTTAATAATACAAACCAATTACAATTATATTGTTATTTCATCTTCCGATTACTCTAAGATTGATATGCTTGTTGAGGAGTCTTACCGCAAAANCAGTCCGGAATTAGGGATCNATTATCCAAATGGTANGCGACGANCGAAGACAATGCTTTTAAGTTCTTTTTTCATAAAATCAGGAGTAACCGGCTATTTTGGACCTTTTTTCAACGAGATCCATGTTAATCACTATCTGCTGCCCATTGATTATCCTTTTGTGCTTGCCCATGAGAAAGCGCACCAGTTTGGAATTACCAGTGAAGCCGAGGCTAACCTTTTTGCATTTATTATTTGTAGTACCTCGGAAGACCAACGTCTGAGATATTCAGGATATCAGTATTTGCTGCTTTATTTTATCAACGATGCAACTCACATGGAGGATTATAAGGACTATTTAAATAGAATCGACAGAAGGGTAAGAATGGATTTACGTTTTCGACAGGATTATTACCAGGGTAAGCAAAACAAAAGACTTTCGAAGATGCAAACTGCAGCAAACAATACTTACCTAAAAGTCAATCATATTGAAAAAGGAGTTAAGAATTACAATCAGGTAGTCTCTCTGGTGCTGAGCTGGTATTATAATTCAAAGCTGAGAAAAGAGAGCAATTAAGTTAGCTGATTAAAAAGTTATTCAGAAAAAATATTCCTTACATGCCGGTTCTTAAAATCCTAATAATTATTAACTTTGGCCGCTTTATTTAAAAAAAGCCCTGATTAAAATGCAGGGTAAATTCATGGCAGAAAAAGAACACCGTTTTGATATTAAAAAGCTTTCGCTGGCCGGTGCCATAGTAACAATGGGAATTGTGTTTGGTGATCTGGGTACCAGTCCCCTTTACACAATGAGGGCAATCATTTCAGGAACTTCGGGTAAGATGGATGAATTGCTTATTTATGGTGGTTTATCATGTATTTTCTGGACACTTACACTTTCTACTACCATCAAATATATAACAATAACATTAAGGGCTGATAATAATGGAGAAGGTGGTATTTTTGCACTTTTTGCCCTGATAAAGCAAAAATCTTCATGGGCAGCAGTACTTACTATGATAGGTGGTGCAGCCTTGCTTGCCGATGGTGTAATCATGCCTTCGATTACCGTAACATCATCAATTGAAGGGTTAAGACTTTATAATCCTGATATTCCGGTTGTTCCAATTGTTCTTCTTATCATAGGAGTTATCTTCTTTATACAGCAATTCGGAACAACATTTATCGGTAGTTCTTTCGGACCAATCATGGCTATCTGGTTTTTAACGCTTGGAATTCTTGGTTTATCTCAGCTGTTAATGTATCCGGATATTCTCAAAGCAGTTAATCCGGAATATGCTTATCGTTTTCTTTCAGAATATCCGGGAGGTTTTATACTGCTTGGAGCTGTTTTCCTGTGTACCACCGGAGCAGAGGCACTATATGCTGATCTTGGCCATTGCGGGAGGAAAAACATACGTGCATCATGGATATTTGTTAAGACTGCTTTGCTTCTGAACTACTTCGGACAGGGAGCATGGTTAATGATGAATCTTGAATCGGGTTCAAAAGTTAATCCCTTCTTTGAAATAATGCCGAAATGGTTCCTTTTACCGGGAGTCGCACTGGCAACTGCGGCTGCAATTATCGCAAGCCAGGCGATAATCAGCGGATCATTCACTCTGATAAGCGAGGCGGTTTCACTTAACTTCTGGCCAAAAGTAAGGATTTTGCATCCCACCTTTATCAGGGGGCAGGTTTATCTGCCATTTGTCAACTGGTTTCTTTGGATTGCCTGCAGCCTGGTTGTTTTTTCATTCAAGGAGTCTAATAATATGAATGCTGCATATGGTCTGGCAATAACAATAACCGAGATAATGACAACCTTCCTGCTATCATATTATTTATATCAGAAAGGGGTGAACCACCGTCTGATTCTTTTACTTATTGTAGTTTATTTAACTATCGAAGGCAGCTTCCTTATCGCCAACCTTCATAAATTTAAGTCTGGGGGATGGTTCACGCTCTTACTTGCTTCAATGTATTTTATCGTAATGGTCGGGTGGTATTTCGGCAGGAAATTGAAAAACAGGTATGTGACCTTTACAAACCTCTATAATTATCTCGAGCTATTTAAAGATCTGTCCAAAGATAAATCAGTTCCTAAAACAGCGACAAATCTTGTATATATTATTAAGGCCAACCGGATTGATCAGGTCGAATCCAAAGTGATATATTCAATATTCCGTAAACAACCAAAACGTGCTGACACCTACTGGTTTCTGCATGTTGACAGACTAGATGAACCTGACAGATTTGAATATCAGGTGACACCGATCATTCCGGGAGTATTAATAAGAGTTGATTTCCTTCTGGGCTTTAAAGTAGAACCAAAAATAAATCTATACTTCAGGGAGGTGCTGGAAGACCTGGTAGAATCAGGTCAGATAAAGCTGGAAAGCAATTTTGATTCACTTAAAAAACATGCTCTCCCGGCAGATTTTATGTATGTTCTGATTGACCGGGTAATGCCACGCGACTATAAACTGTCATATATCGAGAATCTCACGCTCGCGCTTCACAGTGTATCAAGACTACTTTGTATTTCTGATGTAAAAGCGTTGGAACTTGATTCCTCCAATACCATTGAGGAACAGGTTCCAATTACAATTGACCAGCCGACAGACTTCAGGATCAAGCGTATACACTAATATTATATGAATATTTTTTATATAATTAATTTTGGAAGTTTTTTTTAGGGGGAATCCTTTGACTAAGTAAGGAAATGTATGAAAGGAACGGATCATCACCATATTGATATAAATAAACTCTCATTTGCAGGTCTGTTAGTTACCCTTGGTATCGTGTTTGGAGACATTGGTACCAGTCCTCTTTATACAGTCAGGGCAATTATTGATAATTCCAAAACATTTAATGAGCTTCTGATCTATGGATCACTGTCGTGTGTTTTCTGGACATTAACACTTCAGACTACTATTAAATATATTGTGATTACTCTTCAGGCAGATAACAAGGGTGAAGGCGGCATCTTTGCACTTTTTGCACTGATCAGAAGAAAGTCTGCCTGGGCAGCTATCCTCACTATGATAGGTGGAGGTGCATTACTGGCTGATGGTGTAATAACTCCGGCTATAACAGTTACCTCATCAATTGAAGGATTGAGACTTTTTAATCCGGGTATTCACGTTTTGCCTATAGTCCTTATAATCTTTGCAGTTATCTTCTTCATGCAGCAGTTTGGGACTAATTTTATAGGAGTAGCATTCGGCCCCATGATGGTGATATGGTTCTTAATGCTTGGTATTCTGGGGTTTTCACAGGTAATTCAGCATCCCGCCGTTCTGCATGCTCTCAGTCCTCTTTATGCGATACGTTTTCTCAGCGAATACCCGGGCGGCTTTATTCTTCTCGGAGCGGTTTTCCTTTGTACTACAGGTGCTGAAGCTCTCTATTCTGACCTGGGTCATTGCGGCAAGTCAAATATCCGGATGTCGTGGATTTTTGTCAAAACTACATTGCTTCTGAACTACGGACAGGGAGCATGGGTAATGATGCATTATACTCAGGGGTCGGAGGTAACTCCTTTTTTCGCTTTAATGCCAAGATGGTTTCTTCTGACCGGAATAATCATCTCAACTGCTGCCTCTATAATTGCAAGTCAGGCACTTATAAGCGGATCCTTCACCCTGATAAGTGAAGCTGTTTCTCTGAATTTCTGGCCTAAAATAAGGATCATTAATCCCACATTTGTAAGAGGACAGGTCTATCTGCCTTTTGTAAACTGGTCTTTGTGGATCATGTGCAGCATGGTCGTAATTTTCTTCAGAGAATCTTCAAATATGGAAGCTGCATATGGACTGGCCATCACCATAACAATGATAATGACTACATTATTATTATCATATTACCTGTATCAGAAAGGGGTCGACCGAAAGTTGGTAGTATTGTTGTTGTTGGTTTTTCTCACTATTGAGGGTAGTTTTCTTATCGCAAATCTCCACAAATTCAAGTACGGTGGATGGTTTACCCTGATGCTTGCTTCTGTCTATTTTCTTATAATGTTCAGCTGGTATTTCGGAAGGAAAATTAAAAACCGTCATATATCATTTTCTAACCTGGGCGACTATATTGAATTGTTCAAAGATCTGAGAAAAGATGAGACTGTGCCGAAGATCGCAACCAATCTTGTTTACATTATTAAAGCCAACAGACAGGACCAGGTTGAATCAAAGGTGATCTATTCCATATTTAATAAGCAGCCGAAAAGAGCCGACAGGTACTGGCTTTTGCATATTGACAAGGTGGATGAACCTAACCGGATTGAGTATAAAGTCAATCATATCATTCCGGATATTCTTATCAGGATTGATTTTCACATCGGATTTAAGGTAGATCCGAAGGTAAATCTTTATTTTAAAGAGATAGTTGAAGACCTGGTAGAGTCAGGCGAAATAAAGATTGATAGCAGTTACGATTCCATGAAAAAGTATGGTTTACCAGGTGATTTTAAATTTGTCCTTATAGAAAGAATAATGCTTCATGATTTCAAATTGACAAAAACCGAGAATTTTATTCTTTCGCTCCGGAGCCTTGTACGGTATATAAGTATCCCCGAAGTCAGAGCCCTGCATCTTGACTCTTCAGTTACAGTAGTCGAGCAGGTTCCAATAATTGTAAACCGGCCTGTTGAAAAGAGGATCAGACCGGCAAAAGGTGACAAATAATCAGGTAAATTCTTAAGCTTACAGGCTTTATTTCAGTTTTGTAGCTGCCAAAGTTGCTGTAAGGAATGATCTTAGCGAGACACCAGCTCACAGGTTATTTGACGGGCAGAATTATTATCCGATGAACAAATGGGTATTATTCGGGCATCATTTCGCTGCAATTGCAGGTGCAGGTCCGCTTGTTGGTCCGGTTCTCGCGGCTCAGTTCGGCTTTATGCCCGGATTTTTATGGATGCTGATCGGTGCCGTTATGGCAGGAGCTGTACACGATTTCGTAATACTCACCGCCTCAGTACAGCATGACGGGAAATCACTTGCTGCCATTGCCAAAGCTGAGATAAATAAAATTAGCGGTGTTACGACAACATTTGCAATTCTGCTGATAATCGTCGTTGCCCTGGCTGGATTAGGTCTCGTAGTAATAAATGCTCTTGCCGAAAGTTCATGGGGGACTTTCACAATAGCCTCAACTATCCCGATTGCTCTTATAATGGGTATCTGGATGTTCAGGATCAGGAAGGGTAAAACAGCTGAAGCAACGGTTTTTGGAATTATCATGCTTGTACTGGCAGTCGTAATTGGCAGATATATACCTGATTCTCAATTTGCTTCATGGTTTACTTTCAATCATAAAACTCTTACAATACTTATAGCTATCTACGGATTTCTGGCTTCTGTTCTTCCTGTCTGGCTTTTACTTTCCCCTCGCGATTATTTAAGCTCGATTATGAAGATATCCGTGATTGGGTTACTGGCGATCGGATTAATTATTGTAGCCCCTGAAATCAAAATGCCTGCATTCACAGAGTTTGGAAAAGGAGGCGGACCGATAATTCCCGGAAGATTATTTCCATACCTTTTCATAACTATTGCCTGTGGAGCAATTTCAGGTTTTCATTCGCTTGTAAGCTCAGGAACAACTCCAAAGATGATAATGAAGGAGTCTGATATAAAGACAATTGCCGTAGGTTCAATGCTTACAGAGGGGGCTGTAAGCATTATGGCACTGATTGCTGCGACCAGTCTTCTTCCTCTCGATTATTTTCAGATAAATGTTCCTGTTGAGAAGTTTCAGGCAATCCTTCCAAAGCTTCATGCGATGGGATTTACAGAATCAAATCTCAGTCAGCTCTCATCCAGTGTAGGTGAAAAGATTGCCGGGAGAACCGGCGGAGCAGTTTCGTTAGGTGTTGGTATGGCTTATATCTTTTCATCAATTCCCGGGATGAAACATCTGATGTCCTACTGGTACCATTTTGCAATAATGTTCGAAGCTTTGTTCATTCTGACAACCATCGATGCCGGAACCCGGATCGGGAGGTTTTTATTGCAGGAAGCCCTTGGAAAGGTGTATAAACCTTTTCAACAGACAAACTGGCTCCCGGGGAATCTTTTAACAAGCGGACTGATTGTTTTTGCCTGGTCATATTTTATTTATACGGGTTCCGTTTCTACAATCTGGCCAATGTTCGGTACCGCCAATCAGTTGCTTGCAACGATTGCCCTGACAGTTGGTACATCTTTTATTATTAACAGGGGGAGAATTAAATATGCCTGGGTGACAATATTGCCGATGGTTTTTGTCGGAGTAACAACCATGACAGCAGCCTATTTAAATATTAAAAACATTTATATACCTCAGATTAAAGAAACAGCAACATTTGTTCCGGGATTGATAAATTTAATACTGACCTTATCTATTATTACCTGTGTTGTGATAATTATTTATAATGCTGTTCCTCAATGGATAAGAGCCTTTAGAGCCAAATACCGGCCGCAATAAAGGAAGATCAGGCCCCTCTGAATATCTCCTCTGAATTCAGGAGCAACTCTACATACTGTGCCCGTTTATAAACAAAAGGATCACTCTGGAGTTTATTCCTGGAAAGTTTGCCTCTAAACTCATCTATGCTTTTATAGTTTTTACTCTCCATCCATTCCTCAAGTTCCTTTACGATAGCACTGATTTGTGGAAATCCATTTTTGTATAATGTACTCACAACCTGTACGCATGATGCCCCGGACAATAACAGCTTAATTACATCATCACCATTAAATATCCCATAACTGCTGCATATATCTGCTTTGATGTTATCGAATAATAGTCCTGCATATCTCAGTGATTTCTTATAGTCTCTCTCATTGCTCAGATTAGATGTTTTGATATGCTTTTCGCTATAAACATCAATGTCAGGCTGGAAAAAGGAATTAAAGAGTACAAAGGCATCAGCACCGGATTTGTCACTTTTTTTAATAAAATTCAGAATATTTGAATAGTCGGGACTCAATTTCAGGCTTATAGGTATGGAAATATTTTGTCTTATCTCTTTCAATACATTTATCTGTTCGTCTTCTATATCTTTCGCAGTCTTATCAAAATCTGAAGGGATCTGGTAAAAATTCAGTTCAATCCCATCGACACCGGTTTCACTTAATAAGCTTGCATATTTAATCCAGGTATCATTGTTAACCGCATTAAGACTGGCTATCAACGGAATAGATAAACTTTCCTTTGCCTTACGTATATTCATCAGATGTTCATCGGGTCCGGCATGTTTTATATTGGGATGAGTAGAAACCATTTCCGCATTTATATCGTCGAATTCAGTCAGCCTCTCATCCAGTTGAAATCTCTCGAGTTGAATCTGTTCTTCGAATAAAGACTTATAAACTATTGCGGCAGCCCCATGTTCTTCTGCTTTCTTAAGGTTATCCAGATCTGCTGCCATTTCAGAGGCTCCAATAATTATGGGATTCTTTAAATCGATTCCCATGTAGATTGTTTTCAGCTTATTCATGAGCATAATTTTAATCTGTATAGTCTTTCTGTTTACTCAATATATCTGATAACTTCCACCGGGCAGCTTTTTGCTGCTTCCTTAATTTTCTCCTCATAACCAGCATAGTTCACACCTTCAATTACGGTAGCAAGGTCTTTCACTCTCCATTATCCTCGTCCAGATCATTATGGTCATCTCCGCCTAAACTGTAATAGTTATTCTCTTCATCTTCACTTCCAATAATTTCCTGGTCATCATCCAGTTCTGAGCCGGGAATATCCAGGTCGCTACCTGACAGATCATCGTCAAAATCTTTTTCGTTATTTGTTCCGTTTTTAGAATTTTTATCTGATGCCTTGGTTCTGGTAGTATCCTCAGGATTTATATCCTTCTCTTCCTGACATTTGCGGTAAATATCGTCGCTGGCAGAATATGGCGGGTATCCGTTCTGATTATCATTATTCTGATCGTCTTCCTCATGGTTTTTCCGGGAAATATTGTCACCTTTTTTTTTCATGTCAGTTTATATTTACAGTGAGTCTAAGTTGATCAGTTTTTCACCAAAATTATTATATAACTTTTAAAAAAAGTTACATCATTTACACATTTTTAAGAGTCTCTTTTTCCCCACCCTGATAAAATCAATAACACTTAAAATTGAGATTCTTAGCATATTTACTCATCAATTAAATAAACATTCCGTCAAAAGACAATAACGCTGAGGCGGATTATCCGGGATATTATTTATAAACAATTTTACCCCCTTTATTGTTCTTTGTTTAAATGGATTTTCTGATCTCCAAAGATTCAGTTTATTATTATATTTGTATTTAATGTGCTTAAAAAACCTGACCGGTTTAAAACTGTTTCAGATTAAACAAAAATTGAAGTAATAAATTTTATTCAGCACTCTGTTAATTATGTTGTTGACACAAAATATTACTTTCTGGCCTTTTATAGTTTTCGCGTTTATTGTAATCTCCCTTATTGGAATAATGTTAGCTCTCTCTTATGTACTAGGTGAGAGACATAAGGAAAAAACTACTGATGAACCATATGAATCAGGGATCCCCCCGACAGGTGATGCCAGGCTAAGATTTTCTTCCGGTTTTTATATAATAGCTATGTTCTTCGTTATCTTCGATCTTGACGCGGCTTTTATTATGCTGTGGGCTGTGTCGTTCCGTGAGCTTGGACTTCCAGGTTATATAGGAATATTAATATTTATTGGGTTACTGATAGTATTGTTAATATATGAACTCAGTATCGGAGCTCTTGATTTCGGTCCAAACGGGAAAAGAATATTGAAATACAAAAACAGAATTAAATGAAAACTTCGATTTTAAAAGGCAGTGTTAGAAATTCAGAAATGGAAAAGGAGTTGAATGAAGAAGCTATTTCCAGATCAGTATTACTTGGTAAACTTGATGATATGATCTCGTGGGGAAGAAAGAACTCTATCTGGCCGTTTGGTTTTGGTCTCTCATGTTGTTTCGTTGAAATGGCTACTGCCCTGACAAGCCGGTATGATATTGCACGGTTTGGCGGTGAGGTAATCCGAAGCACTCCCCGGGAAGCTGATATGATGGTTGTTGCAGGCACAGTCTTTCTTAAGATGGCGCCAATCATACAAAGGTTGTATGAACAGATGATGGCTCCCAGGTGGGTAATCTCCATGGGATCGTGTGCAAATTCAGGTGGAATGTACGATATTTATAGTGTCATTCAAGGTGTTGATAAATTTTTGCCGGTAGATGTATACGTTTCCGGATGTCCTCCACGTCCTGATGCATTTCTTGAAGGATTACTTCTCTTGAGGGAATCAATAGGGAAAGAGGCACGACCTTATAGTTGGGTTATCGGACCTCAGGGAATTCACAAAGCTGAAAAGATCAGTATGCGGGATAAAAAACAGGAGGAAAGATCCAAAATGGGTACTATCCGGCCTATAAATGAGGTTTAATAACACTTTCAGAAGGTCAATGTTCATATGAGCAGTAACGGGACAAACATAATTTCTGACATTGGGTCAAAATTTGGTGACCAGGCTATCCTTTATGAACAAATGACTAAGGATGGTACTCCAACAATATGGACTGATAAGAGCAACCTGGTTCAGGTTTTAAAATACCTTAAAAACGAAATTGCCCTTCCTTACAAAATGCTATATGATCTGACCGGTATTGATGAACGTACACGAACAAAACGCGATGGTCAACCCTCAGGTGATTTTTCCATAGTTTACCACCTTACCTCTTTTGAACGGAATGAGGACCTCAGGCTTAAAGTGGCCCTTGAAAATAAAGATCTGAACATCCCAAGCATAACAGGCGTTTGGGAATCAGCAAATTGGTATGAGCGTGAAGTATTTGACATGTTTGGGATTAACTTCAATGGTCATCCGAGACTGACAAGAATACTAATGCCTGAGACATGGAAGGGGCATCCCTTAAGGAAAGAACATCATGCCAGGGCAACTGAAGTGGATCCATTTGTTTTGACAGATCAAATAAGGGACGAAGAGGAGGCAAAACTTAAGTTTAATCCTGAAGAATATGGATTAGACACGAGAAGTGATGACAGTGATTTTATGTTTCTGAATATCGGGCCTCAACATCCGGGAACACACGGTTTATTACGGCTTATAGTTCAGTTGAACGGGGAAGATATAGTAAACATAATACCTGAGATAGGGTTTCATCACCGCGGAGCTGAGAAAATGGGAGAAAGGCAATCGTGGCATACTTTTATTCCTTATACCGATCGCATTGATTATCTGGGCGGGGTGATGAATAATCTGGCTTATCTGCTCTCAGTTGAAAAATTAGCCGGGATTGAACCTCCTGAAAAAGCTCAGGTGATCAGGATTATGATGAGTGAGCTTTTCCGGATTGCCAGTCATTTGGTCTGGTTTGGCACATTTGCACAGGATATGGGACAGATGTCACCTGTTTTCTATGCTTTCAACGACAGGGAACGGATCTTTGATATAGTAATTGCTATTACCGGCGGCCGGATGCACCCATCGTGGTTCAGAATTGGAGGGGTTGCTCAAGATTTGCCGGACGGATGGGATAAACTCATGCAGGAGTTTGTAAATTACTTTCCTAAGAGACTTAAAGAATTTGATAATATTGTTATTAAAAACCGGATATTTAAAGCACGGACAATAGGAATCGGAGTATTCACCACAAAGGAAGCTATCGAATGGGGAATTACCGGTTCCGGACTAAGGGCAACAGGTTATGACTGGGATTACCGCAAGAAAAGGCCTTATTCAGGTATCGATAATTTTGAATTTGACGTTCCACTTGGGAAAAATGGTGACTGCTATGACAGAGCTATAGTACGAATGGAAGAGATGCGACAGAGCCTGCGAATCATTCAACAGTGTATAAATAACATGCCTGCAGGTCATTACAAATCGGATCATCCACTTGCGATTCCACCACGGAAGGATAAAACCATGACAGATATTGAAACACTTATCACTCATTTTGTAGGTGTATCATGGGGTCCGGTTATTCCTGCAGGAGAAGCTATGGTACCAATTGAGGCCACCAAAGGAAGTAATGGATATTACCTTATAAGTGATGGAGGTACATCATCATACCGGTCACGGATACGAACACCCTCATTCCCTCACATGCAGATGTTACCATTTATCTCAAAAGGATACACAATTCCGGATTTGCTGGCAATTCTTGGCGCAATGGATTTTGTTCTGGCAGATTTGGATAGATAAGTTGAAATGGAGAAAGGGAGAAGGGGAGAAAAGGAGAAAGGGAGAAGGGGAGAAAAGGTGAAATGTAAAGTTAAATTACAAAAAGCAACATATTTCTATTTATTTCAACATATATCAAATTACTAATTTACGATGCTGACTGAAGAAGAAATACAAGAGATCCGGAACGAGGTAAGCCAATATCCCTTTCCTGCAGTAGCATGTATTGATGCTTTGAAGATAGTACAGCAGCATCGCGGATGGGTATCTGATGAGTCTGTAAGGGATGTTGCCCGGGAGTTGGGAATTTCTAATGAAGAGGTTGATAGTGTGGCAACATTTTACAGCCGGATCTACCGGAAACCTGTTGGCAGGAACATAATACTCATCTGCGACAGTGTCAGTTGCATGATTATGGGATATGAGTCATTATATGAATTTATCTCAAAGAAACTCGATATCTGTTTCGGAGAGACTACATCTGACGGACGTTTTACCCTGCTTCCAATATCATGCCTGGGTGATTGTGATAATGCACCTGTTATGATGATTAACAATGATCATTTTAACAGATTGACTGTTGAAAAGATCGATGAATTAATTGCTGGTTACAAATAATCAGAGATGGAAAGGCCATTGACTAAACATATCACACCTGGTTCAGCTCCTCTTAATCTTAATGATTTCAGGAAGGTGGGAGGTTATAGCAGCGTACATAAAGCTCTGAAAGAAATGTCTCCTGCAGATATTACTGGGTTGGTTAAGGCTTCAAATCTGCTCGGCAGAGGTGGTGCGGGTTTTCCAACTGGTGTAAAATGGAGTCTTATTCCGGTTGATAATGATAAATCAAAACCTAAATACCTGGTTTGTAATGCAGACGAAATGGAACCGGGGACATTTAAGGACAGGTATCTTCTTGAAGGTAATCCCCATCAGCTTCTTGAAGGAATGATCATTTCAGCTTATGCCATTCAGGCTCAAAAAGCCTATATATTTCTTCGGTGGGCTTATAAAAAAGCTGAAGCAGAGCTTCATAAAGCTATTGATGAAGCTTACAAAGCGGGATATCTCGGCAAAAATATTCTTGGATCAGGTTTTGACCTTGATTTGTATGTACACTCAAGTGCCGGCAGGTATATCTGCGGAGAAGAGACAGCATTACTTAATTCACTTGAGGGAAAAAGAGCTGTACCTCGAACCAAACCTCCATTTCCTGCAATCAGCGGCTTGTTTGGCAAACCTACGGTTGTGAACAATGTTGAAACACTTTCATGGATTTCCCATATTGTGGAGAATGGTCCTGAGTGGTTTAAAGGATTAAGTCTGACAGCCACTGGAGGTACTAAACTCTACGGAGTTAGCGGAAAAGTGAAAAACCCCGGAACATGGGAATTGCCACTGGGAACAACAATGCGTGAACTTCTTGAGATACATGCAGGCGGAATGGCACCCGGACACAGGTTCAGGGGAGCTTTGCCGGGTGGAGCCTCTACCGACTTCCTCATTGAAGAACATCTCGATGTGAAAATGGATTTCGCTACTGTGGCTGCTGCAGGAAGCAGGCTTGGAACAGGAACTATGATCGTACTTGATGATAGGACCTGCCCTGTTGCATTTATTCATAACGTTGAAAAATTCTTTGCTCTTGAAAGCTGTGGCTGGTGCACCCCATGCCGTGAAGGACTGCCATGGGTTGAGAAGATGCTTGCATCAATAGAGGAGGGGACCGGTAAAATGGAATATCTCGATCTGCTTAAATTTAATGCAAAATATATGGGACCCGGAAATACTTTCTGTGCCCACGCACCCGGTGCTGCGGAACCTTTACAGAGCGGGTTAAACTATTTTTACGATGATTTCGTAATGCATATTGATGGAAAAAAATGTCCCTGGAGGTAAATATGACTAAGATCCGGATAGACGGAAAAGATTTCGAGGTAAAACCGGAAAAGAATCTTCTTGAAACTTGTCTGGCTCTTGGACTTGATATACCTCATTTCTGCTTTCATCCTGCTCTTGGTTCAGTCGGTGCATGCAGACTTTGTGCAGTAAAGAAATTCAGGGATAAAGATGACAGTAAGGGTCGTATTGTTATGTCCTGCATGGAACCGGTAACTGAAGGATTGATTGTTTCGATCCAAGATGATGAAGCGAGAGCCTTCAGGGCATCTGTCATTGAAAGCCTGATGACAAACCATCCCCACGATTGTCCGGTTTGTGATGAAGGTGGTGAATGCCATTTACAGGATATGACAGTGATGACCGGCCACAATTACAGGCGATTTGATTTTCCCAAAAGAACTTATAATGATCAGAACCTCGGACCATTTATCAGTCATGAGATGAACCGGTGCATTCAATGCTACAGGTGTGTCAGGTTTTACAGGGACTATGCGGGTGGTAAAGATCTGAATGTATTCGCTTCCAGAAATCATGTTTATTTTGGGCGGCATGAAGATGGGACACTTGAAAATGAATTCAGTGGGAATCTTGTAGAAGTATGCCCAACGGGTGTTTTCACTGACAAGACATTGAAAAAACATTTCACACGCAAGTGGGATCTCTCAAATGCTCCATCAATATGTGTGCATTGCAGCGTTGGATGCAATATCATTGCCAGCGAACGTTATGGCTCACTTAGACGCATAATGAGCCGGTATAACGGTGCTGTTAACGGATATTTCATATGTGACCGCGGCCGGTTCGGATATGAATTCGTTAATTCTGAAAAACGGATAAGAAAAGCAAAAATCAGATTTGAAAAGAATGTCTCGCTGGAAGAAACTGAATATAAAATTGTTCTTTCAGCTCTTCATGATTCTTTTTTACGGAATAAAAGAATCGTTGGAATCGGTTCTCCAAGAGCATCGATCGAATCGAACTTTGCATTGGCTTCTCTTACTGGTAAAGGGAATTTTTATCATGGCATTTCAAAAAAGGAACATCTGCTTACCAGAACTTTTTTAGAGTTTTTACGACATAGTAGCGTACGAACACCTTCATTAAAGCAGATTGAAAAAGCCGATGCAATTCTGGTTCTCGGTGAAGATCTGACAAACACGGCACCAATGATCGCACTGGCTCTGCGCCAGGCTGCCCGGAATGCACCGAATGAAGAAGCAAAGGGAATGGGTATTCCGTTATGGAATGATGCTCCTGTTAGAGAATTGGCACAGGATGCAAAAAGCCCTCTCTTTATAGCCACACCATTTAATGATGCTCTCGATCTGATTGCAGAAAACACTTTCAGAGCTTCTCATACTGATATCGCTGACTTAGGAAATTCTATTGCATCATTGCTTAATGGAGAGGCATTGGCTGCAAAAATTGTTAAAAATGATC
>JGI24133J20442_1000179_pt1 | contig 19299 bp, 19 predicted proteins | sample BarGraNGADG00311_2_FD_20442 | JGI IMG/M metagenome (IMG submission 20442)
TTCCCATTATTATTTTTTATGTGTTTAATAAGCCAATCAACGGTATCCCAGGTATCTGTGGATTCATCAATATCTTTGTTGCTCTTTTTTTCAGGAACCACAGGACGAATATCTTCATATACTCCTTCACTCATATATTTTCCTCTGACATCCTGAAAAACCATAATATATTCTGCTTCGGTATATCTTGCATAAATCTGCATAAAGAAATTAAAGTTACCAGGTCCCCCGGGTTCTATGTTGTAAGGCGTTCTGTTAAGAAGCACCGGGTGGGCAACCGAATTATTTTTAGGTGTATAAATTGAAGTAAACAGCTTTACACTATCCCGCATTGTAATATAGACTTCCTGTTTATCATATTTCTGTTTCAATGCTTCAGGACTGTTAGGGGCAGGAGCAACAGATGTTCTTCCAAAAGTTATCGGCAGGTTGAGACCATTTTGTGCGAGATTCCCGGAAATCTCAGTGTAAGAAGCATTTACGTGGCCCGTGTATTTAAATCCTGCGCCAGCATGACTGAATGAAAACTCGGGAAACTTAAAAGTTGTTGTACTACACGGAATAGCAAAAGCGTTCTGATCCGGACTATCAAATGTTGATGTATATCCCTGATCAGATGCCTTAACATGAATGGTAAGGCGAAGCTCCATGCCCTGTATATTTGCTTTCCCGTACCAGTCGCCTTCAATTGATTGTGAATATACTGAGGAAGAAGATATGATCATCAGAAAAAACAAACCCAAACTAATGGAGAAAAGTGATTTTGATTTCATTTTGTTTATTCTTCTTTTTGAAATTTAAGATTCTAATCCCAATCTATAAACCAGGTCTCCTGGAGGAACAGGTCTGCCTTTTTTTGTTGCCACTCCGGTTACTTTTGCATGGACAATAAGCTTTAAATCAGGTAGCCTGTAAATATCCTGAATGAAAAGGATCCTGGCATTTCCTTCTCTTTTAATTACCACCGTGACAATGAACTCATCGCGGCTCTTAAGAGGATACTTATAGTCAATTTCCACTTTTGTAACGATAAGATCTACTCCCTCTTCATGAAACTGAAAGAAACTGACACCTTTAGAGATAAGAAACTCATGTCTGGCATGCTCAAGATAGTGCTGGTAATTAGCATTGTTTACAACACCCTGGAGATCACATTCATAATCCCTGACAACAAATTTAAGACTATATGGATGTTTGTCTTCAGTCATTACTTTGGAAATCGGCCAAAAAACTTTTTAAAACCTCCATGAAACTTATGGATACCGTTAGGTTTGTAATACATTAGTATGCATTCTCCGGTAATAAAATTTATCCCTGAATCTTTAAATTCATCAAGGGCCTCTTTGCTGTCAGCCATCTGTTGTATCCAGATCTGCTTTATCCCTTTTTCTTTGGCATCCCGGATCACGGATGCCGTTTTATCTTTTTTTGTAAAGACAATTATGCTTTGGACCTCCGGAGGAAGCATTTTTACATTGGGATAAGTTTTTTCCCCCATTATTTCTTCGGCCTGTGGATTTACCGGAACAATATTCATTCCCTTTTCTTTAAGCTCTTTGAAAACCGCATAACCAAATTTTTTGGGATTCCGCGACACACCCACAAGAGCAATTGGCTGTGAATCAAGAAATTCATTAATCTGTTTTAAAGTTGTCATGGCTTCTGATAATTTTAAAATTGAACAATGAAAAATAGTAAATTAATTTTAAAGTGCCTAAAGTTATAATCCCGATGTTTAATTTCATTTTTCAACTTTAGGCACTCAAAACTTTAGGCACTCAAAACTTCTTCCTAAGTATAAAGACTTAAAATTACATTAAAAAAAAAAACTGACATTTATTTTTATTTACTTGGTATTGAGGTTTTATAAATAACAAATCAGAATGAAAAAGTCAGAAGACCGCACCGGATACCTGTTTTCAAAAGGGTACTCTAATTATGTGTTCATCCTTCTCTTTATGCTTTACGTGTTTGACTATGCCGACCGAATGGTTGTAACTTCAATGTTTACTTCAATTCAGAAGGATTGGTCAATATCTGATACACAATGCGGATGGCTTGTTTCTGTTATTTATCTGGCAATTGGTATTCTTACATTTCCCGTATCGATCCTGATCGATCGCTGGAGCAGGACCAAAACTATCGGGCTGATGGCAATTGTGTGGAGTCTTGCTACTGCATTGTGTGCCATTACAGGAAGTTACGTTCAATTGTTTATGGCAAGGATCCTGATAGGATTTGGAGAAGCCGGCTATGCTCCCGGAGGAAGCGCTCTGATCTCAGGAATGTACCCGCTGGAAAAGAGATCGAAAATGATGGGACTGTGGAATGCTTCTATTCCACTGGGATCTGCAATCGGTGTCGGCATGGGCGGCATTATTGCACAATCTCTGGGATGGAAGCATGCTTTTGGTATTGTTGCCGTTCCGGGCCTGATAATAGCAATATTGTTTCTTTTTGTAAAGGACTATAAGACTGTTGACCTTTCTTTCATTGACAGAAGCAATAACAAAATTAAAATGGAAAAGAAAGATATGATCAGGGAGTTTTTGTCAAAACCGTCAGTTATGTATACTTACTTTGGGATGGCTGCAGTTGTATTTGTAACAACAGCTATAATAGTCTGGCTTCCAAAATATTTTGAGATCGAAAGACATATGGAACCAAAAACAGCCGGATCGCTTGCCGGAGCTGTTATGCTTCTGGCTCTTGTCGGCGCACCTCTGGGCGGATTCCTGATTGATAAATGGAGAATGTCGGAACCAAGGGCCAGGTTGTTATTCCCTGCTCTTTCAACACTGGTTTCAGGAATATTTTTATTCATAGCCCTTGCTCTTTTAAAAGGAACCGGTCAGCTAATAGTTCTTTTCGCTTTTGGAATTCTTATTATGACTTTTATTGCAGGAGCAGCAGCAGTTACTCAGGATGTTATCCATCCTGGATTAAGAGCAACCTCTTATGCCATAGCTGTTGCAGTCCAAAACTTAATAGGATCTTTTACTGCCCCGATTGTACTGGGTAAGATTTCGGATCTGTCGAATATAAAGACAGCTTTATCAATTCTGCCATTCGTTCTGATGTTGGGAGCATTGCTGTTCTACCTGGGATCGAGGCATTATGTAAATGACATGGGACGGGTGACAAAAATAAATCTGGAAACAGCAGCTTAAAAACCTGATTAATTCTTTCTGGAGGTTGTATACTGAACGAATTCCCTGAGGGATTCTTTAACTTCTGATTCGGGATAAGAATCAAGTATAGCCAGGGCTTTATCGCGGTATTGATTCATTTTAAGTTCGGCATATTCAATACCTCCATAATCCATTACAAAGCTTATAACCTCACCGATTTCAGCCCTTGTCTTCTTCTTGCTTTTTACTATGTTTAGTATATGTCTCTTTTTGGAGTTTGCTGATTGCTCCAGAGCATGTATTAAAGGAAGAGTAATCTTTTTTTCTTTAATATCATTTCCTACTGTTTTGCCGGTTAATCCGGTTCCTTTATAATCAAGGATATCATCCCTGATCTGAAAAGCAATCCCAATATTCTCTCCAAAGTCCTTCATTAACTGGATAGTCTCAGTATCTTCAGATACTGATCTTGCCCCACATGCTGTACATGCAGAAAGTAATGCGGCTGTTTTACTGATTATGATCTTATAATAATCTTCTTCCTTAATATTTAATTTTCTTGCTTTCTGAAGTTGCAAAAGCTCCCCCTCAGCCATTGACTTAACTGCTTCGGAAATAATTTCGAGCATATCGTAACGCGATTTTTCAACACAAATATGCATTCCTGTTGAAAGCAGATAATCACCAAGCAGAACGGCTATTTTAGAATTCCAGAGTGCATTAATTGAAAGAGATCCGCGTCTTTCATGGGCGTCGTCAACAACATCATCATGGACAAGGGATGCAGTATGAAGAAGTTCGATGCAGGTTGCCGCAATATATGTTGATTCACCTATTACACCATTCAGTCTTGCTGTCAGGAAGACAAGCAAAGGTCTCATCTGTTTGCCCTTACGACGAAGAATATAGTTCAGGATGATATTCAGTAAAGGAATCTCACTTCGCATAGTCTTGCTGAAGTAGGCTTCAAATTCAGCCATCTCAATTTCAACAGGTTTCTTTATTCCGGAGAGAGCAGACATAAGTTTTTATTTCGGTCAAATATACTAAAATCAGAGGTTCGAGATAACCTTTTTGGCAACATTCATCATATCAACATATTTATATATATTTGCCGGATGAAATTTATAAAGCATGGAATTTAAAGAACTTAATCCCGAAAGTCTGGAGAGGGCAGCAGGAATGTTAAAAGCAATTGCACATCCTGTACGTATAAAAATTGTTGGGTGTCTCGAGGACGGAAAAAAAAGAACGGTAACGGAAATTCATAAGCAGCTTGGGATAGAACAATCAACTGCATCGCATCATCTGGGAATACTTAAAGACAAGGGAGTATTGGCTTCAAAAAGAGAAGGAAAGAACACCTGGTATTTTTTGAAACACGAAAATCTGAAAACAATTCTGAATTGTGTCAGTAACTGTTGCCAGCCTTGAAAGCATGATTTGTTTTCGGTTATAAGAGGATTCAGGAAAGGTTCCTGAACATCCTCTTTTGGAATAATACGATTGCTGCAACTCCACAGGTTATTGAAGAATCCGCAATATTAAAAACCGGTCTGAAAAAAACAAGTGATTCCCCGGGCCTGAATGGTGACCATTGAGGCCAGTGAGTATTAATTATCGGAAAGTAGAACATATCAACTACTCTTCCATGCAGAAATGAAGAATAACCACCTCCCGGGGGGAAAAGTATCGCGTGCTGGTTAAAACTTTCACTGAAAATCATACCGTAGAATGCACTGTCTATAATATTCCCAATTGCACCTGCCATTATTGCACTCACAGCAAGAATAAGTCCCAGGTTTGCCTTTTTGCTGATAATTGAAGCGAGGAACCAGCCTATTCCAAAAATAGCAACCACCCTGAAGACACTTAAGATGAGTTTCCCGGGCTTGCCTCCCATTTCCATCCCGAAAGCCATCCCGTTATTCTCGATGAAATGAAGTATGCCCCAATTGCCAAAAAGATGAATTTCCTGTCCGATCTGCATATGGGTTTTAACCCATATTTTCAGAATCTGATCAACTATTAGGATCAGAAGTATAAGCGATACAGATTTTTTCCCAGTTGACATTATTGTTTTATTAAAAATGAGGAGCGCAAAATAATAAAAAAAAGAAGACAGAACATCAGCTTGCCGAAAAAGAAGAACAGCAGAAACCAAATATCCGGTTTACTGCTGTCCAACTAATGATTTAAAAAGTACTAAGAAACAGAATATGACTTCTGTTCCGGGCTATCAGTTCCCTTTCTGATTCGCGAAAAGATCAAGTTTTACCGAAAGTCTCATTGTCAATGCCAGCAAAACAAAAAGTCCGATATTTCCAGCCAGATATGCATAATCGTTAAGGGTCAGTAATATGAAGATGAATAAATAAAGGAAAACTAGTAATCCTGAAATCAAAAGAACCGTCAGCCGTTTTTTGAAAAGCGTCCGGAGAAAGTACGAAATAAGAATGATGGTTGAAGAGGCCGATATAAGATATGCAAAATTGAATCCGGTATACTCACTGAGCGCGTTTAGAAGTGAAAAGAACAGGATCAGGGCAAGTGAGACAAGGAGGTACTGGAAAACATGAATATTTTCTTTAATTGTCAATTCTGCAAAAATAAGGGCAAGAAAGGTAAGCGCAATAAAAAGTATCCCATATTTTGCACTTCTCAATGACTTCTGATAATGATCTACAGGTAGTATAAAATCGACACCAAATGAATCGTTGGCCGGATTATAGGAATGTCCTGACCATATCTGGGGAAAGTTTCTGTTAAGATTGGTAACAAGCCATTTTGCATTAAATCCCGATTCAGCTATCGTTCTCTCGACAGGCAGGAAGTTACCCTTGAAACCCGGGGAATTCCATTTTGACGAAAGAAATACTTCTGTTGTCTTTCCGACAGGGGTAAAACTTAATCCTTCAGACCCGGAGACCTTAAAATTTATTGAAAAGGGAACTGTTTTTTTCCTTACAGAGAGATCTGCGGGAAAGCTGATGCCGGAACTGAAAAGATCAGCATCTTTCAACCCGGGGACAGCTTCGAGATTGACAGAATCTGTCTTTAAAAAGACACCTCCTTTTAATCCCCTGTTATCGCTTATTCCCATGGTAAAATATGAAGCATTCCAGAGGATTTCGCTTTTCTCTCCGGTAGATATTTCCGGTATGATAAAATCTCCTGAAATATTAAGGCCGGCAGTGTAAACTACTGCCTGATAAATACTTCTGTGTCTCTTTTCAGTTTCAATATTCCCTTTGATATTAAGCGATTCAGGCATCAGGTGAAAGATGGATATATAAGGTTCTGTATCCTTTTGTGAAGGGAAAATCCTTACAGGAATATTCAGCACAGGTCCTGAAATAACCTGCAGTCCGGCCCATTGGACAGCAATTTCTTTCTTCACTTCTTCTGAATTTTTTTGTCTTTCCCTGATAATAGATTTTATCATTTCAAGTGGGATGAGCAAAAACAGACCCAGAAATGCGAGCAACATCATCTTAATTGTCAATGAATGTTGCCATTTTTTGTTGTCATCGATTTCAATTTTCATAGCAGTAAATATTAATTTAAAAGTACTTTGAATTACAAAGCAAGAGGATAAAAAAATTATTGTAATCTGATAATATCTTCAAGAGCCTTAATATGACTTTTGAATAAGTTAACACCTGTTTCAGTTATCGAATAGCTGGTATTTGGCTTTCTTCCAATAAATTGCTTATTAACCTTTATCAGATTGTTCTCCTCCAGGGCTTTAAGGTGACTTGCCAGATTACCGTCTGTTACGCCAAGTGTCTCCTTTAGATTATTGAAATCATAGGAATCATTTACACTCAGGACAGACATGATCCCCAGCCGGACCCTGTTCTCAAATAACTTATTCAAGCTGGATATATCGGCTTTCATCCTTTGTATTTTCTATACATGATAAGGCCATAAGCAAGATGAAGAAATCCAAAACCCAGAATCCAGAAAAGAATTGCTGATCCCTGGAAAATGGCAGCAGAAAATCCCGTTAATAATTCTGCCAGCCCAAGATAAAAAACCTCACTATATGTAAACTTACCTGCACTGATAAGAGCAAGACCATAGAAAATCAGCATTGAGGGTACAATGAGATGCCACTGGCTTTCTATATAAAAAATAATAACAAAAAATGCGCCTGCAATCAGGGGAATGCAAAGGCTGAACAGCAACCTCTTTGATACAGGAGTCCATATTTTCTGCCCTTTACGCCGGGCCTTTCTGTATGAAAAATAAAATGCTCCTGCAAGGGCAAGAATAAGCACAAGGAGAGCATCCGTTATAAGTTGGATTTTAATAGAGCTTATATCCTGAATTGGAAGGTTTATAAGGGGCTCATTAATAAAGAAAGTTTTACTTTTCAGGATACCAAAATGGGCAATACAGCCCCCCAGAACGGCAAAAAATCCTGCAAAAAGTCCGGATAATCCACTCAATGAAAGAAACCGCGAAGATTCTTCCATGATCTTCTTGATGGTTTTAATATCATCAGAATAGTCTAGTTTGTTTTCCATAAAATAAATTAAAAGTACTTTGAAATGCAAAGTAAAAACAATATTTCTTAACTACAAAATAAAAAGAAATAATTCTTTACGTATCTGTACTGAATTATGTCACTTTTGGTCGAGATTCCTCTGGAGATCTTTTTTAAGCAACAGGTAAAATAAAAAAAAAGCTGCCCTTTTGAGACAGCCTCTATCTTTAATTTGTTAATTAGGGGCAAACAATATTCAGCTTATTCGCATCCCAGCAATACCAATTGACATCTCCCAGATAATCAACAGATTTTACATGACCATTATGGGTTGTTGTATTCCATTCAATATTTACGTCTGAAAACTTAACACTATTAAAGTAATGAATGGTATAATAGGCATTTANATCACTGGTTGTTAATCCGTACTCGATATAACTACTTTTGAAGGAGTTGTTTTTCGTATAAGTATATTTTACGGTTCCAACCGTCGTACCGGTTTTTGTCCAGTCAATCTGAACTATTGCCTCAGGCACCAGGGCACTTTCATACAGAATCCACTGGCCTCCGGTACCATCGAGCTTCGAAGTACCTTCAAACCAGAGAAATTCTGCAAAACCACCTGTCCCCTCCCTGGTAATGTACATTTTCCATTGAACATCACTGGTCCTTATCAGTCCTGTGAGCCTTGCCTTATATGTAACGTTTAAAAAAGTTACATTATAACTCCATTGCCAGTTTTTTGTTGAGATATATACGGGAACCTGGCTAACTGCCAGTTTAAATGCAGCTACAGGAACTGCGAGATTCAGATTTATGATCACGTTCCAGACTCCTGCAACTGTTGCTGCATACTCCCAATTGCTGTTTTCTGTCCCTTTCTGGCCGGCTAACAGCTCAGCTGATTTTTTCGCTGAAGTAAAATTACTGAAATCGATTACCATAGATTCCTGGGGGGGCAGAGTAGGAGCAACACCCTTATCCTTTTTACAGGTAGTAAAAAAAGGTGCAGAAAGAATTAATATCAATGTAAGAGAAATGATCTTTTTCATGTTATAACAAGTTAGTAATAAAAAGTAAACGATATTGGTGCAAACAAATTGTAGATAAAGTGCAAAGATATAAAGACAGAACCTAAAAACCCTATTTTAATAATTTATTATTATACCGGATTTCCGGACAAATTGTTTCACTTATCCACGAAAAGATGGTTATTCAGTTATTTAAATATATGCAAGAAAAACCTGTCAGGGATAAGAATATATCAATCATTTTTATATTTTTGAGTTTGTTGGAGATTGGAGGGAAGAGTTGATTTAATTCTGGTAGTTTAGCATTAAATACTCTATAGTCTACTGCAATGCGTAAGGCCCTGGTCGGAATGAATAAATATTTACTCTCTTTTATTTTGCTTTTATTTTTCATTGTCCCGGTCTATTCCGTCGTACTTCAGCAAGCGGATACATCTAAACATCTTTCAACAGATACAGTTAAAGTAAAGGGAAAAGATTCAGTCAAAAAGCAGGTACCTGATTCTGTCCTTGATATACCAAGAGTGTTTAAAGCTGAGGAAATAATCAGAGGGGAACGACTTTTCTATGGTTTGGCTTACATTAAAAATGAATCTGTTAATTGTGCGGGTTGTCATAATACAAGGGTGTCTGACACTCTTAACTGGAATCCCGATGCACTGGAAATATCGATAAAATACCTGCACAAAAGTGCACGGGATTTAAGCAAAGTGCTGTTTAAACCTGCAGGGCAGAAGATGTCTCAGGTGCACCACAATATCAATCTGACAGCTGAAGATATAGTATTGGTAAAAGCGTATATGGACAGGTTTGTTGATATCGGACTTAAGCAAAGCAAGCCGGTAATAACAAATCTGTTATTGTTTATTTTAGCTTCCCTGTTGTTTCTTTTTTCAATTATTGATATTACCATCAGTAAAATTTTAAAGAGGCGATGGATCAATTTATTAATACTTACCGCCACAGCTGTTTTTATAACCTGGACACTCGTAGTAAATGCTCTTGCACTTGGCCGTTCCCAGGGTTATTCCCCTGCCCAGCCTGTTAAATTTTCACATGCTGTACATGCCGGACAGAATGGAACAGATTGTATTTATTGTCATAGTGCTGCTCCGTTCAGCAAAACCGCAGGAATACCTCCGCTAAATGTTTGTATGAATTGCCATCTGATTGTACGAAACGGAACACGCTCCGGAGCATTTGAGATATCCAAAATAATCAGCTCGTATGAAAATCAAAAACCCATTGAGTGGATAAAAGTACATAACCTTCCTGACCATGTATTCTTCAGCCATGCGCAGCATGTGAGTGCCGGAGGAATCAACTGTACGGAATGTCATGGTAATGTAAAAGAGATGAATGTAATTAAGCAGGTATCCGACTTATCGATGGGATGGTGTATTAATTGTCACAGACAAGGAAACTGGATGTTCTCAATAATACGTTTTATTCCCAGTACAGGTCTCTGGCTGAAAAATTGAAAAAAGGAGAAATTGATAGTGTTACTGTTAGCATGGTGGGAGGCAGAGAATGCATGAAATGCCATTATTAAAAACTTAATCTTGGAAACAGGTTGATATATGAAACTAAAGACCTCAAGGAGAGATTTTTTAAAGGTTCTCGGATTCAGTTTTGGTACAGCAGCCATCATTGAGAGTTGTAAACGACCTGTTCAGAAAGCGCTGCCATATGTTAATCAGCCACCGGAAATTACACCCGGAAAATCTTTATACTATGCAACCGGATTTTACGATGGTCATGAATATTCCTGCGTGCTGGTAAAAACACGGGATGGACGGCCAATTAAGATAGAGGGAAACATTCTGTCGGCCTTTAACGGAGAAGGTACAACTGCCAGGGTACAGGCATCCATCTTAAGTCTTTATGATGATGCACGCCTGAAATATCCTGCAATTCTTAATAAGCAGGAATCCTGGGAAACAGTTGATGATCAGATTATCCATGACCTTGCGGAGATCAACTCTTCCGGGGGCGAAATTGTCCTGCTTACCTCAAGCATTATTTCTCCCTCCACAGTGAAATTAATCAATGAATTCGGAACAGGCTTTAAGAGCTTTAAATGGGTGCAGTATGACGCTGTTTCATATTCTGCAATTCTTGAGGCTAATTCAATCTGTTTCGGAAAAACAGTGATCCCCGATTATCATTTCGAAAAGGCTTCTCTGGTGGTTTCAGTCAACGCAGACTTTCTTGGCACATATTTAGCTCCCGTCCACTTTATTCCGGGTTATGCTTCAGCCAGAAAGCCTGACAACGGAGAAAAAGAAATGCTCCGTCATATTCATTTTGAATCGGGGATGACCCTCACGGGAGCCAATGCAGATAACAGGAAGAAAATTAGACCTTCTGAAGAAAAGATCCTGCTTGCAGATTTGTATAATAAGATAGCCATGAGAACCGGAAAGGCCCGCTTCAGTAATGGCAATTTTAGAGACGACCTTTCAGAACTAGCGGATAATCTGGTTGAATCAAAAGGGAGAGCTATAGTTATTTCCGGTACCAACAACGTTGATATACAGATTATTGTAAATGGGATTAATTCTCTCCTCGGGAGCTATTCTGAATGCATCGATCTTAGTAATAATCTCAACATTGCTTCGGGAATTGACAGTAAGATGGAAGACCTGGTAAATGATTTAAATTCAGGTAAGGTAAAGGCTCTGCTGATGTATAATGTTAATCCTGTTTATGACTACCCCGGTTCAGAAAAGTTTTTGACCGGGATTAAAAAAGCATTACTGACAGCTAATATGGCTGTCGCTCTTAACGAGACTGTTAATACTGCCAGATATGAATGCCCGGTGAACCACTTTCTTGAATCGTGGGATGATGCTGAGATCATACCGGGAAAATTATCCTTAAGCCAGCCATGTATCAATCCGATATTTAACACCCGCTCATTCCAGGATTCATTATTAAAATGGTCAGGTAGTAAAATTGCATATCATGATTACATAACAAACCATTGGGAAAAGGAGTTTTTCAAACATGCAAATACTCCTGATTTCAAATATTTCTGGAACGAATCACTCCGGAACGGGGTCTTCAGCTATAATGTACAATCCGGCCAATCACTTACTTTTAAAAAAGAAGCACTTGCAAGGGCAATGAATATATCTGAGATGACAGGCAAAGGAGATATGGAAGTGATCTTCTCAGAGAGTATATCAATTGGAACCGGGATGCACTCCAATAATCCCTGGTTAATGGAATTGCCCGACCCTGTTACAAGTCAATGCTGGGGAAATGTAGTTGCGATATCGGTCAGTGATGCGGAAAAACAAGGGATTAAAACAGGTGATCTGATAAAACTGTCCGAAGGAATGGTGCTTCCGGCGTTTATCCAGCCTGGTCAGGCTGAAGGAACTGTTTCGATTGCTCTTGGATATGGTCATACAAATTCCGGTCGGGTTTGCACAAATATCGGAGTAAATTTATATCCTTTCATAAGCATAAAAGAAGGAAACCGTGTTTATGGATTCATTTGTGAAAAACCCGAAAAGACGCAAAAACAAAGTCCGCTGGCACTTACACAGGTTCACTTTTCAATGGAAGAAAGACCAATTGCAAGAGATACTGTTCTGAGTGAATATAAAAAGAATCCCGCTTCAGGGAATGAGTTCCACAAAGAATTTGAATCGTCTCATAAGACACTTTATCCTGAAATAAAGTATGATGCTTTTCACTGGGGACTGGCTATTGACCTGAATTTATGCGTGGGATGTAATGCCTGCGTAATAGCCTGTCAGGCTGAAAATAATATACCTGTTGTCGGCAAGGAAGAGGTAATCCGCAGAAGGATTATGCATTGGATGAGGATTGACAGGTATTATTCGGAAACAACAAATGATCCCAGGGTCTATTTCCAGCCACTGGCCTGTCAGCATTGCGATAATGCTCCCTGCGAAAATGTTTGTCCCGTTTCAGCCACAAACCACAGCAGCGAAGGATTGAATCAGATAGCTTACAACAGATGTGTGGGAACCAAGTATTGCATAAATAACTGTCCCTATAAAGTAAGAAGGTTTAACTGGTATCGCTACACAAACAATAAGGTTTTTGATTTTAATACAGCATCAGATCTGGGGAAGATGGTCTTAAATCCCGATGTAACTGTAAGAGAAAGAGGCGTTGTTGAGAAATGTTCATTTTGTGTTCAGAGGATCCAGGAAAAGAAATTACAGGCCAAGCTTGAAAACAGGCCAATTAAAGATTCTGAAATTAAAACAGCTTGTATGCAGGCATGCCCTGCAGGAGCAATTGTATTTGGTAATCTTAATGATGAAAATAGTAAGGTATCGCAATTGTTCAGGGATCCAAGATGTTACCATTTGCTGGAAGAATTACACACCCTGCCCAATACAGGGTACCTCACAAGGGTCCATAATGATGGAAAACTTAAAACCTAAATAATCAGAAGCTAACCGATGTATAACAGGAAAATCAGAGGTCCGCTGATCGAAGGGAACAAGTCGCTGGGTCAGATTACAAAGGAGATCGCATCCCCTATGGAAATGCGACCGGGACTATGGTGGTATATTGCTTTTGTTCTTTCGTCTGTCGCAACGGTTTTCGGATTTTATGCAATTTATGTTACTGTTTATAAGGGGATTGGTGCCTGGGGTGTAAATAATTCTGTAGCCTGGGGATGGGAGATTGTAAACTTTGTATGGTGGATAGGAATAGGGCATGCGGGAACTGCATTTTCTATTTTTCTTCTGATCCTGAGACAGAAGTGGCGTACCTCAATAAACAGGGCTGCTGAAGCAATGACTGTTTTTGCAGTGATGTGTGCTGCAATCTTCCCCGCCTTGCATATGGGAAGAGTGTGGGATGCTTTTTATATATTCCCGTACCCGAATACACGCGGACCTTTATGGGTGAATTTCAACTCTCCTCTGTTCTGGGATTTTACAGCAATCACAGCATACCTGCTGATCTCGGCTTCATTCTGGTATCTCGGGATGTTACCGGACCTTGGTACTGTCAGGGACAGGGCAACTTCAAAATTAAAAAAGGCAATTTATGGGTTATTCAGTCTGGGATGGACCGGTTCGAGCCGCCAATGGATAAGATTTGAATCATTAAGTTTCATTCTGGGAGGAATAGCCGCTGTGCTGGTTGTTTCGGTTCATTCAATAGTCTCTACAGATTTTGCGGTTGGAATCGAACCCGGGTGGCATACTACCATATTTCCGCCATTCTTTGTTGTCGGGGCTATCTTCTCGGGGTTTGCCATGGTTATGACATTGATGGTGCTTATCAGGAAAATTTATAAGCTTACCAACTATATTACTGATAATCACATGGATGCAATTGCCAGGATACTTATTTTTATCTCCCTTATTATGGGAACCGCTTATCTGACGGAAATCTTCATATCCTGGTACTCCGGGAATGAATATGAATTCTTTGCAATTTTCAGGAACAGAATTACCGGGGACTATACACTGCAATTCTGGGGAATGATCGTTTGTAATGCATTAATACCCCAGCTGTTCTGGTTCAGAAAAATAAGGAGAAACTGGGTAGGCCTTCTTTTGATTTCGCTTATTATAAACCTTGGGATGTGGCTGGAAAGATATAATATTGTTGTGACTTCATTAAGTAAAGACTTTCTGCCTTCGAGCTGGGCATCTTATTCTCCTACTGTTATCGATATTGGTGTTTTTGTCGGAACAATAGGGCTATTCGCCACTGGCGTCTTGCTTTTCATGCGCTATATTCCGATGATGGCTATCAGTGAACTTAAGAGCGTGGCACATATCGGAAACAAAAAAGAGGATTAACCGGGATAGTTATGGCAAGAACTTATAAAATAGGAATTTTCGACGATGAGGGGAAGTTTGTATCTACAATCAAATCGTTACAGGAACAGAAATTTCTGATTTTTGACGTATTTACTCCTTATCCGGTTCATGAGGTATTCCATTTGCTTAAGCGCAAATCAAGACTACCCACAGCGGCATATATTTTTGGCCTGTTCGGGATAATCGCAACAATGGCATTCCTCTATTATACATCAGTAATTGACTGGCCGCTTGTTTACGGAGGTAAACCGTTCAATTCTTTCCCGTCATTCATTGTTGTTACTATTGTTGTTACAATTTTTACTGTAACAATAGCAAGCCTGGCACTCTTTTCAGCAAGATCAAAACTATTTCCCGGACGTGATAATACGATCTTTGATATCAGAGCTACAGATGATAAGTTTATAATTGTAGTAGATACAAATATTCCCGACATATCAGCAGCAGGGAAAGCTGAAAACATCATGGAAGAGAACGGTGCCATTGAGGTAATTGATAAAGAATTTGAAAATGTAAAAGCATGACAAATATCTATTCACGGAGGAAGATTTTGAAAAGTGTATTCCTGGTTTTCTGGTTAGCAAATCTGTACGCCTGTAACAGAGACAGGAATAATCCGGGGTGGGATTACTTCCCTGATATGTTTTATTCTACTGCGTATGAGACTAATTCAAAAAATCCAAACTTTGAAGATGGGCTGACAATGAGAACCCCGGTACCTGGAACAATTCCCCGTGATTTCACTCCCTTTGAATATACAAATGATGCGGAGTCAAGGGTCAGGGCAGGAAAAGAGCTCTTAAATCCTATTATGCCGACACAAGAGACTCTTTTAAGAGGAAAGTTAGTATATACCACATTCTGTGTCGGATGTCATGGAATCTCAGGAGAAGGGGATGGACATCTTTTCACAAGTGGTCTTTACCCCTTAAAACCCCTTTCAATTTCAGGGAATAATGCAGCTAAACTGAAGGATGGGGAAATATTTCATACTATAACTCTCGGTATCCGTTCCATGGGGGCGCATGGATCGCAGATTAGACCGGAAGACAGATGGAAACTGGTCCTTTATATCAGAAAGCTTCAGGGAGAAGAACCAACATTAAAAGATTCAAAAAGCAAGGGGAACAAGTAATATTAGGGGGCCCTTCGTACCACATTAAAAAAGTCCGGTAGAAGATATTGGGAAATTATATGCAAAATATAAAAGTAATGAAGGAGCAAATAACTGTTTCCAGAAATTTTAAGATAATAACCCTGTTGTTGATAGCAATTGGTGCAGGAACCATCATCTTTGGACTTATTACAGACCGGAAGGCAACCTGGGCAAATTGGCTGATAGTAAATTATTATTTTTTCTCAATAGCGATGGGCGGTGCTTTCTTTTTCGTTATACAAAGCATCTCTCAATCGGGATGGTCATCAGCATTTAAACGTGTCTCAGAAGCATTGATGTCTTATGTTCCCTTCGCAGCTCTTTTTTTTCTTCTGTTATGGTTTGGAGTGAATGATCTGTATCAATGGTCTCATAAAGAAACTGCAGCCCTTGACCCAATAATTCAACACAAATCAGCATTCCTGAATATCCCTTTCTTTTTTGCAAGGATGATACTGTACTTTCTGTTGTGGATTGTGTTTATCAGGAAATTACGACAGATTTCTCTCCGGGAAGACCTGGCTGACCCTTCAAACACTGATGGGATAATGTATCTGTTTGGGAAAACTGAGCTTTACTCAAAAATATTTATCTTCATTCTTGCAATTACTTTTTCACTCTCTGCATTTGACTGGATCATGTCTCTTGATGTAAAGTGGTATAGTACAATATTTGCGCTTAAAAATCTGGTTGCTGCATTTTTACATGGCGTTTCCATCCTGACACTGATAGTATTTATTCTGTATAAAAGGGGATATTTCCCTTTCTTTAATGAATACCATCTTCACGATTTTGCCAGATATATATTCATGCTATCCATAGTATGGGGATATTTCTGGTTTGCACAGTTTATGATTATCTGGTACGGTAATATTCCTGAAGAAACAGCCTATTACAGTATAAGGTGGCAGGAAGGATGGAAGGTGTTATTCTTTCTGGAGATCGGATTGAACTGGTTCATACCTTTTATGATACTTCTTCCCGTTAAGGCCAGCAGAAATATGACACTAGTCACTATTGTCATAGTATTCCTTATTATTGGTCAATATATCGACCTTTTTGTACAGGTAATTCCGGGTACGACCGGAGCACTTAAATTCAGCTGGATTTCAGCCGGGACTTTTCTTGGATTTGCAGGATTATTTGCACTTGTGATTGCAACTACTCTCAGTAAGGCAAAGATATTGCCATTCAATCATCCATATCTTGATGAGAGCCTGAATCATCGGTTTTAAGGATAGAAAAATATTGTTCATATATTGCCACGTTCGTGGCAAAAAATATTAAAATGCAGCCTCCTGAATAAATCTTTGAACTTATTGCTCAATAGCGCCAGGAGAGAAAAGCTCCCCCCCCCAAAGACTTAAATATCAGCCAATTATTCTATCTGATATTAAAAGCAGGAGAATTAGTAAGAAGTATAAATCCAGCAGTATAGAATATTTTTTATAAGTTATTTTATCAGGCCCGGTTTTTATAAGACCAGAGAATTTCCATATCAGAAAAGCAGAGGCTATCAGAAGAATTCCAATAACAATTCCTGTTCTGATAATTTCAAAATAACAGAGGAAAAGAGCAGCAATTACAGAGGTCAGAACCCATGTAAAGGTGAGCCGGTTAATCTGGTCGCTTCTGAATAGGTCTGTGAGACTGGGAATGCCGGCTTTGTTATATTCTTCACCATATTTTAGAATCAGTAACCAAAAGTGCGGGATCTGCCCTGTAAAAAACAGAAATTCAAGGAATATTATAGGTTTATCCACGATTCCTCCACCGGCTGCTACCCATCCTATGAGAGGCGGTAAAGCGCCAGTCAGTGCACCCGGAACAACTGCAAAGGCAGTTATTCTCTTTAAATAAGTATATATCCCATTATACCATAAAACAGTAAAAAGCCCTATGAGAGCAGCTAAAAGATTCCCCCCTGAATAAATAAAGACTATACCGGGGAAAAAATTTAAAAGGGAAAAGATAATCGCATGCTTAAGTTTAATCCTTCGGGCGGGTATCGGACGATCATGCGTCCTGTTCATTTTACTGTCCAGTCCGGCTTCCTGTATCTGGTTAAGAGCTGAGGCAGAAACTGCCATTAACAGAATTCCAAAACTTATCAATACCAGGTTAAATGAAAAATGAGGGTTAAAAATAAAATATCCTGTAAATCCGGTAAGACTTACAGGCAGCATTATTGTTAATTTACTTAGTTGCAGATAATCTCTGATTTTGGTTCCTGAATTATTTTTCATTAAGTGATTTCAGGTATTCAATTATTTTTGAAATATCCTCATCGCTGATTTTACCATTATAACTCTGCATTAGCCCCTTTGGGTATCCTTTTACAACCTGAAAAGCTGGGTTCAGTATCATCTGTTTAATATATGCTTCATCAACAGTAACAGTCACTTCTACACCATTCCTTATCACAACCTGTTGACTTCCAAATAAATTCAGATAAGTTGGCCCTACAATTTTTGAACCGTCTGAAGAATGACAGGCAAGACATCCCTGGATTTTCATAATGGCCAGTCCCTGGGCACCGGGTATCGATCCTTCTGCTGTGTTCGCCATGGAAGTTGTATCACCATACCATGAGGTGAATTTCTCTTTTGACAAAACTTTGACCATAGCTCTCATATAGGAATGCCGCAAGCCGCAGTACTCGGCGCAATAAAGATCGTATTCTCCTTCAGTCTGAGGTATAAACCACATAACCTTTTCTCTGCCAGGGACAATATCAGATTTTATTCTGTATGCAGGAATGAACAAGCTGTGAATAACATCGAGCGAGACAAGATTAATTTTAACTGGGGTATTGACGGGAACTACCAGATCAGGACTTTGCTTGCCATTTTCGTAGAGGAAGGAAAAGCTCCACATCCTCGCAGTCGCGGTTATCTTCATGGCATTGGCAGGCGGCTTATTCATGGGTTTCCACCCTTGCCAACCATAATAAAACATTAATAATGCTAATAGTATAGGAACAACTGTCCAGGTAATTTCAAGTAATGTATTCCCTTCAATCTGGGTAGCAGTTTTATTTTTCTTCCTGTTATACCTGAAGACAAAATAGAGCATGGTAAAAGTAAGCCCTACCAGGAGTAACAATGAAACTCCGACAATAAAGTAAAATGCAGTATTGAAAGTAGATACATAATTTGAAGCGTCAATTCCTGTGGTTGAATACATACTTATTATCTATATAGATAGTCAAGAAAGGTTATTATTATTACGACACTTATGAGCAGTATTACTGCAATAACGGCGATGGAGAACATCTTATTTTCAAATTTCAGATGCATAAAGATTCGTAAGACGAATGAAGATTTAACGGCAGCTATCAACAGAGCAAGCATAACTGTAAAAGTGCCAAGGTAAATCCGGGTTATGGCAACTGAGGTAAGTGTTAATGTTATTAACAGCACCAGAATGTAAAGAAATGTCCGGTAAGGAATTATATGATTTTTTTCATTCTCCATCGTTATAGTCAGTATTAAGTAATGAGATAAAACAGTGGAAAGAGGAAGATCCAGATAAGGTCAACAAGATGCCAATATAGTCCGCTGTTTTCCAGCAAGACAAAATTAGTGGGGTTAATTTTATCCCTGTAGATCTTAACAGTAATAACTCCGATAAAGATCAATCCAATAATTATATGCAA
>JGI24133J20442_1000185_pt1 | contig 19067 bp, 15 predicted proteins | sample BarGraNGADG00311_2_FD_20442 | JGI IMG/M metagenome (IMG submission 20442)
CGATCACCCGCGGCCAGATCAAAGCCAAGGGGCCGATACCGAAAGCGATGCGGTTGCTGCCCGTGCTGAAGCCTTTCTACGCGAACTACCGCATAGTCCTCACTGAGCTCGGACGTGACGACCTGTTGAACTTCCCCCCGGACTGAAGAGAAATGCACCGCTGGGGTCAGGCACCGGTGGTGCATTTTTACGTTCACTCGCCCGTCATGCGAAAGGGCTGACGAAGTCGAACGCGTTGACATCGACGAGGCCCCTGTCCGTGAGCTTCAGTGACGGGATCACCGGCAGAGCAAGAAAGCTCATCGTCATGAACGCGTCGTTCAGCTCGCATCCCAACCGCTCCGCCTGGCTGTCCAACTCCTCGACGCCGGCGGCGACTTCGGCCGCAGGTAGCGGCGACATCAGGCCCCCGATCGGCAGGGCGACAGCCGCCATAACCTTACCGCCCGAGACCACGACCTGGCCGCCGCCCATCTCTACCACTTTCTCGACGGCGGACACCATGTCTCCGTCCGAGCAGCCCACCACGACGATGTTGTGCGAGTCGTGGGCAACGCTCGACGCGAGCGCGCCCGACTTCAGGCCGAAGCCACGGACAAACGCGACCCCGACGTTGCCGGTCCCCTTGTGCCTCTCGACCACGGCGATCTTCAATATGTCGCGGGACGGGTCGGCGACAGCCGCGCCGCCCTCGAAAGGCACTTCAACGACCAGAGACTCTGTCACGATCTGTCCCGGCACGACCCCGATGACCCGGGCCATGCCTTCACCTTCCAGGCGCAGCCGGTCAGGCCCGAAGCCCGCGACCTTGAAGCTCGAGCCGAGNGCGGGCGCNTCACCGGGCTCCACCTGNAGCGCGCCTCCAGAGGCNACCAGNCTTCCGTCCTTGAAGACCTTCGTCACTTCCAGCGCCTCGAGGTCTTCGAAAACGACCATGTCGGCGCGGTAACCCGGNGCTATCGCNCCGAGCGCCGCAAGGCCGAACCGGCGCGCCGTGTTCAACGTGGCCATCTGGATGGCGGTCATNGGCGACACACCCGCCCCGACAGCGAGCTTGAGAAGCGAGTCGATGTGTCCCGTCTCGATGAGGTCGGCCGGGTGGCGGTCGTCCACGCACAGGCAGCACCGGCTGCTGTTGGCAGCGTTCGCGACCGGCAGCAGGTCGAGCAGGTTCATCGCGCTCGTCCCCTGCCGCATGAACACGTACATGCCCTTCTGCAGCTTCTCCTCGGCCTCCGGCGCCGTGGTCGCCTCGTGGTCGGAGTCGGGGCCGGCGGCGATATAGGCGGACAGGTCCTTGCCCGAAAGGCCGGGCGCGTGGCCGTCGACGGGCATGCCCTCGAACAGCGCGAGCTTGGCCATCACCCCGGGGTCGCCCCCGATGGTGCCCGGGAAGTTCATGAGCTCGCCGAGGCCGATGACTCCGGGCTCAGACTTCAGCTTCGCGAGGTCGGCAGCCTCCAGCACCGCCCCGGAAGTCTCGAGGGGCGTCGCCGGGACGCAGGGGGGGAGCATCACGAAGACGTTGAGCGGGGCGCCCTTCGCCGACTCCATCATGTACCTGATCCCCTCGAGCCCCATCACGTTGGCGATCTCGTGGCAGTCGGTGACCACGGTGGTGGTCCCATGCGGGACGACGGTGCGCGCGAACTCCGGCACCGTGAGCATCGCGCTCTCGAGGTGGATGTGCGCGTCCATCAGGCCCGGCGCGAGATACATCCCGCCGAGGTCGATGGTCTCGGCAGCGGAGTAACCGCCATCGAGGCCCACTATGAAACCGTCGGCCACGGCCACGGACGCCGGATGTACCCTGCCGGAGAGGACGTTCACCAGCAGGCAGTTCGTCAGAAGCAGGTCGACCTCGCCCTCGCCGCGCGCGAGCCTGATCATCCGTTCGCGTTCCATAAAGACCTCCGTGTCAGTGTTTCAGTAACCCGTCCGCCTCACACGCGCATGCAGGCCGCGCATAGGTTGAGGGAGACGAAGGCCGGCGCGACGTCCTCGAACGCCACGCCCGTCAGCGCATGGCCTGCCAGTGCGACGACGTCATCCACCGCGCTCGCCGCCCTCACGCGCATCACCCTGCCCTCCGACCCCAGGAAGACCCGGTACTCCAGCCCACCATGAGGGGACTCGACGGCGCCTACGCCGCTCCTCTTCCCCGGAGTAGGCACCTCATGCGCGGGCGGGCCGGTGTAACCACCCGCCGCCTCCTTCACGCGGCTGATGAGCATCAGTGACGACTCGATCTCACCGAGCAGGACCCCTGCCCTGTCCAGGGCGGAACCACCGTCCCTGGTCACGGGCCTGTAAGCCAGCCCCTGGTAGAAACCGGACGCCTCCTCGCCCGCGCGAAGGTCCGCCCGGCTGCCGCCTGCCCTGAACGCCGTGGCGGGGGCATGGCTCTCCGGCAGCGCGCCTTTCGTGAGACGCCCGGCCGACAGCCTCGCCTTCGAGAGGCCGAGCTTGCGCGACCAGAAGCGCGCGTCCCTCGAGAGCGTGCCCGCGAAGTCATCGAGCGAGGAGAGCGCGTCCAGGTCCCCGCCGATGTCCACGCCCCCCGGCACCAGCGCCCCGAAGCCGAACGGGTTTGAACAGAGGCTCTCGAAGCCATCGCGGATCATCTTGATGTAGCGCCTGGGACGTCCGTAGACCAGGTCGTCCTCGACCGCGCGGGCGATGTCCGACACCACCTCCAGGTGCGACGCGACGCGCGCCCATTCCATCAACATCACGCGCAGGGCGGCGTGCTCATCGGCGACCTCGATGTCTATGGCGTCTTCGACCGCCGCGCAGAACGCCGCGGCATGGTGGAGGCCGGAGCGCGCGCACATATGGGAAGCTATGACCGCGCCATCGAGCGGCGTCACGCCCTCGAAGGCAAGCTCGAGGTTGACCTCTCCGGCCGCGCGGACGCACCTCCGCTGCCGTGATCACCGCGCCCTCGATCCGGCACTCCAGCAGGAGAGGCTGCCTCGCCACGGCGTCGAACGGACCGAGCGGCAGTGTCCCGTTCATCTCGCCTCCCTCGCCGTTGCCGAGCGAGTCCTCGACCTGCGCCTGGCGCTTTTCGGAAAGAGGCGCACGCTGTCCGTGAGCGTCCAGGACCATGTTCCCTCCGCCCCACCGAGGAACGGCGCCGCCTTCCGCGTAAGCCCCGCCGACGGGTTTGCCGCCCTGCTCGCGAAATAAGAGACCAGCACCAGCAAGGCGCTTCCCAGCAAGAACGCGCCGACGACCGCGCCCCACTCGGGGTAAGCGCGCAGGGCCGCGGAGACCAAGTCTCCGGTGCCCCTGAAGGCGACGCCGGGGCCGGTGAACCCCGCGGGGAACAGGAGCCTCGAGCCGCTTCCGATGAAGTTCGAGAGCAGCAGCCCTGGAAACGCGCCCAGCAGGACCGATACCGCGCATATGCCGAGCGGGACCGCGCCCTCCATCAGGGTCGCCTTCCCAAAGGGCTTGCCCGAGCCGCCGGCCGAGAAGACTCCGCCGAGGAGGCGCGCAACCGATACCAGCGCAAGCCCGAGCGCCACCAGCACGGCCGCCATCGCCAGGATGTAGAACTGGCTCACCGTCCCCTTGTCGAGACTGGCGAGCGCCGCCATCGCCTTCCCCACGAAGCCATCGGTGGGCGGCAGCCCTACGATAGCGATGCCCGACAACAGCATCACCCCGAAAGCCGCGGGCGCGACCCCGGCCGGCAGCATCTGGCGCCCGAGGGCACTGCTGCCGCGCAGGCCGTCAGCGGTGCCGGAGGCCATGAGGAACGCGGTGAGGAACAGCGGGGCCGTCAGCAGCACGAACAGCCCGCTCTCCAGTCCGGCCCTCGAGAACAGCGCGAACGTCAGCAGCAGGAAGCCCGACTGCATGCAGTAGAGCCCCGCCGCGCACGATGGCACCGTCCTTCCGCGGATTGCCAGTAGTGGTCCGGCAACCACGGAGAGCAGCGCCGCTATCGCCAGGCCGAAGCCCCAGTCGCTCGCGACCAGCCTCCCCAGCAGGACTATCGCGACGGCCAGCCGCGCGCCGGCGAGGAGGAAGTTCACGCTGCCGAGGTAGAACGAGCTCCATGAGGGGTCCGTCCTCGAGACCAGGTCGCCCGTCCACCAGTGAACGGGAAACACGCCGAGCCTTATGAGCGCGCTGGCGAGGAATAACACGACCACGATGATAGTCTGCGTCTCGGTTCCGGACGTGAGNGGNGGCCTGATGAGCACCGCGCTCTCCTTGAGCCAGGTGGCACAGAGCAGTGCCCCGATAACCAGCAGCAGGTCGGCAACCAGCCATGGGGCAAAGGCGCGCAGCCTTCTGCGGAAGCCGACGGTCCCGTGGGCGAGCAGGCCCAGCAGCGCCATTGCGCTCACGCCGAGCCAGAGGAGCACCAGCGGCAGCAGGGTGGTCACAGTGAGCGCCAGGGCGCCGAATCCGCATGCGGCCGGGATGCCCGCCATCAGCAGCGATGGCCGCTCGACGCCCGAGAGCCTGAAGCCGGCGTAGAGTACCGCCGCCACGGCCAGCATGTTCAGGATGAAGAACGCCGGGAAACTGAAACGTGTGAACTTGAGCGCGCCCCAGGCGGCGCGCCCCGAGCGCTCGAGGTAGCCGTTGAGCAGTGCCAGGTTGAAGGCCGCGGCCAGCGCCGCGTAACCGACCGCGAGCATGCGCCGCATCCGTGCCGCTCCACCCGCCACGAGGATGACCGCCGCGGCCGCAAAAGGCAGCACGACGGTCACGGCCACGAGCCAGGTGACCTCAGCCGACGACATGGCGCACCTCCTCGCACAGGGCTTCGATGGTGCAGGGGCAGCCCCCCATGGTGGAGTCAGGTTCAAGGCCTTCCGGCTGTACGCCCAGGTGCTTCACGCGTTCGGCGAACGGCCCGCCGCCCAGCGCGCAATCGCCCGCGAACACGACCTTTCGCGCATCCGGCGCCTGGTCGATCACCGCCCGGGCCCGCTCGGCAAGCTCCTCGTTCCANAGCCCCGTGACGACGATCAGCTCGGCGTGGCGCGGCGAGGCGCATTCGAAAAGGGGCGGGCAACCTTTGAGGCGCCCCCGGAGCAGCATGTCCACGACGTCNCCGCACCCCCCGCAGCAGCCGAGGCGGATATGAAAGACCGGCGTCTGTCCCTGCGGCCCGAACCGGCGCGCGCTCACGCCGACACCCCTATCCAGGTCAGGACCAGGCCTGCGAGAGCGATNGCGCCCGCGGCCCCCGCCCCCCAGATGAGCGCGCTGCGCGAGCGCGCCCTNGCGGACACCACGTCCACCAGAGCCAGAAGTACGAACACTCCGAGCACCTTCAGCCCCCAGAAGACTATCTCGTAGGGGTGCGCTGCCGGCCCCGCGAAAAATAGCGCGACCAGGACCAGCGGTATCACGAAGAGCCCGACCGTCTCACCCGCGATGAAGAACGCGAGCGGTGGCCCTGACACGTCATCGAGGAGCCCGCCGGGCGCATCGGAGAGGTACCCGCGGCCGAGTGGGCGCAGGCGAGCCAGGGCCAGCGCGGCAGCCAGCGCCGCGACGAGAGCGAGGACGGTCCCGGCTTGCGCGGCGGCCCCACCTCTAGCCGCGACCAGCGCGCCGTTGGTCGACTGCCACTTGATCAGGCCCGACAGCGTCGGATCTCCGGTTCGCAGCGAGACAGTGGCGACGACCAGTCCGAGCGGCACCGCCCAGGCTGCGAGTGAAGCGGCTTCCGGCCAGGCGGACTGCCTCACCCTGGGGTTGCCGCTGGTGAACGCCACGACGACGTCCGCGCCCGAAGCGAGCAACAGCAGCGCGAAGAGCAGGACGAGGTCACCCCGTATGAACCCGAAGACGAGGCAGGAGACCCATGAGAGCGCGAGTATCTTCACGACCGGCGCGATCCACGTCACCGCGTGGAGCGAACCGTCGGTGGCAATGCATTCGCTGCGTGGCGCCGAGAAGAGGAAGCCTGTCCCGGCGCCGGCGCCGCGGCGCTCGCGACCGGCCACGGCGGTGCCGACGCCCGCAAGTACGGCCCTGGCGGCAAGCCCGGCCAAGAGGACGAACAGCATTCCGGGGAACAGCAACAGGTATGCGATCTTGCCGACGAACACCATAAGCCGCCTCCATAAAAAAGGGTTGCCCTCAAGGGACTTTCAGGGTCCGTTCCGGACGAGCCGACCCGTTTTCCTTTAAACCTCTTGAGGGCTAGTCGAATCTATAAAATCCCGGCGCCCGCGTCAAGTACGCATGCGCGTTTTTAGCCGAAAATATAGGAAATCTTGCGTATCGGCCGCTCTTTGCACCCCAATTCTGTTAAGTCGCCTGAACAAACGCGATGCCAGGCGCTTGATACTTGTCGGGCCGGTGCGCGGTCGTCAAAGGCGAGCCGNCGGCGAGCGCGTCCCGCNGGCACCGNGAAATTGCCTCGGCACCATCGAAGTTATATGATTTTTNTCGAGCCGCGGAGGCGTGCCGCGGCGTTTTCTTGATGGACCCGAGGGGCCTCAAGCCTCCCCCGACCACCGGAGACCGCTTGGAACAACCTGTTGAAGTCATCATCGTCAACCCGCTCGAGACCGACCTCGCGATGATCGAGTCCGTCCTCGCAGGGCCCGCTTTCAAGCTGACTTCGGTGGTAACAGCGCCGGACAGCGCAGTGGCAGCCTGGTTCGCGAGCCGGGGGGCGGAGCGCTTCGACGACGTCGCAGGTGTCTCGCGCCTTCTGCCCGGTGCTCTGCTCGTCCACTGCGGCGAAGGTCTCCCGCCCGCCGACGTCATGGAGCGTGCCGCCGCCCACGGTTTGTCTGTCATCAACCGGGACGCTTTCTCCAGGTACGCGAGGGAGGCTGCCTCAGCGCCCCACGGCCCGCTGACCACCGAGGTCGTGCGCCGCTACCGGAGGCTGCTGGAGGACTACTTCCCGACATCGAGGAACTCTTCGACCGCGGTCAAGCTCGCGTCGTGCCTGACCGAGGCGACCAGCCTGTGGCACGCGGCGGGCGGGGTGATCCTGACCGGGACGGAGGGCGTGAACGCGCTCGCGGTCACCGCGCAGAGAGGCGTCGATCTTCAGCGGGACGCCACGATCAAGATCGAACCGGGGACGTTCCTCGACCGGTGCATCAACCGGGGGAAACACGAGGCGCTGACAGACCTGTCAAGCGAAGAAGGCGAGCTGCTGCCCGGGGTCAAGGCGGGCTCGGCGCTCTGCATGGCCATCAAGTCGGGCACCTCGACGAGGGGTGCGCTCCTGCTCTGGTGCGACCTGCCCGATGCGGTGAGCGCGGAGGACATACCGCCCCTGACGCTCTTCGCGTACTACATCGCTTTGCTCCTCGATGTGGACGACCTGGGAGACAGGCTCGGGGAGAACCTGGTCACCGACCCTCTGACCGGCCTGCACAACCGCCGCCAGTTCGACCACAGGCTTCACCAGGAACTGCTGCGTGCCAGGCGATACACCCTGAACATGTCCCTCGTCGTGATGGATATCGACAACCTCGAGGAATACAACGCCGCCTGCGGTCACATGCTGGGGAACCTGGCGCTCTCCGACATCTCTTCCATCCTGCTCAAGGGCACCCGGGAGGTCGACTTAGTATCGCGCATCGGCGGTGACGAGTTCGGCCTGATCCTGCCCGAGACCAACCGGCTCGGGGCTCTCAGGCTGACGGACAGGCTCCGCTCCGAAGTCGCCGGCTATCCTTTTCCCGCCCCGGAGAACTCCACCTCGGTGAACCTCACCGTGAGCGCGGGCATCGCCAACTTCCCCAGCTCGTCCGGCTCGGATGAGGAACTCCTGGCGAAGGCTTTCCGCGCGCTCGACCTCGCCAGGAAAGAGGGGCAGGACTCGATAAAACTCTGGGATGACAAGTTGGAAGACGCGGAGTGAGGCTCGGGCCGCCTGGCTTTCAGCCTATTCCCAGGAGACTTTCCTGGTGACGTCGAACCCCGGGTCGCCAGCCGCCCTGATCACGTAGACCGGCGTGCCGGCCTCGACCATCCCGAACAACTGCTCGACGTCCTTCATGTACATCCTTACGCAGCCGTGCGAGACGTTCTGCCCGATCGACCACGAGGACGGCGTCCCGTGGATGAGCACGCCGGAGGCGTTCAGGGGCATCGCCCTGGTACCTAGCGGATTGTCGGGGCCCGGCGGTATGGAGGCAGGCATGCGCGCCGCCCACGCTGAGCCGGGGTTGTTCCAGCTCGGGTTCATCTGCTTCGCGACTATCTTCCAGTGCCCGATGGGAGTCGGGTATTCCGGCGACCCGCAAGCGACGGGAAACTCGGCCAGGACCTGCTCCCGATTGAAGAGGGACAGCTTGTGCTCCGCGATGGTGATGATGATCATCTTGCCGAAGGCCGCGTCCGTCAATCGAGCGGGCGTGCTCCCGAACTTCACATTGACGGTCCTGGCCGGCGTGACCAGCGCCGCGTCGACGTCCTTCTGGAGCTGGGACATCAGGCAGTTACGCCCGTCCTGCGCCTTGACGATGACCGGCTTTCCGGAAGTCACGTCCACGTAGGCGTCGTAAGGGTACCTGTTGATCTTGTTGATGACCGTATTGAGGTAGTTCTGCACCCGCTCGGCGTCGTTGTTCGCGACGATGGAGACTTCGAGGGGCTTCGGCCTGTTGGTGAAGCGCCTCGCCATCCTCTCGAAGATGTTCACGTTCCAGGCTTTCGCGTAAGCCTCGTCGACCATCTTGCGATAGTCGAGCATCAACCCGAGCTGTGCAGGCGAGATCTGGTACTGCTCGCTCTCGACCTTCAGGGTGAGAGGCTTGTTGGCGACGTCCGCCAGTTCGGTCTTTACCTTTGCAAGCGCTTCGGTCTGGTTGAGCCCTGCCACACTGACGCCGACGACCTTGACGCCGACAGGGAACTTGCCGGAGGACAGCACGTCCTGCACGAACAGGAACCCGAGCAGCCCGACCACGAGCGCGGCGAGCACGATCGCGCCCACGATGAGCATTATCCGCGACAACTTCATCTCTCCCAGCCACCCCGCCGAGCGAGCCGGGACACTGACTGCTTTCAAACCGCACCCTCCTCGAGACCGTGACGACCGCCGGTATTATACGTGCATACGGGCGTACCAACAACGATGGTCTGCAATGTTTATCAATCTTTTGCCCCGCGGCCCGCTTATCCCTTCTTCGCGGCCCGCAATGCCCGCTCCGTCGCGTGCTCGATCTTGGCGAGCCGCTGCGCGTGGAAACCTTCCCGTTCGGCCTGTGGCTTCTCTTTGAGCCACACCTCAAGCCGCTCGAGCATTTGGACGGAGTCCTCGCCGCCGATGTTCCCGAGTGACCTCACCGCGGCGTGGACTTTGCCCCAGTGGCGGGTAGTCGTGACGTCGCCTGAGGCCATGAGCTGGTCCAGGTACCCGGTGAGAACGGGGACCCCATCCGCCTCCGCGCTGTCGCCGTAAGCGCGGATAGCGCCGTGGTCGACACAACCTCGCGCGGCGAGGCGACGGGCGAAGCCATCGGGATCCAGGCTCTTGAGAATAGCCCTCGCGGAGGCGACCACCTTGCGGTTGTCCTCGGAGATGAACTCCTCGAGCAGTGTGATGTACCTGTCCGTCTCTGTGACGCGCCCGAGAGACCTCAACGCCGCGATGCGCAGCTCCGGGCGCTCCCCCCATCGGTCCCTGGCGATCCGCAGCAGCGCCATCCTGGCCTGCTCGCCGCCGAGTTCCGCGAGGCCCTCTACGGCCGCGACCCTCAGTTCGAACGGGGCGTCCTCCAGCGCGTCCAACAGGTACCGCACGTCTCCGCGGGTGAGCGCGTCCTGGAGGTCCCCTGACATGCGTCTGAGCCGTTCTTCGTCCTCGGTACCCACATTTTCTCCATGGTTCGAATCCCGCTGATTATCACACAAGGAGCCAACGGGCGCTTCCGGGCCACCTTCGAAAAACCGCTCCATCTTGCGGGTTGCCAGACGTTGGCGTGCCGCGCGCGCCCGGACTGCTTGCGCACAAAAGCTTTAACAGAGCGGAATAGTCAGCTTGAACCGCTGAATAATGGCTCCATCAAGCCACTTGTTGGGACATCCCTACCACGAATCGCTTAAGGGTGCGCCCTCGCGGTTGATTCTGGCGGGAGTTTTGGTATAATCTGACACACCCAAAGGGTGATGAAATTGTTACGAGTTCGCCTCAGAAAGAATACGGGTTTGGCGACCCCGCCTGAAAACGGCGGGTTTCGTGTCATTCATGGCTGTGCGCTCTTGCTTGCTCTGTCTCTGGCAGTGGCCGTCGTGGGCGTCGTGCCACCGTCGATCGGGGCCGGCCGCGCCGTCGCTCAGCCTGCTCCCCCGAGCGTCAATTCGACCGACACCATGGTCAAGGACGTGGTGACGCTGGACAGCGAGATCAACACCCTCAAGGGCACGCTCTCCGAGCTCGAAGGCAAGTCCGCCTCACTCGGCCGGCGCATCGTGGACCTCGACGGGCAGATCGCCACCCGGCGAGACAAGCTGGCCGTCCAGCGCAAAGCCCTGGCGGCCCGCGCGCGCAGCCTCTACGTGAACGGCAGGACCAGTAAGCTCGTGGTGCTGGTGTCCTCGACCAACGTATCGGACTTCTTCTCTCGCGAGGATATGCTTCAGAAGGTCGCCGAGCGCGACGCGCAGTTCATCGCGGGCGTGAAGCGTGAATCCGAATCCCTCAAGGCCGCCGTGGGGCAGCTGCGCCAGAGCAAGAAAGAGGTCGACAGGGTCGCCTCTGACACCAGGGCGCGCCAGCAGCGGCTCGAGAAGAGCCGGGCCGAGAGGGCCGCCGTGATCGCGAAGGCAGGGGCCAACAGCCCGGCGGTCGTCTCCCAGTCCAACAAGGTCGAGGCAAAGATCCAACAGATCAACCCGCCGGGGCCGTCTGTGACCGGGACTCCCTCCGGCAAGGTCATGACGATGGTCGCTACCGCATATTCGCCACAGGAGCCCGGGCTCACCGACACCACCGCTTCAGGGATGAGGGCCACGAAGGGCGTCGTCGCGGTCGACCCGCGCGTCATCCCGCTCGGTACGCGCCTGAACGTGGAAGGCTACGGCAACTGCATCGCCGGCGATACCGGCTCTGCCATCAAGGGTAACCGCATCGACCTTTGCTTCGATACCCTCGAAGAGATGAACACCTGGGGTGGCTACCGCACCGTCAGGGTCGAGATCCTCCAATAGCCCGGCAGGCAGCCGCCGGTTAAGACCTCCCGTGGAAGTCCGTTATCGCTCTCTTCAGATCGTCCATCGATACCTTGCGGCGCCTTGCGGCGGGCAGAGAGCGCAGTAGCACCTGCCCGTAGCGCTTGGTGTTGATGCGGCTGTCCAGGAGCAGTACCTGCCCTTTGTCCTGGCGCGTCCTTATCAGCCTGCCCACCACCCTGCTTGAGGCGCAGGGCCGCGAGCGGAAGCCCGAAGTCCATGAAATCGGAGCCACCCTCCAGCCTCACCCTCTCGCTCCTGGCGACGAACACGGGCCGGCCGGGGCTCTCGAACGGGATGCGGGTCACCACCACCAGCCGGAGCGTGCTGCCCCGCGCGTCGACGCCTTCCCAGAAGCTCGAAGTGCCGAACAGGCTGGCAGTCGGGTCCTCGATGAACTCCTCGGCGAGCCGCCGCCTGGAGTAGCCGGGCTGCTGGCACAGGAGATTCAGGCCCTGGCGCCGCATCTCGTCGGCGAGGCGCTCGTACGTCTCGAGCATCACCCGCCGGTTGGTGAAAAGGGCCAGGACGCCGCCGCGCGCGGCCACGATCACCTCGCCGAGCACGTCGGCTATCCGCGCCTCATAGTCGCTCGACGACGGGTCGGGCATGTCGTGAAGGATCAGTATCTGCATCTGCCTGGAGTAGTCGAACGACGAGTCGAGGACCATGAGCGAGGGCTCCCTGGCGCCGGGCAGGTTCAGCCCGACCCTCGACCTGAAGAAGTCGAACGAGCCGTTGACGGTCAGCGTCGCCGACGTCATCACCACGGACGTTATCGCGTCGCTCTCGAATATCGCTTCGCGCAGGTCGGGGCCGACGTCTACCGGCGACGCCCGCAAGGCCTGCCTCTCAAAGTTTTCGATGCCGGTCACCGTCGCCCAGCGGACGCGGCCGTCGTCCTTGCCCGAGAAGAGTATCGCCACCGCGTCCATGTGCTCGCCGACCCGAAGGGCTTTTCCGTCGAGGTCGCTGACCAGGTAGTCAAGCTCTGTCGAACTGTCGCCCCTCTCCTCGATGAGCATCTTGAGGCGGCCGATGCGCGCGGCGAGGCGGTCAAGGCTGTCCGAGAAGCGCTCGGCTTCGAGCTTCATGGTGTCGAACTCCATCGACTGGACCTGCCCGTCCGTGAACCTCATGTCGTTGAACGCGTAGTCAGAGCCCGCGGAAAAAGCGCAGAGCGCCACGAACACCTTCTCCAGGCCCTCCAGTGCTATCTCGGCCGCCTCCTCGGCTTCGCCGACTTCGAACCGCGCGGTATCGTGCGCCTCGTCGGGAAGGTGCCTGGTGGCGTTGGAGTCGATGTCGGCGAGGAAACCGGATCCGTCGACCGGGTCGTAGAGAGACTCGAGGAAGCGGCGCGCTTCCGGTAGTCGAGCTCGATCGTGTACTGATCGGTGGCGACGTCCTCGAGGGTGTGCGCCTCGTCGATGACCGCGGTCTTGAACGCCAGGTTGACCCCGGCCAGCAGGAGCGAGTGGTTCACCACCACGATATGCGACCTCTTGGCGCGGTAGAGCGCCCTGCGGTAGAAGCAGCAACCGTCCTGGGCAAAGCGGCACCTTCCGCCCGGGCACTCGCGATGGTTCGCCATCACCTGCTCGTCGAGCCCCCGAAGGTGGGGCACGTTGAGCAGGGAGGTGTCGCCGGTGTCGCTCTCGGTGATCCAGGTCAGAAGCATGCCCAGCGTGCCCAGCTGGGTCTCCGACACGCGCTTTCTGCCACTCACCAGGGTCTGCATCTTCCTCAGGCAGAGATAGTTGCTGTAACCCTTGAGCACGGAGTACCTGAAAGAGCCGGCGCCCAGCGCCGCTTCGAGGGTGGGGAGGTCCTTGGTGTTGAGCTGGTCCTGGAGGTTGAGGGTCCGGGTGGAGACCACGACCGGGTAGCCCGTCGCCTTCGACCAGAGGACGCCCGGGACCAGGTACGCGAGCGACTTGCCCGTTCCGGTGCCGGCCTCCACCAGGAGTATCTGGTCTTCTTCGAAGGCCCGCCTGGTCGCCTCGGCCATCTCGACCTGTTCGTCGCGCTCTTCGTAGTCGTCGAACTGCCGCGCGATGGGCCCCTCCGGCGCGAAGACCTCGCGCACTTCTTCGGCGTGGACCGTTCCCGGCATGGAAGAGCCCTCCAGCGGCGGGATGTCCTCCCAGAAGCGGTCCTTGCGAACCACGTCGACAAGCTTGATCGTGTCGGGGCGCCTGCCGCCTGTCCGCTCGTCAAGGACCCGGCGCAGCAGCAGGGTCAGGCCGCCCGCGTGGGACGGGGCGTGGTCGACCAGCGCCTTGACCAGCTCGACGGGCGTGTTGTACAGCCCGTTCAACAGCATGTTATAGACGTGGAACAACGTCTCGGCATCGTCGGAGGCACGATGCGCGCGGCCGGTGTCGATGTCCCAGATGCCGGCCAGGTCCTGCTGCCGGTGCCCCCTGAGCGACGGCATCAGGATCGTCGCCAGGTCGTGGGCGTCCACGTAAGGATTGGTGAACCGGCCGTAACCCATGCGGCTGTAGAGCGCCCTGAGGAACTCCTCCTCGAACCGCGAGTACCCCACGATGGTCCTCTCACCGATGAACGCGGCGAACTCCTCGAAGAACCCCTCGATGGTCGGCGCGCCCGACACCGCTTCATCGTCGATCCCCGTCAGCAGCCTTATCTGTGACGGTATGGCGCAGCACGGGTTGATAAAGGTGGTCAGCCTCTCGACCACCTCTTCACCGGCGGCGTTGATGGCGCCGATCTCTATGATCTGGTCGCTCTCGGGGTCGAACCCCGTCGTCTCAAAGTCGAGCACGCAGTACTCGGTATCGCCTCCGAGCAGCGTCTGGTACTCGCGCTTCAGGGCGGGGAACGACAGGTATTTCTGTTTGACCTCCTCGCTCGCGCGGAGGAACAGGTCTTCAGGCAAGGTGCCTCATTTCCATCTGTATCATCGTTTCAATCGGTCGGGTATCCGGCGCGGCTCCAGCCCCTCAGAACTGCTTCTGGAGAGCGCCCTGAGGGCAGACCTCCGCGCAGCAGAAACACCTGATGCACGCCTCGTCGTCGCAGTCGAGCAGGTCGTCGTAAGACAGCGCATCGACCGGGCACGCTTTCAGGCACTGCCTGCAGCCGTCGCAGACCCCCTGCTCGATCACCAGGTCGCCGGTGCGGGCCCGTTTCGTCTTCATGACTCGCTCGCCGCCCGTGAGCCTCGCCCACGGGTCGCTCAGGGCGTCCCAGACTCGCAGCGAGATTCCGGTGATGAGGAGCTTGTTCAGCTTCGCGGTGCGGGGCAACTCACGCCTTGCCGATACCGACGCCACCGTTTCTCCCAGCACCTCGAAGCCGTCCATGGAGCCCAGGCCCCGGTGCGCGGCCAGCTTGATGTGTTCGACGTCCTCAGGGTTGCCTCCCATTATCCTGACGCCCGTCGAATCGGCCTCCACGACATTATCCGCCGCGACTATGACATCCATCTCGACCGCCTTGCCGTTGGTCGGGCCGCCAGTGCCTTCCATCCCGATGATGCCGTCCAGAATCACCAGGTCGCTCTTGATGACGGTGTTGAGGTCGACGATGCCCTCGTCCAGTCCCTGCAGGTGGATGATGTGCTTCTGCTTGCCCACCACCACTCCCTTGAGGTTCTTGAGTCCGAGGGTGACCACGGTCTGCAGGTGGGTCTTCATCACGGGCACATTGATGAGCCTGTCGCAGGTCAGCACGTCGAGGGACACGACGGAATTCTTGACGGACTTCCCGCCCGGCAGTTTGATCTCGCGCGACTCCGCGCTGTCGATGTCTATGAACGGGAAGCCGTACTTCTCCTCGAAATCGGCGTAGCCGGCCTTCTTGAAGACACGGTCCGCCTTGAAAGGGTAGATCGGGCTCTCCGCGACGGACACGGACGCCCCACACTCGGCTACCATCCTGCATACCTCGGCGACCATCTCCGGGTCGGTGATGGCGCCCGAGGAGTTGTCTTTTCCGCAGCACACGTTGGGCTTCACGATGACCTTCTCGCCGGCCTTCACGAAGCGCTCCATGCCCCCGAGAAGGCCGACAGCCTTGCAGACGTCAGCGGCTTTGTCGGTGCGGACTATCGATACGGACACAGGACCATACCCTTCTGTATCTGGGACCATACTCCGGACAGCAAGTGGTTATTGCTCAACATCGCAACCTGTTTGCGGCCGGTGGGGTCAGTCTATCGCTCCGGCGGCGTAACTACTATCTTTTCAACCGGGTGCCTCACCCCGGACCTCTCTCTCGGCGCGGGCCGGCCAATGGCGACGAGCGCCACCAGCTCGAGGTCGTCGGAGACCTCCAGTGCCGCCTCGACGTCCTCGTGCCTTGCCAGTATCTCCCCCAGCCAGCAGGCTCCAAGGCCTGTGTCGTGCGCCGCGAGAAGGAGGTTCTCGATGGCGGCGCCCATCGCCAGCAGGTCTTTGGTCCTTTCGTACATATCCTCGTGGTCGAGGAACACCGCGATGAGGGCGGCGGCTCCCGCCACGACGCCCCGGTACTTCGTCATGTTCGACACCTCGACCACCAACGCGCGGTCGACCACTTTCATGAACCGCCAGGGCTGGTTGTTCAGCCCCGAAGGGGCCCACCTCGCGGCCTCGATCAACCGGTCCAGCTCGGCGGAGGTGACAGGCTCGTCCGTGAACTCGCGGACGCTGCGCCTGGTTGAGATTGCTTCCATGGTTTCCATCGCGTCCCCCTGGCCCTTGGCAGTTTTCCGGCGCCTGACATCGGCGCCCTTCCCCGCTGATGTTATTAAACGGAACTCCGCCAAACCCTGTGGAGACTCAACCGAGGTGCTCGAGAACCGTGCCGGCGCACTAGTACTCGCCCTGCCGCCATGGCCGACGATGCTGGAGGCACGAGGGTCCCCCCTGCTAGGACGCCGCGGGCTCCGGCTGCATGACGGGTAGCGTGAGGCACGACGGGTGTTCCGCGGTGTGGAACAGGTGATAGAGCGACGGCACCAGCGAAGGGAACACGTACAGCGGGTCTGACGCGCACAGCACGAGCCGGACCGAGTGCCCGGCCGGGAACCTGTGCGCGCAGGCGATAAGGTCGAAGTATAACTCCTCGATGCTCTCAGGCTCCATGTCGTTGCGCATCGCCGCGCAGTGCGTCACCAGCCTGCAGAACCCCCTGGGCGACACGTCGTAGAGCAGCCCGTTGACCTGGCACTCCCGGGTCGATGACGAGATGTGCAGGTTCACCCTCGGGGCCCCCACCATGACCATCTCGCGGTCGAGCTTGCGCGTGGTGAAAGCGACGCTGTCCCCGGGTATGGCAAAAGGCACTCCGGGTATCGGCAGGTTCCAGAAGACGTTCGGCCGTATCACCGGCGGGCCCGAGCTCTGCAGGTTCGCGACGGTGTTGTTGATGAAGAACTCCGAGGCTTCGTGGTTGCCGGGGGCCTCGGTGACCAGCATCCCCGAGTTGATGGCGTCGGGGTGCTGCCCGCGCAGGTAGTACTCCGTGTTCTGGACGTTCTCGGGCGGCCACTGCTCGGCCGTCGCCATCTTCTTGCTCCACGGCTCGTAGTACTTGACCGCCGGCTCCTTGTCGATGCCGTTTGACTTGTCGTCCTTGAGCCAGTAGTCGAACCATCGGCGCGCGTCGTCCCATATCTTGTTGGGGACGATGATGTCTCCCCTGCCCGCGTCGTAGCCGTGGATGCCGTTGGCCATTACAAGCTTCTTGGGGACGTCGAGCTTCTCGAAGAACTTGAGTATCTGGTTCGGCTCGAAGAGGTCGTCGTTCCACGAGTGGACTATGAACATGGGGCAGGTCACCTTGTCGACGTCGTGTATCGCGGAGCGCGCCTTCAGCTCTTCGCTGACAGCCATCAGGTTGCGCTCGACGACGACCGCCTTAAGCCAGCGGACCAGGTCGTTCTTGAGGTCGAACTTGAGAGCCCATATCGAGCCGATGAAGAGGAAGATGCTCCAGAAAGCCTTCCAGCAGCCGTTCGGGGTGAGCGAGAAGTTGAGATCCGTCCAACCGTTCATCGGGGCGGCGGCCTTGATGCGAGGGTCGCGGGTCGCGGCCAGGAAGCTGTGGCCACCGCCGTACGATACGCCGGTGATGCCGATGCGCTCCGGGTCGACCGGGATGCCGGACTCCGGGCTGCACATCCATGTGATCATGTCCTCCAGGTCGCAGAGCTCGCGGTCGGGAGCGGCGCAGGCCACCTGTCCCCCCGAGCTGCCCCATCCGCGGCAGTCATAGGTGAGGACCACGTAGCCGTTTCTCGCGAAGCTGGGCGCGTACAGCAGGTCGCACTGGATGCGCCAGCCCATCCACGAGTGCACCATGACCACCGCCGGGAACGGCCCTTCACCTGTCGGGATGAAGACCGTCGCCGTGAGCGGGATGCCTTCGCCGACCTGGACGACGCGGCGCTGCCGGTGGTACGGCGCGCCGACAGCGAGCTTGCGGTCGGCCTCGAGGAGCTTGTCCTCGCGGTGCTGCATGGCCTTCCAGACGCTGTAGACGGCTTTCGCGAAGAGGGTTACCGGGAGCAAGACGAACAGCAGCCACCGCCGCCTTCGCCTGGGTCGTTTCTGCTTTTCCACGTGCACCTCCGGGTGGATGGATGTCAGCCGGAAAAGAGTCTACACCAAAAACGCAAAAAAGGGGTCAGACCCATGACGTCGTTCGTTTTACACTTTTCTTTACACTCTTAACATAACGCTGACTCGCGCCCTGGGCGCGGCCCTCCGAAAGTGATGTCATGAAAAAGCAGCCTCCAGTGCTAACCTGTTTGTGAAAGCAGACAGAGTAGCAACAAAGGAGGCTGGTATCGATGCTACACGCAGGAATCGACTTGCACAAGAAGACCAGCGTGGTGACGGTGGTCGACGACGATGGAGCGGAGGTCGTCGCCGGCTATCGTCTGGAAAACGAAGAGGACGAGATCAGGGAGTTCTTCGCGAGTTTCGACGGTGAGCTCGACGCGGTTCTGGAGGCCGGGCCCTCCTGGCAATGGATGTGCGACCTGCTGGACGACATGGAGATCGATAACGTGCTCTGCCACCCCCTGAAGGTCAAGGCGATAGCGTCCGCGAGGATCAAGACCGACAGGATCGATTCGGGGATCCTCGCCCAGCTGTTGCGGATGGACTTCCTGCCCGAGTCCTACAAGCCCGACCTGGACACCAGGCACCTGCGCGAGCTGCTCCGCTACCGGGCCTCCCTGGTGAGGCTCCGCACCTCGACCAAGAACCGTGTTCACGCCCTTCTGGCCAGGCTTAACATTCGACACGGGTTTTCAGACCTGTTCGGCAAGGCCGGCTCGTCCTTCCTGCGAGAGCTGCAGCTCGCCCCGGTGTACCGGCGAGCCCTCGACGGAAACCTCTCGCTGCTGGAAGCGCTCGGCTCCCTGATCAAGGACGCGGAGGAGGGCCTCACCCCGTTCTACCAGCAGTCCGCGGACGCCCGCCTGCTTTCCACCATCCCCGGGGTCGGGCCCATCCTGGCGCTCACCATCGCTTCCGAGATCGGAGACATAGGCAGGTTCCAAAGGTCCAAGCAGCTCGCCTCCTTCGCCGGGCTCGTCCCCTCCACCAGCCAGTCCGGGGCGCACAGTCACCACGGGCACGTAACCAAACAGGGCTCTCCCTGGCTCCGCTGGGCCCTGGTGGAGGCGGTGATACACGGAGTCGCGCGCCCGGGGCCCCTTAAGAGCCATTACCTCAAGCTCAAGGCCAAAAAGGGAAACAAGATAGCCAGGGTGGCCTGCGCGCGCAAACTCGCCACCTACATCTACCACATGCTCAAAGAGAACAAGGATTTCACGGAGGTGACCGCCTACCTGAAGAGCGACCTGGGGTGAGCCCGTTTTCTTTACTGGGTTCAAATGCCCGAGAAAGTGATTGAGCAGCCCC
>JGI24133J20442_1000186_pt1 | contig 18992 bp, 17 predicted proteins | sample BarGraNGADG00311_2_FD_20442 | JGI IMG/M metagenome (IMG submission 20442)
AGGCATGGGCGGAGGTCTTGTGGCCGATGTTCGATGCTGTTAATCTCGTCACGTCATCACATCAGTGAACAGTCTGTCTCAACGAAGTGGCAGGGATTGAGAGCATGGCCATCAGCTCGCTCAGCGCCGAAAGCCGCCGGACTGAGTTGCGCGCGCACTTGGCGCGGGAGGGCGTGCTTGATCTAGCGAGTGCGGCCGAGGAGTGCGGGGTCAGCGAGATGACCATCCGCCGTGACCTCACTGAACTCGAGCATCAGGGACTGCTCAAACGCGTGCGAGGCGGTGCTGTAGCCGTCCCCCCGGAACTCTTCGAACGCCGCAAGGTCAGCCATCGCGAGGCCAAGCTGCGCATCTCGGTCAAACTCGCTGCCCTGGTTCCCCAGCACGGGTTCGTCGCCATGGACGCGTCCTCGACGATCCATGCGCTGGTCCAGGAGATGCCGACTTCGAACGCAACCGTCTTTACCACCGGCATCGAGACCTTCCAACTACTGCGTGGCAAGGTGGCACGCGCCATCATTTCTGGCGGCGAGTTGGAAGCCTCGACGGGCGCCCTTGTTGGCCCGGTGGCGTTACGCAGCCTCCAGGACTTCTACTACGCGCGGAGCTTCATCTCCCCGTCGGGTATCGACTCCGAACTGGGTGCGACCGAGTCGACCATCGAGGGTGCGGAGCTGAAGCGTGCCCTCCGGCGGCGGAGCCAGTCAGTGGTTGTGGCTGCCGACTCGAGCAAGCTCTCGCGTGTGGCCGCGAGCGTGGCGCTGGAACTGAGCGAGATCGACCTTCTCGTGACAGAGCTGGATCCGTTGGACCCCGCGCTCGAGGCTTACCGCGACTATGTCGAACTCGTCTAGAGGGTGTTCTAGATGAACACCTACCTCGGGATTGACGTCGGCACCACCAACGTAAAGGCGCTGCTCTGCGACTCGGCGGGTCATAGTCTGGCCACTTCGAGCCGCGCCTACCCAACCCAACACCACAACGCAACTTGGGTCGAGCAGGACCCTGAGGACTGGTGGTCTGCGGCTCGCTCGGCCGTTGGGGACATCGCTGAGGCCGTGTCGCTCGACTGTGTGAGCGCCATTGCCTTCTCGGCCCAGGCCCCCACGTTGCTGGCGGTCGATGACCGGGGGAATGCCCTCCGGCCGGCGATGATCTGGATGGACCGCCGGGCAGAAGCTCAGTGCGACGAGTTGCGGAACACGTTCGGCGACATCGAATACACCCGCCGTGCGGGGAACAGGATCGACCCGTTCTATGTGGGCCCCAAGCTCATGTGGTTGCGCGAGCACGAACCCGAGACTCTGGCAAGGGCAGCAGCCTTCGTCCAGATCCCAGGATTCATGGCGCGCCGGCTGACGGGCAACCTCTCCCTCGACGAAGCGCATGCTTCCATCCTTGGATTGGGCGGTCCAGCCGAATGGGACGCAGACCTCCTGGAGATGGCAGGCATTGATTCCGGGAAGCTACCGCCCTCGGTGAAGAGCCACGCGATCGTCGGCTACACGATCGAGAATGCATTACCAGGCGTAAGAGCTGGTGTGCCCGTCGCCGCGGGGACCGTTGACAGTGCTGCAGCCGCGCTGGAAGTGCAGCTGGCGAGCCACGAGGCGCTCCTCATGACGGGCACGTCCTCTGTCCTCGTCATGCCGCGGCCCGACGTTCAGCCGTCGCCTCAGTTCATTTCCATGGCATCTCCCGAAGGCGGATGGTACGACCTCGCCGCAATGGTGAGCAGCGGTTCCAGCGTCGAATGGCTGCGCGGCATCGTGGGCGGCGAGTTGNGTCGCCTGCTCGCCCGGGCCGCGGAATCGCCCCCAGGAGCCCGCGGACTGATGTTCCTCCCCTACCTGGCAGGCGAACGATCACCGTGGTGGGACACCGACGCCCGAGGCGCATTCGTCGGGCTGACGGCGACCCACGGTCTGGCTGACCTCACCCGCGCCGTGCTCGAGGGCACGGCGATGGCGCTACGGCAGAACCTCGTGGTCGCGGCCACTCTTGGCCACGACATCCGGCGGCTGGCCATCAGCGGCACCCCGGCCCGGAATCAGTTCTGGAACCAGATCCTCGCCGACGTCGTGGGACTGCCCCTGATCCACCATGAAACATCAGGCGGCTCGGCTTTCGGGTGCTGCCGCCTGGCCGCGCGCAGCATCGGGGAAGAGGTGCCGGTCCCCGGTGGCGACCCCAATCAGTTCCGTCCCTGTGCCACGAATCGCACCACCTACGACGACCTCTTCGCCACCTACGACCAGCTTTATCCAGCGCTGCGCGACATATCGCGCGGTCTAGCCCGCCATTCGGGAGACTGACATGACCAACGCTTTGATCACCGCGCGATTCGATGCCTCCTTCGACGATCGACTCCGGGATCTGTGCGGTTCGACGACAAGAGCCGGCTATGGGGTGACGGGTCGCGTCATGGACCCGGTTCACTTCCGTGAGGCGCTTGGGGCGGTGGACGTGCTCATCACCGAGTTCGAAGTGATGGATGCGGAGGCGTTCGCAGCGGCCCCTGACCTCCGAGTGTTGACCTGTTGCCGAAACGAGCCGCACGCAAGCGTCGATATCGTCGAGGCGACAGCGCGGGGGATTCCCGTCCTGTTTACGCCTGGACGGAACGCGCGGGCGGTCGCCGAGTTCACGTTGGGACTCGTTCTGGACCTGTTCCGAGGCATAGCGGAATCCCACCACGCACTGAAATACACTGATCGCTTCGTTTCCCACGGCACGACGGGCGAAGGCCAACTCGATTCCACCGCACAGTGGGGTCTTGAGCCGGGCGATCCATTCGACGTGTTTCAGGGGCCGGAACTGGCGGGTCGGACCCTGGGCCTGGTTGGGTGCGGCGCGATCGGGGCCGAGATCGCCGGGCTCGCCAAAGCTCTGNGCATGGACGTCATCGCCTCCGATCCGTACCTTTCCGAGGAGCGCGCGCTCGCTCTAGGCGTGAAACGAGTCCCACTCGACGAGGTCGCNTCGGCCAGCGATGTNGTCGTGATTGCGGCTAAGGTCACCCCTGAGACACGCGGCCTGATCAATGGCGAGTTCCTCGGGCGNATGCGCAAGGGTNCGTACCTTGTCAACACCGCACGCGCCGCCATCGTCGACTACGAAGCCCTGTATCACGCCCTGGAGACGCACCACCTTCGAGGGGCTGCGCTCGACGTTCATCCCGTCGAACCGCTTCCGGCCGACTCACCGTTCCGGGGCTTGAACAACGTGGTGCTGACACCACACCTTGCCGGCGCAACTGTGGATGTTGTTCGGCACCACACACGCATCGCGCTCGAAGACTTGGAGCGCGTCCACTCGGGGCAAACCCCACGGTTCTGTGCCAATCCCGAGGTCTTGAACGAGTTGACGAGTGACCTCTTCCGCGGTGTGGCATGAGCCCCACAACCACCGCCATCGTGACCGGGGCCTCAGGATCGATCGGCGCCGCCATCTGCCAAGCGTTCGCCAAGCGGGGCGTTGCAGTCGTGGGTGTCTACCGGAACGGAGTCGAGGAGGCATCGACACTTCTCGACGAGCTTCGCTGCCATGTACCCGCGACGATGGTCCAAGCAGATCTGGCCGAACCGGCAGCCGCCGAGGAGATCCTCCGGCGCGCCAGGGAGGTCGGCCCACCAACCGTGTTGGTGAACAACGCGGGCCTGATGACCCATCACGCTACGCGAGATCTCTCCGACGAAGAGTGGGATCGCTCCATCAACGTCAACCTCTCCGCCGCGTTCCGGCTCTGCCGCGCCATCATCCCCGACCTCATGGAGGCTCGCACAGGCCGCATCATCAACATTTCTTCGCAAGCGGCCTACAGGGGCTCCATCGGGAGAGCGCACTACGCCGCGGCTAAGGCTGGCCTTCTCGGTCTGACGTTCTCTCTGGCAAGGGAGCTGGGGGAGTTCAACGTCACGGCCAACGTTGTCGTCCCTGGACGGATCACCAGTGAAATGCTGCTGGCCCATTCGGACGGTCAGATGGATTCCTGGCTACAAGAGACGCCCCTCCAACGGCTGGGAACGGCCGACGAGGTGGCGGCTGCGGTCGCGTTCCTGGCATCGCCGGACGCGACGTACATAACGGGCGCCGCCCTACAGGTGGGTGGCGGGCTGGTGATGGGTTGAAACTCAACCACACCTATTTAGGAGAAGCAATGAATACACGTGTCTCCTGGCTTTTGGCAGGTGTGACAATCATGGGATTGTTCGCATCTGGCTGCTCACAGGGATCTCAGCAGGCAAGCGCCTCGTCCGGCGGGGCAAGTATTTCGCAGGGGAAGATCAAGATTGGCTATGTGGTCAAGCGAGGGACGGATTCCTTCGCTTCCGATCAGGTGGATGCGGCCAAGGCCCGCGCCTCGAAAGCTGGCGTGGAACTGGTCACGGCCGACGTGAAGCAGGACAGTGGCCTCACGATCAGTACCGTGTCGCAGATGCTGGCCAATGGGATCAACGGACTGATCATCGTGGTGCCCGATCAGGCTCTCGGCCCGAAGATCCTGCAAATGGCTGCAGACAAGGGTGTCCCGGTTCTGGCGTCTGACGACCCGATCAAGGACAGCGCAGGTAACATGGCGCCGTTCATCGGTTTGGACGGTGCAGCATTGGGGAAGCAGGCTGGCGAGGAACTGCTCAAGTTGGCGAAGAGTCAGTCCGGGCTCACCCCTGACAATGCCGCTTTGGTAATCGTAAGCCAGAACAGCATCAGCGCCTGCACCGAGCGTACTGACAGTGCGATCAAGGCGTTCGAGGACGGCGGCGGTAAGGCGCTAGCCAAGACCCTTGATGTTCCGCACGACGGGACTCTGCAGACTGCGGTGACAGCGATGTCAGCGAAGATCACGCAGAATCCGGGCATCAAGAACTGGTTCATCACCAGCTGCAACGATGACGGCGTTGCGGGTGCCCTGCGCGCGCTAGAAGGCGTGGGTGTTACCAAGGCCAAGTCATTCGGTATCGGCATGGATGGCGCCCTGGCCTGCACTGAACTGGCCAAGGACAACGGCTTCTACGGGGCCAACTACGTCTCGTTCAAGAAGAACGGCGAGATGGCATTTGACACCATGTTGGCCAAGGTACGCGACAAGGTCGAGATGCCCAAGCAGCAGAGCATTCCGGGGCCGCTGATCACGCGGACTAACAAGGCCGAGTTGGCCGGGTGCTGATGTCATGAGTGGTTATGGGGTGCGTGGGGTCTCAAAACGCTTCGGTCCGGTGCATGCGCTGGATCAGGTCTCGCTCGATTTCCATCCGGGCGAAGTCTTGGGCCTGCTGGGCGAGAACGGTGCTGGCAAGTCGACCCTCCTGAGGGTCCTGTCTGGCGATCACCAGCCCGACTCGGGGACCGTCATCGCTGACGCCCAACCCGTTGGTCTCACGCACCCCAAGGCCGCGCACGATCTCGGTATCTTCGTCGTCTACCAGGAGCCGGAGCTCTACCCGGCCCTGACGGTGGCCGAGAACCTTCTGGCCGGGCAGCTGCCCGCGGTGCGCCACATGGTGAGCATGGCGAGAACGATCCGGATGGCGGAGGAGCTGATCCGGGAGTATGGGTTCGAAGGCACGCTCGACCCATCCGCTCTGGTCGTGAACTGCAGCCCGGCGCAGCGACAGTGTGTCGAGATCCTCAAGGCCGCCATCGGTGACGTGCGTCTTCTGTGCTTGGACGAGCCGACCTCGTCGTTGTCCGAGGACGAGTCACACCGACTGTGGGCGCTCATGGAGCGGCTTCGTCTGGGTGGGACCTCGATCGTGTACGTCAGCCATCGCATGCCCGAGGTGATGCGACTGTGCGGACGAATCGTCGTGATGCGGGACGGGCAGGTCACTGGGGAGCGCCTCGCCGCAGAGACCTCTGAGGACGAATTAGTGCGGCTCATGGTGGGCCGCACTCTGAGCAGGATGTTCCCCGTCCGGGACCGCACACCGAAGAAGGTGAGGCTGCAGGTGGATTCGGTGACCACCGACAGCGTTCGCGACATCACCTTCACGGTTCGCGAGGGTGAGATACTTGGCCTCGCCGGGCTTGTCGGCGCTGGGCGCACGGAGGTGGCCGAAGCGATCTGCGGTGTTGTGCCCATTCGGGCAGGGCAGATCCGCCTCGATGGTCAGCTTATGGATGCAACCAGCCCGCGTGCCGCGCTACGCGCGGGAGTGGCTTTGTCGCCCGAGGACCGTAAGGCCCAAGGGCTCTTCCTCGACCGCAGCATCGCCGAGAACATCAGTCTTCCCATCTTGCGACGCCTTCGCCGATGGGGGCCGTTCCTGGACCTCGCTAGGGAGCGCGACATCGTCGCCGACCTCATGGCCAGGATGCGCGTCAAGGCCCCCAATGCTCGGGCGCGTGCGCGCACTCTCTCGGGGGGGAACCAGCAGAAGATCCTGCTATCGCGCTGGGTGGCCGTTCATCCGAGCGTGCTGGTGCTCGACGAACCGACCCGGGGGATTGATGTGGGTGCCAAGGCGGAGATCTACGCCCTCATCGACGAACTGGCTCGCAGTGGCATGGCCATCGTGTTCATTTCGTCGGAAACCCCTGAACTTCTTGGCCTCGCGGATCGCATCCTCGTCATGTCGCACGGGTCGATTGTCGGGGAACTGGCCGCAAGCGATGCGACCGAAGAAGGAATTGTCCGGCTTGCGCTCGGGGCATGAGAGGAAGAGATGACCCAAGATCTGAAGGTAAACATCAAAGACCCAACGCCGAACCCAGTTTGGCGAGTGATACGCGAGGCCGCGCACAGCCCCAACATCAGCCTCGCGTTGGCTCTGGGGATCCTCTGCCTCGTCATGGCAGGGCTCCGTCCGGAGACGTTCCTCAGCCAGGGCAACCTGCTGAACATCGCCCTTGCCGTGGTCCTCATGGGTCTCTGCGCCCTCGCCCAGACGCTCGTGATTCTGACCGGCGGTATCGACATCTCAGTCGGCTCCACAGTGGGCCTCACCAGCGTCGTCTGCGCCCTGGTGGCCTCCACCGGCACGAGCGTCGGTTCCGGGATCGGGGCGATGGCCGCCGCAGTCGGGGTGGGGATCCTCTGCGGAATGTTCAATGGCGCGTTGATCGCATGGGGCAGGGTTTCCCCGCTCATCGCGACGCTGGGGACCTACACGGCCTACCAAGGATTCACCTACATCGTGACCCAGGGCCGCTCGACCGCGGTCCTGAGCGACGTGCTCTCCTCGATCAACTCGGCGGCCGTCGGTGGGATCCCGGTTCCCATCTGGATCCTGATCGTCTTCGCGCTGGTCTTCGGCGCGTTCATGTCTTTCACAGACTTCGGGCGCAACGTCTACGCCGTGGGGGGCAACCCCGTAGCCGCTCGTCTGGCCGGTATCAACGTCAAGCTCTATCTCTTTGGCATCTACTCCCTGGTGGGTCTCATGGCCGGGGTCGCCGGCGTCGTCCTGACCGCGAAGCAGGGGGCAGGGATCCCGGAATCTGGAGCTGGAGACCTGTCGCTGCTGTCGATAACGGCGGTAGCCCTCGGTGGCGCAGCCCTGACGGGCGGGATCGGCACGATCTCGGGAACCCTGCTGGGCGTAGCCGTTCTCGGCGTGCTCGAGAACGGGCTCCTGCTCTTGAATGTGAGCGCGCTCTACCAACCCGTGCCCCGTGGATTTCTGCTCATCCTCGCCGTGCTCATCCAGCAATGGAGGGGAACGCTACGGCTGCCGAAGTATCTGAAGTTCAGACGGCCACATGAGCCTGCCGCGAAGGAAGAATGAGATGCGCCTAGGACAGATTCTCAACCCAGCCCTTGCTGCGGCCGTTGCCGAACTTGGGCACGGCGACATCTTCATGGTGGTGGACGCGGGCTTTCCCATCCCGCGATCGACGTACCGAATCGATCTGGCGGTGGACGCGGGCATCCCATTGATCCACCAGGTTGTTGCGCTCCTGCTTCGGCATGTATTCGTGGAGTGCATGTCGCCATCGGAGGAGATGCGGAGCAACAACCCCCGCCATTTCGCGGCGATCATGGAACAATTTCGCGGCAGCGGCGCTGCGTTGGACGTCGTGCCGCATTCCAGACTCGTCCAGCAGGCGGCGGATTCCGCCAAGTTGATCGTCCGGACAGGCGATTTCGCAGCGTGGGGCAGCATTTCGATGGTGGCGAGCACCGAACCTCAGGCGTGGTTCACAGACGCCGCGATTGCTGACGGGCTCGTCATGCCCGCCGACTACCGAACCAGGATCGCTCGGATCGAAGCCAAGGATCTCCCCAGATGACCGACAGCAGCCTCCGGGAGCCAGCCGAACCGGCGATCCCCGTGGTGAACACCCACGTCCACTTCCCCCCGAACTTCTCAGCGTTCACCACTGTTGCGGACGCAGTGGGCGCGGCCGCAGCGGAGGGTGCGCGTGCGGTCGGGATCTCCAACTTCTTCGACCAGCAGGTGTATGCGGAGTTCCGCGAACAGGCGGGTGCCGTCGGCATCGTCGCTCTGTACGGCTTGGAGTTCATCACCCTTGATGACGAGCTTGCTGCGGCCGGTATCCGGATCAACGATCCGGCGAATCCGGGCCGGATGTACTTGTGCGGCAAAGGCATCGCGCCGTTCAAGGAGAAGTCGGCGACCGCTGCCCGGATCGCCACCGACATTCGCCGCGGCAACGACGAACGGGCCGAGGCAATGGTGGCGAAGCTGGCCGACTGGTTCCTGACGTGTGGGCTGAACACCGGCCTGACCGCGGAGGCGATCGCCCGCGAGGTTGCCTATGCAGCCGACGTCCCGGTCGAGTGGGTGTCGTTGCAGGAGCGCCATGTGGCCATGGCCTTCCAGCGGGCGCTAGCCGAGCTGGATCCCGACCAGCGCGCAGCCGTGCTGGAGCGCGCCTACGGCGGTCCGTCCAGGGCCGACCTCGACGATGCCGGGGCACTCCAGGGTGAACTCAGGTCCCGGCTGATCAAGGTGGGCACCCCGGGCTATGTGCCGGAGGTGCCGTTGAGCTTCGCCGACGCCTATCGCTATGTACTCGAGATGGACGGGATCCCGACCTACCCGACTCTGGCCGACGGTGTGTCCCCTGTTTGCCCCTTCGAGGATCCGGCCGAGCGTCTCGCTGCGCTACTGCTGGACCGGGGCATCTACGCCGCCGAGCTGATCCCGATCCGCAACACGGTCGCCTGCGTGGACGCCTACGTGAAGGCCTTCACCGCCGCCGGCATGGTGGTGATGGCCGGTACCGAGCACAACACCCCCGACCGGATCCCGATCGAGGTCGCCTGCGTCGACGGGCCGGTTTCCGACTTTGCCCGCCAGGCCTTCTGGGAGGCGACGTGCGTCGTCGCGGCCCACCAGTACGAAGTGGGACAGGGCCATCCCGGTTACGTGGATGCCATCGGCGCGCTCACAGGCGCCAACCCCGCAGCACGACGTGCAGAGCTGGTCGCCGTCGGCGCCCAGCTGATCATAAGGAAGCAGGAGCAGCAATGAACCAATCCCTGGTCGAGGAACTCATCTCGGTCGCGAACACCTTCGGTGCCAACCCGGAATACTCGCGTGCCGGTGGCGGCAACGCCTCCGTGAAGTTCGACGGCATCCTGCACATCAAACCGAGTGGCGTGTCGTTGGCAACCCTGGCTGCCACGGACCTGGTCCCGCTGCGGATAGAGGTTCTGCTGGAGGCGCTGCGATCGGATGAGCCGGTCGAAGGCGACCCGGTGCGCGCTGCGGCCGAGAAGGCACAGGTAGGCGACGCCGGCGTGCGCCGACCGAGCGTCGAGATCCTGTTCCACGCGCTCATTCCGGACGCCCTCGTGCTGCACACCCATCCGCTCGTGGCGAACGCCCTGACCTGTAACACCGATGCCGAGGCACTCCTGGAACAGTTGCTCGGCGACGAGGCAGTCCTAGTGCCCTACACCGACCCGGGCGTCCCCCTCGCGCGCGAGGTAGAGCGGGTGCGAAACGCCTACACCGCGCGCACCGGCCGGTCGGCCCCGGGGATCACTCTGCTCGGCAACCACGGCATCATCGTCTCCGGCAACTCCGCAGCCGAATTGACCGAACGCGCCGAACGACTGACTGCCACCATCGCCGCCGCCATAGATTCCACTCCCGCCCCTCCGGCAGAGGTGGCGGACGCAGCAGCGCTCACCCAGCTGGTGAATGTGGTCGCGCCAACCCTTCGCGGGCTGCTCGGCAGCTCCGACCGACTGGCTGTAGTCACGTCTGACGCCTCCGACCTGGTCCGCTCAGTGACGACCACCCCGGCCGGCACGGCGCTGCTCTCCGACGGCCCGCTGATCCCCGACCAGATCGTCTACGCCGGCTCCTTGCCGCTCGTACTAAGACTGTCCACGGACGCCGACCTTGCAGCTCAGGTCACCGAGGCCGTCTCGGCCTACCGGGAGCTCCACAGCAAGGACCCGATCATCACCGTGGTGCCGGGGCTGGTCGCCTTCGGGGCCGGGGCAGACCTGGCCGCCGCCCAGACCGCGCTGGCCACGTTCACCGACGCCCTCCGGGTGGCGCGGGACGCCAATCGGATCGGCACCGTTCGCTGCCTCGACGCCGCGCAGCGGGAGTTCATCGAGAACTGGGAAGCAGAAAGCTACCGCAAGGCCGTGGCCGCCAGCGCCTAATACGCTCAAAGAGCTTGCGAAAGGTGTTGATCCCGTAGTTGTCGGTATGGATCTGGGGGATTCGGGGCATCCAGCACCGCGCGCTAAGGGCGCGGGTCGAGGCGGGCCGGGACAGGGACGGGTAGAAGGTGCTCTGGACGATCGGCACCTGGGCCCGGGTACTGCGTGGCGCAGATAGGCCCGGCCCTGTGCTCGGCGAGGAGACGGATGACCTGACTCACAGGTGGACGGGCTCCACCTGCGCGAATGCCGACACTCGATTTCCGCACGATCGTGTTCGCCTGCCGCAGGCCGCAGTTCACCTTTCCACCTCCCGCGATCGCTGCGCATCCGGCTGGTCGTCCCGCGCGCCTCCCCGGCCATGATCCTGTCTGCTTGGCCCAGTCCCGCAGTGTGTCCGCATTTGCCCGGGAACTGCTCACTGACCAGACGACAAGCCCTAGTGATCATCAAACCCGGCGTGTCGCGAGTCGGTCACGCACCGACCGCTCAGCACGCTCCGCATCTCGTTGGGGCACCTCGTCAAACCTGGGATCACGGGCATTCGAACGTTGGACCACACCCTGCATCAACCACGGTTCGATCCAATAGGTCCCGTGAGCCCCCAGTCTAGGTCGATTCGCGGATGATGAGTTCGGGCTGGAACACGAGGTGAGGGGTCTGCGGTGGGGGATTCATGAGGATGTCGGCCGCCGCCCAGCCCATCTGGCGGTTCGGCTGGCGTACGGAGCTGAGGGGAACCGTCAACTCAGCGGCGAAATAGACGTCGTCGTAGCCCAGAACCGCGACGTCGTCGGGAACGGTCAAGCTGGCCTTGCGTACCGCGCGCATCGCTCCCAACGCGGTGATGTCGTTGTAGCAGAAGGCGGCGGTGACGCGTGGTTGCTGAGTCAGGAGCTTCTGCATGGCGCGCTCGCCGCCCGCGGATCCATGCTCCTCGATGAGGACCTCAACAAGCTGGACCTGGCCGTCGGTGGCGGCTACGGCTTCGAGCGCCCCGCGCGATCGCGCGGCGCAGTGGGGCAGGTCGTGAGAATCGTTGATGAAACCGATGATGCGGTGTCCGCGTTCGACCAGGTGGCCCAGCGCTAGTCGCCCTCCCGCCACATCGTCGAGGCCGACGGTTGGTAGATCGAGCCCGAGCTGGTCGCTTGCCATGACGACTACCGGGAGACCGAGGCGACGGAGGTGCCGCATCTGTACCGTGCTCCCGCGCGAGGGCGTGATCACGATCCCCCGCACGCCCTGCTCGGCGAGCAGGTCCAGCAGCTGTGACTCGCGGTCAGCGTCCTCATCTGAGCTCGTCAGGATCAGGGTGCCGTTGTCCTGGTTCAAACGGTCCTCGATGCCTCTGGCGAGTTCCGTGAAGTACGGGTTGCTCATGTCGAGCACGATGGCGCCGACTGTGTTGCTGCGGCCCAGTTTGAGTTGGCGCGCGGTGCCGTTGCGTACGTATCCCAAGTCGCTCATGGCCTGACTGACTTTTTGCTTGGTCTCTGGACGCACGGACCGGGAACCGTTGACCACGTGCGAAACGGTGGCGACGGAGACCCCCGCGCGCAGGGCGACCTCAACCATGCCGACGCGTTTCGTCGCCGTCATCGAGCCTCCTGAACGGGCGTCGGTGGGGTTCGTGTCCGATGTCCGGACGATGGCCTGGCGGTCGACTGCCCACACAGGCAGCCGGTCAAGCGCTGCGATCCGTCCTCCATCTTGGGCCACCTCTCTCCTTGTCGTGGTCGAACGCGGCGGCAAGGGGTCATCTGTGAGTCCTTCACCGGATCGTTACACATGCTTCCTTGACGCCCAAGCGCCCGGGCCATAACGTAACGAAAGCGCCCACGTAAACGTTTAACTTCGGTCGATAGTAGACGAAGGCGACACCGCAAGACAGTAGGCGTAAACGTCTCTGTGGCCAGTAGACACGTCGTGAGGGGGGCAACGTGCAGAGCAGCTCGGTCGTTCCTGAGGTCCTCGGAGACATCCGCACCCAGTTGGGTGAGTCGCCGTGGTGGGACGGACATCGGGTGTCCTGGGTCGACATCCTCGGCAAGACGCTCCACACGCTGGAGCTCGCGACGGGTCGCTCCGATACGTACGAGACCCCAGGGATCCCAGGCTTCGCCATCCCCATCGAGTCGGGCGATTGGGCTGTTGGATTGGGCGACGGGCTGTACGAGTTCACGCCTGAGGGGCTGCGGTGGCGTCAGACCTGGACCGCTCCGCATGACCCGGCCACTCATCGGATGAACGACGCTAAGACGGACCCCCGGGGACGGCTGTGGATGGGTTCGATGACGTACGAGGAACGGGAGCCGGTAGCCGCGCTGTACCGCAGCTACGCCGGGCACGTCGACCAGATCCTTCCGGGCGTCATCACGAGCAACGGCCTGGGCTGGTCGCCCGACGAGCGCACCTTCTACTTCACCGACTCGATCGCGCGACTGATCTGGGCCTTTGACTTCGATCCCGATGCCGGGCTCGCGACCAATCAGCGGATCTTCGCACAGGACCCGTCCGGGTACGTCCCCGACGGTCTCGCGGTGGACGACGAGGGTTGTGTCTGGTCGTGCAAGTGGGACGGAGCCAAGATCGTGCGCTATAGCCCGGATGGGCGGGTCCTCACATATCTCGCTGTGCCGGTTGCCCGGCCCACCAGCTGCGCCTTCGTCGGGACTGACCGCTCAACACTCGCGGTCACGACCGCGCTTCCCGTGGAAGCCTGCAGAGCCGAGCTGGACGGCACCCTGCTGCTCTTTGACCTGGGTGTCACCGGTCCAAAACTTCATCCGGTGGCGGTCTAGGTCACCAGAATCTCCCAGTCGAATTGCATCAAGAAGCCAAGTTTCAAATACATCGCGAAGGAGCGAAACATGAACATTTCCCGTCGAAGCGTCTTGGGGGCCACAATGTTGGGCGGATTGGCGCTGGCTGGATGTACGTCTGCCGGGTCCACCACAGCCGGTTCTACCGCGGGCACCGGCTCGCAAGCAGCGTCCACCTACATGGTGGCCAAGAAGACAGGCCAGCTCCTGGTCGGGTTCTCGAACTCGTTCGCAGGTAACGCCTATCGCGCCCAGATGATTCTGGAGCTGAAGGAGCAGGCCAAGAAGCAAGCGAGCGACATCAAGGATGTCATCGTCACCGACGCCAACGGCTCAGTCGACAAGCAACTGTCAGACATCAACGACCTGGTAACCAAGGGCGTTGACATCCTCATGATCGACGCCGCCTCCTCGACGGCGCTCAACACAGCCGTGGAGCGAGCCCAGAAGGCTGGCATCCTCGTTGTCTCCTTCGACAACACGATCACCTCAACCGCCGGTATCGCCGTGAACGTCGATCAGAAGAAGTTCGGGCAGATCGGTGGGGACTGGCTCGCGACGAAGCTGAAGAAGGGTGACACCATCTTCACGTTGGACGGCGCTTCCGGTAGCCCGGTGAACGACGACCGGCTCTCAGGTGCGGCGACCGTGCTGAAGGCTGCCGGGATCAGCATCGTGGCCGGGGCGCCTACGGACTGGGATCAGGCCAAGGGACAGTCTGCGACCAACGACCTGCTGGCGGCTCACCCCGATGTCGCTGGCATCTACTCCCAGGGTGGTGGCCCCAGCCTGGGCGCGATCAATGCGATCGAGGCCCGCAACGGCAAGGTCGTCCCGATCACCGGGGAGGGCTACAACGGCTTCCTGAAGAAGTGGAAGCAGCTCAAGGATGCTTCGGGTTGGGAGTCGATCGCTCCGAGCAACCCGCCGTCGCTGGCCGCTGACGCACTGAAGGTCGCGGTCAAGGCCGTCCGTGGCGAGGACCCGGGTCAGACTGTGATGATCGACCTGCCGGTGATCACCCAGGCAACCCTCGAGCAGTATGTTCGGATGGATCTTCCTGACGCGTTCTTCTTGCCGACGAGCCTGTCGGAGGACACGATCGCTGCCAACTACAAGAAGTAGTCCGAAAGTCACGATGAACCAGGTGGGTACTTCCGGGTCCCCCCTCATTGAGTTGAGGGGGGTCCAGAAACACTTCGGTGGCGTGCAAGCCGTTCGGGGCGTGGACTTCGTTGTCCCTGCCGGGACGATCACAGGCCTTGCTGGCGAGAACGGGGCCGGCAAGTCGACTCTTCTCAAGGTTCTCGCTGGGCTGTACCAACCCGATGCCGGTGAGGTCTGGTACTACGGAGAGCTGCAGTCCGGCCTGACGCCCTCGTTGGCGAAGAAGGCTGGTGTGGCCTACGTCGCCCAGGAGCTGTCGCTCTTCGAGGATCTTCCGGTGTCCGAGAACATCCTGATCGGACAGGAACCGATGTGGGGACCGCTGGTGAACCGCCAGCGGCTCTACGCCGAAGCGAAACGCGCCTTGGACATCATCGGTTCAGAGATCGATCCGGACGCGATGGTGCGCGACCTCGCTTTCGCTGACCGCCAGCTGGTCGAGATCGCAAAAGCGATGGTGGGTTCGCCGAGGGTCCTTGTCCTTGACGAACCCACCTCTGGACTGAGGCAGGCAGAGGTCGGGCGGCTCATTGAGCTCATGAAGGACCTGAAGAAGACCGGTTGCAGCGTCGTCTTCATCACCCATCGGATGGGCGAGTTCTTCGAGGCATGCGACCGCATGACGGTTCTTCGGGATGGCGCGCACATCGCAACCCTGGATATCGGGGAGGCCACTCCCAGCCAGGTCGTGGACATGATGATCGGACGGCAGCTCGCCGAAGTCTTCCCCGCCAAGCAAGAGACCGAGCCTGACGCCCCCACTGGCGACGCCCTTGTCATGAAGGACTTCACTGTTCACGGCACGCGGGTGCGCGGCGTCACAGTGAGCCTGCAACGGGGGGAAGTCCTGGGGATTGCTGGTCTGGCCGGGAACGGTCAGACCGAGCTGCTCGAGGGGATGGCGGGTGTCCGCAAGGCGACCGGAGAGTACAGGGTGGGATCGACCGTCGGGCCGTTCCGATCGGTTCGTTCGGCTCTGAGGGCCGGTGTCGCGCTCGTGCCTGAAGACCGGAAGCGGCACGGACTCGTGCTGGCAATGGCGGTCTACCGGAACCTGACCCTGCCCGTCCTACGCGGTCTGTCCCGATGGGGCCTCGTCAACGGCGCAAGGGAAGGTTCCATGGTCAAGGGTGTGATCAGCGCGGTACAGATCACCCCTCCCAATGCCGAGGTGCCGGTCGAGAGCATGTCTGGCGGAAATCAGCAGAAGGTCGTCATCGGCAAGACGCTGCTGACCGAACCTGACGTGTATCTGCTCAGTGATCCCACCAGGGGCATCGACGTGAAGACGAAGTTCGAGATCTACTCGCTGATCAGGAGGCTGGCGGCGTCAGGGAAGGCGGTCGTTCTCGTGTCGACAGACCTTGCCGAGATCACGTCGCTGTGCGACCGCGTTCTTGTGATGGCCTCTGGTCGAGTCGTTGCCGAACTGGGTGGGGATTACATCAACGAACGGGAGATCACTCGCGCATCGTTCGAGGCGGTGGCGGTGTGAGGACGGCCCGTAACTACCTGAGACGTGAACCGTCCGTCCTGGCCGCATGGGTTGTTCTTGCGTTGATCGTGGGGATCTGGCTGGCTGGGACGTCCAACCTGAGCGTCCTGTCGGTCACGATCATGATCGGCCAGAAGGTGCCGCTGGTCCTCGCGTCGATCGGCGCCGCCATCGTGATCATGAGCCGCGGCATCGACCTGTCTGTCGGTGCCGTGCTGACCGTTGTCAACACCATCATCGCGGCGGGGACCGCGGCTCATGGAAACAGCGTCGTCTGGATCGGCGTAGGCATGGGTGTCGCCTTGGCTGCCGGAGCGATCAATGGCCTGTGTGTGGCGTGGCTGCGGCTGCCGCCCCTGATCGTCACGCTGGCGGTTCAGTCCATCTTGCTGGGCGTGGCTCTGTACGTCCTGCCCACGCCGGGGGGAAAGGTGGACGGCTGGCTGAAGGACCTCCCGCTGTTGTTGGTCGGTCCGATCCCGCTCATGTTGCTGATCGTCATCGCCGTGCCGCTGGTGACGTGGTACCCATTGCGGCGCTCACGCTTCGGGCCGGCACTGCTGAGCTCGGGCGCCGACGAGGGTGCCGCGTACGCCAGCGGCATCAACGTGAAGAAGACGGTGGTCTCCAGCTACATGCTGTCGGCGTTCTTCGCCGGCCTGGCCGGCGTCATCATGAGCATGAACACAGGGTCTGGAGATCCCACGATCGGCGTGCCGTTCACGTTGAACACCATTGCCGCGGCTGTCGTGGGTGGAGTCTCGCTAGCGGGCGGGCGCGGCACCATCGCGGGCCCGATCGCCGGAGCACTGGTGGTCAGCTTCATCGGCAACCTGCTGTTCAGCATGGGAGTGAACTCCTACTGGCAGTACGTCGTCACCGGCGGGGTCCTGATCGTTGCCATCGCCATCCCCACCGGCCTGCGGGCCATTCGAGCTGGAAGGCAGGCGCCATGACCGCGACATCCGGGCGCAACGAAGTCGGCGCGGAAGTTGATACAGCGCTAGTCGGCCGGAAGCCTCGCCCCACCCGCGCTGAGCGGCTGCGGCAGCTCGTGCCCGTCATCGTGCTGGTCCTCATGTACGCCATCACCGTCGGGATCGCTCCCGGCTACCTCAAGGCCCCTCAAATCGGGAGCCTCCTGCAGCTCGCGTCAATCCTCGGCATCGCGGCCGTAGGCCAGACCCTGGTGATCCTTGTCGGAGGGATCGACCTCTCGGTCGGAGCGGTCGTCACCATGACGAATCTCATGGCGGCCGCCATCATCGCCAATCGAGACACCGCACTCCCCATGGCCCTGATCGTCGTGCTCGGGATCGGTGCCCTGGTCGGGCTCGGCAACGGGCTGCTGATCCAATACCTGAAGGTCCCGGACCTGGTNGCGACCCTGGCGACGATGACCATCGTCGTGGGCGTGGGTCTGCTGTTCACCCACGGCTCGCCCAAGGGCCATTCCTCCCCCGCACTGAATGCCCTGGTCACGCAACGGTTCTTGGGAGTGCTCACCGGTGGCGTCGTGATCTGGGCGATCGTCTCTGCGATCGTCATCATCTTCCTGCGCTCCACCGCCGGAGGCCGATACGTGTACGCCGTCGGTCTGAATCGGGAGGCGAGCCGGTACGCCGCAGTGCCGGTCACCCGCACGGTGATCCTGTTGTACGTCGCCTCCGGTCTCACAGCCGCGTTGGCCGGCTTCCTGCTGACCGGATACACCGGCTCCGCCTACCTGGCGTCCGGAGACACCTACCAGATGCAGACCATCGCGGCAGTGATCCTCGGCGGAACAAGCATGTTCGGGGGCCGTGGGGGCTACGGGGGAACCATCATCGGCGTCCTGATCACCGTTCTGTTGGTCAGCGCTCTGCGCGTGGTCGGGATCGTTCAGGCGGGCCAGAACATCGCCTACGGCATCATCTTGCTCAGCATGCTCATGCTCTTGACCAGGATGGCCCGGCGGTCTGCGTGATCCGTTCCCGAATCCGCCCCGACGGTGGGTCGGGCTGTGCCATCCCGCCAGGTGACGGGGAGGAGCCGTGACGAGCCTGCAGGGCGCCTCGGCCGACCGTGGGACGCGTCCCGACCGGGTGGCGCTGTTCGCGACCTGCCTGGCTGACTTCGCTGCCCCCGGGCTCATCTCCGCGAGCGTTGAGGTCCTTGAAGCCATGGGTATTCGCGTAGATCTCCCTCGGGACCAGACCTGTTGTGGTCAGCCGGCTCTCAACTCGGGGTTTCCGAAGGAGGCGGGGCGGGTGATGCGCCAGACGCTGGACAGCGTCGAAGGCGCGGAGGCAGTGGTCACCCCGGCCGGGTCCTGCGCGGCCATGATCACGCACAACGCCGTACGTCTGCTCGGCCACGACGCGGCAGCGAGGTCAGGGGTCCGGTATCTGTGGGAGTTCACGCAATTCGTGGAAGCGTTCGGACAGGACCTCGATCTCGAGCTGGATGCGACCGTCACGTATCACGACGGCTGCCACATGACCCGGTTCCTCGGGGAGCGAAACACCCCCCGTGCCCTCCTGAACCGCATTCGGGGCCTACGCCTGGTCGAGATGCCTGACTCAGACACGTGCTGCGGTTTCGGGGGCACATTCTCGGTGAAGTTCCCCGAACTGTCCGTGGCCATGTCCGACGTGAAACTGGACAACGCCGCCAGCACCGGCGCCCGCTACGTCGTCTCGGCCGACCCTGGCTGTCTGATGCAGCTTCAGACCCGAGCAGACGCGATGGGTCGCCCCGTGCAGACCCGGCACATCGCCGAGATCGTCCGGGACGCGATGAGGCACTCCGCATGAACGACCAGCAGAACGCAGCAACAACGCCAGCCCCTGGCGCCAGGGTTCGATCCACCGCGATGACCGATGCCGGGCGAGTGACACGCCCGCACCCGTCGTGGTCGGGAAGCGACCTC
>JGI24133J20442_1000187_pt1 | contig 18954 bp, 11 predicted proteins | sample BarGraNGADG00311_2_FD_20442 | JGI IMG/M metagenome (IMG submission 20442)
TTCCTCGGCACCCCTCCGCGCTGTGTGTTGGGGATGTCCCCTCAGGGGCGATCAGCCCTCGACGGGGGCGATCTCCCACTCCCAGAAGTTCCAGAAGACGGTGGGAGCGATGGCGATCGGGTCCACACCGGTGAGGTTGGAGGACCAGGCGCTCACACCCGGGAACTGGAAGATGGTCAGACCGAACGCGTCGTCGACGAGTGCCTTCTCGACCTTCTCGAGGATCGCCTGCTGCTCCGCGGGATCCGTGGAGACCTGGAGCTCGTCGTACAGTGCGTCAACCGCGGGGTTGTTGTACCCGTAGTAGTTGTTCAGGCCGGTGCTCCGGTAGCTCGCGTCCGACTCCGTGACGGCGGTCGAGACGGACTGCCACCCGAAGAAGCACGCGTCGTAGATGGACGTGTCGGACAGCAGGCTGCCCCACTCGTCGGAGGACGCGTCGATCAGGTTGAACAGGCCGGTCGCGTTGGCGGTGTCCGAGATGATCGTGAACTCGTTCTGGCGGCGCACGTTGGACTTCGCGAACAGCACGCGCACGTCGATCGGGGTGGCGACGCCGGCCTGCTGGATCAGGGCCGTGGCGGCCTCGACGTCGACATCCGCGTAGACGTCTGCCATGCCGTTGGCTGCGACGACGCCGTCATACATCGGCGAACCCGGGATGACGGTGTAGGAGTTGCGGACCTCGGCCTCGGGGTTGAGGGGAACGATCAACTTCTCGACGATCTCGTTGCGCGGCACGAGGTGCAGGAACGCCTGGCGAACCAGTTTGGCCTTCTCCGCGTCGCCGCCGTAGGTCGCCGCGTCGAACGGGCCCCGGTTGTTCTGGGCCAGGTCGATGTGCTCGTAGGTGCCCTCGACGGTGGAGACGAACTCGAAGCCCTCACCCAGGCCCTCGACGGCCGCGAGGACGTCGGCGGTGGCCTGGGGGGAGATCAGGTTGACCTCACCGTTGGCGAGGGCCTGGATCTGCGCCATGGGGTCCTCGTTGTAACGGAAGGTGACCTGGTCGATGCTCGGGACCTTGTCGCCGGTGTAGCTGGGGTTCTTCTCGAGGGTGACGTACTGGTCCTTGACGTAGTCGACCATCAAATAGGGTCCGCTCGACAGGAACAGGGACGTGTCCTCGGGCAACGCGTCACCGAACTGGAAACCGGTGTTCCAGAACTTCGCCACGGGGGCGAGTTTCGCGAAGTCGTTGTTCTTGAACGCGTCGACGAGCGCCTGCGTGGCCGCCTCGGCGTCGTCCATCTCGAGGGCGTGCATCGCCACGACGTGCGCCGGGACACCAATTGCGAGGTTGATCTCCCAGTCACCGAACGGTTTGGTGTACACGAAGGTGATCGACTTGCCGTCCGCGGAGATCTCCGGGAACTCCTGGATCAGCGCGACGGAGGCCGAGGTGTTGTTGAAGTACACACCGGCGTCGACCTCCTCCTGGTTGGTGACGTTGCCCTCCTCGTCGTACTGCTCTTCGACGTTGTTGTACTTTCCGGACTGGGCGCCCCACGTGAGGAGGAGGTCGGCCGCAGTGACGGGCGTGCCGTCGGACCACACGACGTCGTCGTTGACGGTGTAGGTGACGGTCAGCGGGTCGTCCGACACCTTCTCGTACGTACCGAACGACTCGTCCTTGACCAGATTGAGGTCGGCGTCGTAGTAGTTGAAGCCGCTGTTCATGAAGTACAGCACGTTGTTGTTCGCCGTGGCGTTGCCAGTGACCGTCGCCGAGTTGTACTCGTAGAAGCCCTGGTTCCACCCGATCGACACCGCGCTCATGGCTTCGCCGTCACCGGCACCGGTCGTTTCCGTGCCGCTGCCGTTGTCCGACGGCGTGGAGCACGCGGAGAGTGCGAGCGCGCCGGCCGCAAAGACAGCAGCGGCGGCAGAGAGTCGCCTCATTCTCAATGTTCCTCCTCTTGGGGGGTTTTTCCTGGCTGGAGGGTGGAAACCTCTCCAGCTGTCTGCACAAGACAGATTCGAGACTACCTGCGCTCCGCGAGTGCTCAGGCCGGAGGGTGCCGCCCGAGCCGCATTGTTATGCAAGTGAAACTGTGGGCGCACAGAATCCACACAGGCGAGCCGGCCGTCGTCCGTCATGATGTGACCAATTGGGCGGCGCTCGACACCCGTTGCGCCTCGGATCAGGGACTTTCTGCCCCTCTGCACGCGGGCATCAGGACCGTAGGGTGACTCTGGATCATAAGCGTTCAGAGAGGGATACACGTGTACCCAGTTCTCCTTCACGGGTTGGCCACGCTGCCTGCCCTAGTCGTCCCGTCGGCCAGCGAGGCCGACCTCGAACTGCCGGACCTCGGCGTCGTCTCGGTCTTCGGCGTCAACGGGCGGACCCTGCTGGCGCTCGGCCTGCTGGTCTGCGTCGCGGGGCTGTTGTTCGGCTTCAAGTCGTATCGCGAGATCAACAAGCTCCCGGTGCACGAGTCGATGCTCGAGATCTCCGAGCTCATCTACTCGACGTGCAAGACCTACCTCGTCCAGCAGGGCAAGTTCCTCATGGTGCTGTGGGCGTTCATCGCCGCCGTCATCGTCGTGTACTTCAAGTTCCTCGTGGGTTACAGCTGGGCACGCATGGCCATCATCGTGGGATTCTCCCTGCTGGGCATGGCGGGCTCCTACGCCGTCGCCTGGTACGGCATCCGCATCAACACCTTCGCCAACTCCCGCACCGCGTTCGCGTCGCTGCGGGGCCGCCCCCTCCCGGTGCACTCCATCCCGATGAAGTCCGGCATGTCGATCGGCATGGTACTCATCTCGATCGAGCTGACGATCATGCTGCTGATCCTGCTGGTGATCCCGGGGAACCTCGCCGGGGCGTGCTTCATCGGGTTCGCGATCGGCGAGTCGCTCGGTGCCTCCGCGCTGCGCATCGCCGGCGGCATCTTCACGAAGATCGCGGACATCGGTTCCGACCTCATGAAGATCGCCTTCCACATCAAGGAGGATGACGCGCGGAACCCGGGCGTCATCGCGGACTGCACCGGCGACAACGCGGGTGACTCGGTGGGCCCGTCGGCGGACGGCTTCGAGACGTACGGCGTCACCGGCGTCGCCCTCATCACGTTCGTGATCCTCGCGGTCGACGAGCCGGCGGTGCAGGCAACCCTGCTCGTGTGGCTCTTCGTGGTGCGCGCCATCATGGTCATCGCCTCGGGCGCCTCCTACCTGGCCAACGCCGCCGTGACCAACGCCCGCTACGAGGACGCGGACCGAATGGACTTCGAGAAGCCGCTCTCCAGCCTGGTGTGGCTCACCTCCGCCGTCTCCATCGTTGCCACCTTTGCGACGACCTGGGCGCTGCTCGGCCAGGGCGCGACCGCCGAGTTCTGGTGGAAGCTCGCGACGATCATCTCGCTCGGCACGGTGGCCGGCGCGCTCATCCCCGAGCTCGTCAAGGCCTTCACGTCCACCAAGAGCCGCCACGTCCACGAGGTGGTCAAGAGTTCGCGCCAGGGTGGCGCCTCGCTCAACATCCTCTCCGGCCTGGTGGCCGGCAACTTCTCCGGGTTCTGGCTCGGGGGGGCGATCATCGGCCTCATGGGCGGCGCCTACCTCATCAGCGAGACCGGGCTCGACTCGCTCATGATGGCCCCGGCGGTGTTCGCGTTCGGCCTGGTGGCCTTCGGGTTCCTGAGCATGGGCCCCGTGACGATCGCGGTGGACTCCTACGGACCCGTGACGGACAACGCCCAGAGCGTGTACGAGCTCTCCCAGATCGAGGACGTCCCGGACATCGACAACGAGCTGCACCGGGACTTCGGCTTCGACGTCCAGTGGGACAAGGCCAAGCTGATGCTCGAGGAGAACGACGGCGCCGGCAACACCTTCAAGGCGACCGCCAAGCCCGTGCTCATCGGGACCGCCGTCGTGGGAGCCACGACGATGATCTTCTCGATCATCGTTCTCCTCACCGACGGACTGCAGACCGGACTCGAGAACCTCTCCCTGATGCATCCGCCGTTCCTCCTCGGCCTGATCTCGGGCGGCGCGGTGATCTACTGGTTCACCGGCGCCTCCATCCAGGCCGTCACGACCGGCTCCTACCGCGCGGTCGAGTTCATCAAGGACAACATCAAGCTCGACGGCGTCACCAAGGCGTCCGCCGAGGACTCCCGCCGCGTGGTGGAGATCTGCACCCAGTACGCCCAGAAGGGCATGCTCAACATGTTCCTCGGGGTGTTCTTCGCGACCCTCGGTTCGCGTTCCTGGAGCCCTTCTTCTTCGTGGGCTACCTGATCTCGATCGCGATCTTCGGGCTCTACCAGGCCATCTTCATGGCGAACGCCGGCGGGGCCTGGGACAACGCGAAGAAGATCGTGGAGACCGACCTGCACGCCAAGGGGACCGCGCTGCACGACGCCACCATCGTCGGCGACACGGTTGGTGACCCCTACAAGGACACCTCCTCCGTGGCACTGAACCCGGTCATCAAGTTCACCACCCTGTTCGGGCTGCTGGCCGTCGAGCTCGCGGTCAACCTGACAACCAGGGATTCTCGACGCTCGTGCTCGCGCTCTCCGTGGTCTTCCTGCTGGTCACCTGCTTCTTCGTGTACCGCTCCTTCTACGGGATGCGGATCGACACGCACCTCACGGACGACGAGGTCATGCAGCTTCCGCCCGAGCCCGACGACGCCGACTTCGGTTACGCCGGTGGCGCCCACAGCGCCCTGCGGGAGATGGGCTCCTCGTCCCACGGTGGGGTCACCGCGTCCGCCTCCGGTGCCGCCGATCCCATCCTCGCCACCCCGAGAGGAGATGCACGATGAAGATCGCAATCAAGTACGGCGCCGTCCAGGTCGACGCCGAGGGCCACGTCGCCGGTCACGACGCCGGCGCCACGCTGGTCCGCCGCCTGCTCCGGGTGTTTCCCGGCGCGCAGGTGGTGGGCCCCGGCCCCCGCCAGTGCGACGGGTTCGAGCTGATCCCGCTCGAGTTCATCAGCGACGCCACCACCGTGGTGATCAACATGGACGTCGTGGACTCGCTCGGGGTCTGGCAGACGCTGCACGCGAACTACGCCGAACCCCGCGTGATGAACTTCGTGTGGTGGGACACCTCGCGGTACCACCACGTGGTGGAGCGGACCTCCCTCGCGCTCTCCTGCGCGCTCTTCCCGACCTTCGCGAACTCGGAACGCACCGCCAGCATGGTGCGCGAGATCGTCTCGGCCTGGACGATCCCCGCGATCGCGTCCAAGGCACGGATCGCCTGGGTCAACCTCGGCATCCGGCTCGAGCATGTCCAGCCCCGGCGAGAGCCGACGGTCCCGGTGGTGCTCTACCCGGCGATCTACCTCTCCGAGCGCAAGCGCCCGCAGGTGTTCTACGACGTCGTCGAGCGGGTGCACGCGCGCACGCCGATCACGGTCGAGATGCGGCTTCACGAGTCGCACCTCATCTCCGAGATGGCCATGCGGATGTCGCGGAAGAACTGGGCGTGGGTGGGTCCGCTGACGGCCACCCGGGAGAGCTACTGGGAGGCGCTGGCCCACACCACCGCCTTCCTGGCCACCGCCCAGGAGGAGTCCTACGGGCTGGAGTACATCGAGGCGCTCGTCGCCGGCGCGATCGGGGTGTTCCCGGAGCGTCCCTGGGTGCGGGCCATCCTGCCGGCCGGGTACCCGTTCATCTACCGCACGCCCCAGGAGACCGAGCAGATGCTCTACCGGGCCGTCACCGAGACGGCGGCCTGCCGCGCCGAGGTCGACGCCGCCGCAGGGGGCAGTTTCGCCCAGTGGTTGCGCGCCCGCCACGACGACGACTTCTTCGAGAAGGCGATCGCGGACCGCGTCACGGAGTGGTTCGGGGCCTGAACCGAGCCTCGGGAGGGCCGCCTGTCCACGGACGGGCGGCCCTCCCGTCGTTCCGGGTGGACACTCGCGCCGCGCGCCCGCTCAGGCCGGCGGGACCATGCCGACAAGGGCGATGAGGTTCCTCTCCGGGTCGCGCAGGAAGGCGTGCCACTCGTCATGGCCCGCGGGCCCGAGGGTGTTGTCGGTGTGGCGGAAGATGACGTGGGGCTCGCCCTCGAGCACGCCGCCGTCGGCCCGAAGCCGCGTGACGGTGCTGTGGAAGTCGTCCACGCGGAGGTAGATGAGACTGCTCGGCGCATTCCGGTCCAGGAGGAGCCGGACCGCTCCGAGGCGGAAGAAGAGCAGGCCGGGAGGATCGAACCGCGCGGCGGCGGGAACACCGAGGAGCCTGGTGTAGAAGGTCTCGGCACGGTCGAGATCCGTGGCGTGTTGCGCCACCTGCATCAGTTCCATCCGCACATCATGCCAGCGGCTCGGCACGTCGGCTCGGCGACGCAGGGGCGGCAGCGGCGAAGGCCCGAATCACGGCGTGTCCAGCGGGACACGCCGTCGACGTTGAATTCCAATGGTGTAGTTTCTGCCTACCGCTTGCACGGGGGTGGGAGTTCGGCCACACTGTCCGTACACCCCCTTTCGAGGGGATGTACGGACGGCAAACGACGCTCTGACCTGCGGGTTCATCCTGCGGGACGTGCCTGAACGGGCGCGCAGGCGAGGCGCGCCGACCGTCGTTCGGAGGCGTTCAGCTCCGGGCAATCGGGGCCGGGACCAAAACCTATTTGGTCCCGGCCTCACCTTTTGTTCTACCGGCGATCTGCCCGCTCCCCGCGGAGCGCTCCCGGCGTGTCCTGTAGATTGCACCCATGGTCAAGTCGAACATCACCCTGGGCACCACCACGCGCGCCGGCGACGGGTGCGACTGCGGGCGCTCCGCCGTCGCGGATCCGGTCCTGGACGCGCGCGAGATCCCCCCGACGATTCGCCACGGCGCGATCTTCGGCTCGCTCGACTCGATCGCCCCCGGCTACGGCGTCGTCGTCGTGGCCCCCCACGACCCGGTGCCCCTCATCGCGCAGGTGGCCGAGCGGTACGACGGCGCGTTCAGCGTCGAGTACCTGGAGCGCGGCCCCGAGGCATGGCGCGTCAGGTTCGGCCGCACGGCCTGACGAACCGCAGGCCGAGGGCTCGCCGGCATTGCCGTCGACGCGTGGGTCGCCGGGTGCCACAGTTGGTCCCATGAGCGAGACCATGCACACTCTTGACGCGGGGCAGCGCCGGACCCAGATCGAGATGAACGGCATCGAGATCATCGACGAGTCCGAGCGGGCGGCGAAACCCTCCGACCTCTTCTGGCCGTGGTTCGCGGCCAACGTGTCCGTGTTCGGCATCAGCTACGCGGCGTTCGTGTACGGCTTCGGGATCTCCTTCTGGCAGTCGTTTTTCGTCGCGCTCATCGGCATCACCGTTTCCTTCGCGCTGTGCGGCATCATCGCGATCGCCGGCAAGCGCGGCTCCGCGCCAACCATGGTGCTCTCGCGGGCGGCCTTCGGCGTCACCGGCCAGCGGGTGCCCGGATACGTCTCGTGGTTCGTCTCGATCGGGTGGGAGACCTTCCTCGCCATCATGGCCACCCTGGCCACCGCCACCGTCTTCGACCAGCTCGGCTGGGGCGGGGGAACCCTCACCAAGATCCTCGCCGCCGGGTTCACCGCCACGGCCATCGTGCTCGCGTCCGTGGCGGGCTACCACATCATCATGAAGTTGCAGTCCATCCTGACGTGGGCCACCGGCGCGATGACGATCCTCTACATGGCGCTCACCTTCGGCGAGATCGACTGGACCGCCGTCGCGGGCATCCCCGCCGGATCGATGCAGGGCGTCATCGGTGCCCTCGTCATGGTGATGACCGGCTTCGGCCTGGGCTGGATCAACATCGCGGCCGACTGGTCGCGCTACCAGTCGCGTGGGGCGTCCGGCGCGAGGATCGTGTTCTGGAACACGTTCGGCGGCGCAGTCGCGCCCGTCATCCTGGTGATCTACGGACTGCTCCTCGCCGGGTCGCGCCCGGACCTGCAGGAGGGCATCGCCTACGACCCGATCGGCACCCTGGCATCCGTGCTGCCCACCTGGTTCCTGTTCCCCTTCCTCGTCACCGCCGTCCTCGCCCTCATCTCGGGCGCGGTGCTGGGCATCTACTCCTCCGGCCTCACCCTGCTCAGCCTGGGGGTGCGGATCCCCCGGCCGGCAGCGGCCTTCATCGACGGCGTCATCCTCACCCTCGGCACCGTGTGGGTGGTGTTCTTCGCGGAGAACTTCCTCGGACCGTTCCAGTCCTTCCTCATCACCCTCGGCGTCCCCCTCGCCGCGTGGGCGGGCATCATGATCGCCGACATCGCGCTGCGCAAGCGCGAGTATGACGAACTCGCGCTCTTCGACACCAAGGGGATCTACGGCGCGTGGGACTGGACCTCGATCGGGACGATGGTGGTCGCCTCGGTCATCGGATGGGGCCTGGTCATCAACTCGTTCGCCGAGGACGCCGCGTGGAACAACTGGCAGGGCTACCTGCTGGGCCCGCTCGGGCTCGGCGGCCGTGACGGCGACTGGGCGTGGGCCAACCTCGGCGTGTTCGCCGCCCTCCTGCTCGGCTTCCTGGTGACATGGGTCGCCCGGCGCGGCGCGGTCGCCCGGCAGGAGGGCCGGGCGTGACGTCGTCGCCCTGGCTGGTGGTCATCGATCCCCAGCGGATCTTCGCCGCCCCCGATTCGGCGTGGGGCTCCCCGATGTGGCCCGACGTCGTCGCCCCCGTCCGCCGCCTCGCGGCGGCGTTCGGGGACCGCGTGATCGTGACGCGGTGGGTGGCACCCGCCGCCCGGGTCGGCTCGTGGGCCGCCTACATGGCGGCCTGGCCCTTCGCCGACCACCCGGCGGACCACCCGCTGTTCGACGTCGTCGACGAACTTGCNGACATCGGCTCGCACCGCGTGACGGCGACGACGTTCGGCAAGTGGGGCGCGCTCGTCGACATCACCGGTCCCACTCCCAGTCTCGTCCTCACGGGCGTCTCCACGGACTGCTGCGTGATCTCGACGGCGCTCCCGGCCGCCGACGCCGGCGCCACGCTGACCGTGGTGACGGACGCCTGCGCGGGCTCGACGCCGGAGAACCACCGGGCGGCGCTCGACGTCATGGCGTTGTACCCGCCGCAGATCACCCTGCGGACCTCGGCCGAGGTGCTGGGCGGACGCGGGTGGCGCGGCGTAGAGTGAAGGGAATTCGCCGCGTGCGTTCCTGGTCTCCAATGAAGGACGAAGGACGATGATGTTTCCCAGTCGCCGTGACATGACGGAGCTCCCCGACCTCTCCCAGGAGGTGGGCAGGGCCGGGCCGGTCCGGTCACGGATGCCGGTGTACGTGGACCTGCTGCCGCCGTGCAATGAGCGGTGCCCCGCCGGGGAGAACATCCAGGAGTGGCTGCGGCTGGTCAAGGCGAACGAGGACGAGTCGGCCTGGCGGGAGCTCGTGCGCAACAACCCGTTCCCCGCCATCCACGGCCGCGTCTGCTACCACCCGTGCGAGACCGCCTGCAACCGCAAGGAGCTGGATGGCGCCGTGTCCATCCACGCGGTCGAACGCTATCTCGGGGACCTGGCGATCTCGAAGGGTTGGCAGTTCACCAAGCCGCGCCACACGTCGGGGCGCCGGGTGCTCGTCGTCGGCGCCGGGCCCTCCGGACTGTCGGCCGCGTACCAGCTGGCGCAACTCGGGCACGAGGTGGAGATCCGGGACGGCGCACCGCTGCCGGGCGGCATGATGCGCTACGGTATCCCCGAGTACCGCCTGCCCCGCGACGTCCTGGACGCGGAGATCGCCCGGGTGACCGGGCTGGGCGTCACGATCACGTCCGATCACATGATCTCCGACCTCCTGGAGGAGCAGGCCGAGGGGCGATTCGACGCCGTGTTCGTCGCGATCGGCGCCCACCTGTCCCGCCGGGTGGACATCCCCAACCGCGACGCGTCGCGGATCCTCGACGCCGTCACCTTCCTGCGTGACGTTGCCTCCGGGGAACGGCCGGAGCTGGGCGCCAGGGTCGCTGTCTACGGCGGCGGCAACACCGCCATGGACGCCGCCCGCGTCGCCCGCCGGTTGGGTGCCGAGGAGTCGATCATCGTCTACCGCCGCACCCTCGAGCAGATGCCGGCCCACGCCGAGGAGCGCGAGGAGGCCGTTGCGGAGGGCGTCACGATGAACTGGCTGCGCACCATCTCGTCGGTGGACGAGTCGGACCTCACGGTTGAGGTCATGGAACTGGATGAGAACGGCGTGCCTCGCGGGACGGGCACGTTCGAGCACTTGGAGGCCGACACCGTCATCCTGGCGCTCGGCCAGGAGTCCGACTCCGGGTTCCTGCGCAAGATCCCGGGCATGCGGTTCGACCACGACGTCGTCAAGGTCGATCCCCGGACGCTCATGACTGAGGTCCCCGGGATCTTCGCGGGCGGCGACGCCGTTCCCTCCGAGCGCACGGTGACCGTGGGGGTGGGGCACGGCAAGCGCGCCGCGCGGCAGATCGATGCGTGGCTGGCCTCGCGCCCGGCGGCGGAGGGCGTGAAACACCCGGTCGCCACTTTCGACACGCTCAACGTCTGGTACTTCGGCGACAGCATGCTCACCACCCAACCCGAGCTCGAGCCCGCGACCCGCCTCACGGACTTCGACGAGATCGTCGGTGGCCTGGATGCGACACAGGCCCACGTGGAGGCCGGCCGTTGCCTCTCCTGCGGCAACTGCATCGAGTGCGACGGCTGCCTCGGCGCCTGCCCGGAGGACGCGGTCATCAAGCTCGGCAAGGGCCGCCGCTATCGCTTCGACTACGAGAAGTGCACCGGCTGCGCCACCTGCTTCGAGCAGTGCCCGGTCCATGCCATCGAGATGATCGCGGAACGCTGAGGAGAGACACCATGACCAAGTCGATCATCGACGGCAACGAGGCGGCCGCCTCGGTCGCCTACCGCCTCAACGAGCTGTGCTCGATCTACCCGATCACTCCGAGTTCCACGATGGCGGAGTTGGCCGACGAGTGGGCGGCGAAGGGCCGGCCCAACATCTACGGCACCGTGCCCACCGTGGTCGAGATGCAGTCCGAGGGCGGCGCGGCGGGCGCCCTCCACGGCGCACTCCAGGGTGGGGCGCTGAGCACCACCTTCACGTCGTCCCAGGGCCTGCTCCTGATGATCCCGAACATGTACAAGATCGCCGGCGAGCTCACCAGCACGGTGCTCCACGTCGCCGCGCGGTCGCTCGCCGCCCAGGGCCTCAGCATCTTCGGGGACCATCAGGACGTCATGGGGGTCCGCCAGACCGGTTTCGCCCTGCTGTGCTCTGCGAGTGTCCAGGAGTGCCACGATCTGGCCGCCATCTCCCAGATGGCCACGCTGCGCTCGCGGGTGCCGTTCCTGCACTTCTTCGACGGCTTCCGCACGAGCCACGAGCTCAACACGCTCGAGATGCTCACCGATGACGACCTGCGCGCCCTGGTGCCGGAGGACGCGATCCGCGACCACCGCCGTCGTGCCCTGTCCCCCGAGCACCCCTACATCCGGGGCACCGCGCAGAACCCCGACACCTACTTCCAATCCCGCGAGACGGTGAACCCGTTCTACGCGGCCACCCCGGGAATCGTCAGTGGCGCCATGGACGAGTTCGCGGCTCTCACCGGGCGGCGCTACCACCTCGTCGAGTACGCCGGCGATCCCGAGGCCGAGCGCGTCATCGTGGTCATGGGGTCCGGCGCCCAGACCGTCATGCAGACGATCGACCACCTGCGCGCTCGCGGCGAGCGGGTGGGCATGGTCCAGATCCGCCTCTACCGGCCGTTCCCGACCGAGGACGTGCTGGCCGCCATTCCCGCGAGCTGCACGAAGCTGGCCGTCCTCGACCGCACCAAGGAACCGGGTGCGGGCGGCGAGCCGCTTTTCCTCGACGTCGTCTCCGCCCTCGGCGAGGCGGTCGGGTCGGACCGGCGCGAACGCATGCCGGTGGTCATCGGCGGCCGTTACGGGCTCTCCTCCAAGGAGTTCACCCCGGGCATGGTGCAGGGCATCTTCGACGAGATGGCCCTGCCCGCGCCCCGGGCCCGTTTCACCGTCGGCATCGTCGATGACGTCTCCGGGACGTCGTTGCCCTGGTCCGCCGACCTCGACGTCGAGGACCCCGAGACGCTGCGCGCGGTGTTCTACGGGCTCGGCTCGGACGGCACGGTGGGCGCGAACAAGAACACCATCAAGATCCTGGGCAGCCAGGAGGACACCTACGCGCAGGGCTACTTCGTGTACGACTCCAAGAAGTCGGGGTCACGGACCGTCTCCCACCTGCGGTTCGGCCCGAAGCCGATCACCGCGCCCTACCTGGTCAACCAGGCGGGCTTCATCGGGTGCCACCACTGGTCGATCCTGGAGCGCGTGGACGTCCTGAAGTACGCCCGCCCCGGGACCGTGCTGTTGCTGAACAGCCCCCACTCCCCCGCCGAGGTCTTCGGACACCTACCGCTGCCGATGCAGCGCAGGATCATCGACCTCGGCATCGAGCTGTACGCGATCGACGCCAACGCCGTCGCCCGCACGGCCGGCATGGGCAACCGCACCAACACCGTCCTGCAGACCTGCTTCTTCGCGATCAGCAGGGTCATGCCGCGTGACACCGCGATCGAGGCGGTCAAGGCGTCGATCCGCAAGACCTACCTGCGCAAGGGTGCCGAGGTTGTGGCCAAGAACGAGTCCGCCGTCGACACGTCGCTCGAGCACCTCCACCGCGTCGAGGTGCCGGCCCACACGGTCGGTGACGCCGGGATGCTCCCACCCGTGCCCGACTTCGCCCCGGACTTCGTGAAGCGGGTGACCGCCAGGATGCTCATGGACGAGGGGGACGACCTCCCCGTCAGCGCACTCCCCGTGGATGGCACCTACCCGTCCGGCACCACCCGGTACGAGAAGCGGAACATCTCGGACATCGTCGCGGTGTGGGATCCCGACGCCTGCATCCAGTGCGGCAACTGCGCCTTCGTCTGCCCGCACGCCGTGCTCCGCGCCAAGTACTACCCCGAGTCCGCCCTGGAGGGCGCGCCGCCGTCGTTCCAGACCGCCGAGCTCAATGCCGCCGGCCTGCCGCAGTCCCGGTACACGCTGCAGGTCTACGCCGAGGACTGCACCGGCTGCGGCCTGTGCGTCGAGGCCTGCCCGGTGAAGCCGATCGGCTTCGGGGGCAGCCGCAAGGCGATCAACCTGGCGCCGGTGCTCGAGCGGACCGCCGAACGTGAGAACGTGCGGTTCTTCGAGTCGATCCCGATCAACCGTCGGTCCCGCGTGGACTTCGCGAACGTGCGCGGCGTGCAGTACCTCGAGCCGCTGTTCGAGTTCTCCGGGGCCTGCTCGGGGTGCGGTGAGACGCCCTACCTGAAGCTGCTCTCCCAGCTGTTCGGTGGCCGCGCCACGGTGGCCAACGCCACCGGGTGCTCCTCGATCTACGGCGGCAACCTGCCGACGACGCCCTGGTCGAGCAACAAGTACGGCCGCGGGCCGGCCTGGTCGAACTCCCTGTTCGAGGACAACGCCGAGTTCGGCCTCGGGCTCCGGCTCGCCGCCGACCTGCACACCGAACTGGCGCGCACCCGCCTCGGCGAGCTGCGTGGCGAACTCGGGGACGCGTACGTCGACGAGCTCCTGAACTCCCCGCAACTCTACGAATCGGACCTGTCGCGGCAACGCGCCCGCGTCGATGAGCTCAAGGGGCGCCTCGACGGCATGACCGGACCGACGGTGGCTGACCTGCGGTCGGTCTGCGACCACCTGCTCCGGCGCTCCGTCTGGATCGTCGGCGGGGATGGCTGGGCGTACGACATCGGCTCCGGGGGGCTCGACCACGTGCTGGCCTCGGGCCGCAACATCAACGTGCTCGTACTCGACACCGAGGTGTACTCGAACACCGGCGGCCAGGCCTCCAAGGCGACCCCGATGGGCGCCGTCGCGAAGTTCGCCTCCGGCGGCAAGGTCACCAACAAGAAGGACCTCGCGATGCAGGCCATCGCCTACGGCAACGTGTACGTCGCCCGGGTGGCCATGGGCGCCGACCCGCAGCAAACCCTCAAGGCGTTCCGGGAGGCCGAGTCCTACGACGGTCCGTCGCTGATCCTGGCCTACAGCCACTGCATCGCCCACGGGATCGACATGCGCAAGGGGCTCGACCAGCAGTACGCCGCCGTGGCGTCCGGCCACTGGCCCCTCATCCGGTACAACCCGGTGCTCAGGGCGGCGGACAAGAACCCGTTCCTGCTCGACTCGCCGCGTCCCCGGATCCCGCTGAAGCAGTACCACGACAAGGAACTGCGTTTCCGGATGCTGGCCGCGAGCGATCCCGTGGCCGCGGAACGGCTGCTCGCGCACGGCCAGTCGCAGGTGAACCAGCGGTGGGCGGAGTACGAGGAAATGGCCATGCGCAGCGCCTCCCAGTTCGCTGCCGACGCGAGGAAGTGAACCATGGACCTGACGACGACGTACCTCGGCCTCCAGCTCCGCAACCCGCTGGTGGCATCGGCAGGGCCCCTGTCGCAGACCCTGGACGGGATCCGGAAGCTCGCGGACGGCGGTGTCGGCGCGGTCGTGATGTTCTCGCTGTTCGAGGAGCAGCTCCGCACGGCGGCGGCCCGCGACCTGGACCTGATCGAGCGGCACGAGCACTCCTTCGCCGAGGCCCTCGACTACTTCCCCGAGGCCACGCTGGACGAGAAGAGCCTCGCATACGGCTACCTCACCCTGGTGGAGCGCGCGGCCCGGGCGATCGACGTCCCCCTGATCGCGAGCCTCAACGGGTCCGATTTGGGCGGATGGGTGGCGTTCTCGCACGAGTTGCAGGACGCCGGTGCCGCCGCGCTCGAGCTGAACATCTACTTCGTCCCCGGCGACCTGCTCACTTCGGGCAGCCAGGTCATCGGGAGGCACCTCGAGATCGTGGCCGCGGTGAAGGACGCCGTCGACATCCCGGTCGCGGTGAAGATGAGCCCCTACTTCAGCTCGGTGGGCAGTGTCGCCCTGCGGATCATCGAGGCGGGGGCCGACGGCCTGGTGCTCTTCAACCGCTTCCTGCAGCCCGACGTGGACATCGAAACCTTGGAGGCAAACCACACGTGGGCGCTGTCCGCCCCGGACGAGGGGCGCCTGCCCCGGACCTGGATCGCCGCCCTGCGCCACCACACCACGGCGTCCCTCGCCGCGACGACCGGGGTGGCGGACGGGTCGGACGTGGTGAAGAACCTGCTCGCCGGGGCGGACGTCGTCATGTCCACCTCCGCACTGATCCGGCGGGGGCCGGGGTACGCGCAGGTGATGCTCGACGAACTGGTGGCCTACCTCGAACGCAAGGAGTTCCCGAGCCTGGACGCCCTGCGCGGCTTGCTCGCGGTGCCGGCGAGCACCGAGGGGAACGCGTACCAGCGCAGCAGCTACGTGGCAGCCATGGAAAAGGCGAAGACGGTCTACGGCCGGCTCTAGGCTCCAGCACCGAGGGCTTGGGNCTCCAGTTCAGGGCCGGCTCCACGCTCCAGNTCNNNGNCGGCTCCACNCNCCAGCNCCACGCCGGCTGCACGATCCAGCTCAAAGCCCACGGCCACGCTGCCCATCCAAACCCGGCCGGTTTGCTCCGCCAACGGATCCGCGACCGATCCTCCTCGCGAGCAACTGGTCCGAGATCTCCCGGGATGTCTGGGAGCGGAATCCGCTACGAGACCTCCCGGGAGATCTCGGACCTGCCGGGCTTGGTCACCCCCGTAGTCTTGGACAGTGAGTGGCACGTGCTGTCAAGGGCCTTTGGGGTGCTCACAACCCGGCCCGGCGGGGCTCTCCGAACCGCCAGGAGCCTCGGGGCCGGGTGCCCGCGAGACCGGCCGCGCCACCAGCCGCACGAACCCTAACCAACCATCGGCGGCGAGGCTTTGAACCTGTGGTGAGGCGTATGCCCCTCACCGCGGGCTCAAACCCTCCAACCCCGGTTGGTAAGGATTCGAACACTTCGCCACGGGCTCAAACCCTGCCCGACCCGCATGCAGGGAGGGCTGGCTGAGCCTCTGAGGAGGTCGGCCCGGGCAGCCAAGGAGAGAGGCACCGTACCCCGGGAGGTCGGCGTGCCCCCCACGGGGCCGGTCAGCCCGCGCCCTCCCAGCGCACCTCGGCAGCATCCTTGTCCGGGCGCCATCCCCGCCACACCGCGTGGCGCAGGCGCCCCCCGGCGGTGCGCTCCGCGTAGCTGACCTCCCCCACGAGCTTGGGCTCCACCCACACGGCATCGCGACGGTCGGCAGCCGGGACATCCGGGGCGGGCGGGGTCGCCCTCTCCAGGGGCCGAAGCCGGGCGACGGCGTCGCGCAGGTCCGCCTCGGCGAACCCGGACCCCACCCGGCCCACGTAGCGCAACTCGCCGCCGTCGTTGACCGCGGCAAGGAGGGAGGAGATCCCCGAGCGGCCGTGATCGGCCCTGCGCCACCCGATGACCACCACCTCCTGGGTGCGGGCGTGCTTGATCTTCACCCAGCCGCCGCTGCGCCTGCCGGGCAGATACCGCCCATCCCTCCGCTTGGCGATCACGCCCTCGAGGCCGAGCTCGAGGCTGGCCTCCACCGCCTCCTCGACCGATCCCTCGTGGGCCTCGGGGATGTGGACGTGCCCGCCCGGCTCGACCGCGGAATCGAGGAGCAGGCGGCGCTGCCGGTACGGCGTGCCCTGCAGCTCACGCGTCACCCCCCCGACGGTGAGGCTCAGCACGTCGAACAACATGAGCTGCACCGGGGTGGTACGCGCCAACCGGGCCACGTCCGCGCCGGTCGCCTTCATGCGCGTCTGCAGTAGCCCGAAGTCGGGCCGCCCTGCCGGATTCACGGCCACGATCTCCCCGTCGAAGACCCCCGCGTCGCCCACGATCCGGCCGGCCAGTTCCTGCAGTTCGGGGTAGGTGGCGGTGACGTCGTTCCCGTTGCGGCTCATCACGACGACGGCGCCGCCTCCCACGCCCACGATGGCCCGCACGCCGTCCCACTTCATCTCGAACACCCAGTCGTCGCCGCCGAGTGCGCCGAGCGTCCCCGCGGTCGCGAGCATGGGGCGCGGCAGGCCGGCGAGCGCGGGGACGGCGGGCGGAGGGTTGACGTCGCCGCCGGGCTGGTCGTTCATGAGGTGCAGGAGCCAGGTGTTGCCCTCCCCCATGCCGCGGGTGTGGATGAGGGCGTAGCGGCGCGGCACCCCTCCGAGACCGCCGTCGGGACGGCCGTGCAGCACCGCGATGACCTCCTTGCCCTCGCGCCACTTCTCCAGTTCGTAGGTGCCCGCGTCCCAGATCGACACCGCGCCGGCCCCGTACTCGCCCGTGGGGATCGTGCCGGCGAACGCGCCGTACTCGAGCGGATGGTCCTCGGTCTGGATGGCGAGGCGGTTCTCGTCGGGGGTGATCGGCGGCCCCTTGGGGACCGCCCACGAGACCAGGACACCGTCGCGCTCGAGGCGGAAATCCCAGTGCAGCCGCCGGGCGTGGTGCTCCTGGATGACGAACGCCGGGGTGTCGCCGGTCGCCGCGGGGGGCGCTGCCGGGACGGGTTCGGGGGTCCGGGCCGGGTCCCGCTTCGAGCGGTACGTTGTGAGGCGGTCGACCGGTGGCGCGCCGGCGCCGTCGTCGCCACCCCCGAGCGGTCCGTGCCATCCCTGCTCCGCGAGGGGGTCGATCCCGCGGGCCACCCGGTCGAGCACCTCCTCGTGGTCCAGCTGGCGGAGTGCCGGATCGGCGATTTCATCCCAGGTGCGGGGTGCCGCAACGGTGGGGCGCAACCGGCCGCGCAGCGAGTACGGGCACACGGTGGTCTTGGCGGCGGAGTTCTGGGACCAGTCGATGAGCACCTTCCCCGGCCGGAGCACCTTGTGCTGCAGGGAGACGACGAGGTCGGGGTGGTCGGCCTCCATGGCGCGGGCGAACTCCCTCGCAACCGCGGAGACCTCCTCGGAGGTGTGGGCGCCGTCCAGCGGCGCGTACAGGTGGATGCCCTTGGAGCCCGAGGTCACCGGCACCGCGTCCATGCCCATCTCCACGAGAACCTCGCGGCACAGTCGCGCCACGACTGCGCAGTCGGCGAGGGTGGCGCCCTCGCCTGGGTCGAGGTCGATGACCATGCGATCGGGATTCTGCGGCGTCCCATCAGGGTCGAACCTCCACTGCGGGACGTGGATCTCGAGGGCGGCCAGCTGCGCGAACCAGGCCAGCACGGCCGCGTTGTTGGCGAGCGGGTACGTGTTGCTGCTCGTCCGGTGCCGGAGGGTGGCCCGTGGGACCCAGTCCGGTGCCGAGGGTTCGAGGTCCTTCCGGAAGAACACGCCGCCCGGCGCCGCGGCCGTGCCGACACCCTCCACCCAGCGCTTGCGCGTCGCGGGCCGCCACGCCGCCTGCGGGATGAGGACGGGCGCAATGGCGGCGTAGTAGGCGAGCACGTCCGCCTTGGTGGTCCCTGTGGCCGGATACATCACCTTGTCGAGGTTGGTGACCTTCAGTGTGTGACCCGCGACCGTCACCCACTGCTCGCCGGCCCGCGGGCTCATCGGCCGCCCCCGGACGGGTGGGATCGGGGGCAGGCCGGCGTCGCCAGCGGGTCCGCCCTTCGGTGTGGGAGGCATGTTCATGATGCCACCGTGCCACCGGCGCGCCGCGGGGGCCAGCGGGAGACGCCGGCAGTTCATCCCGCCCCACCCCTCGCGGCCTCCCGCCCCCGGTGCTTCACTAGTCGCATGAGGGCTATCTGGACCGGTGCGGTCACGTTCGGGCTGGTGAACGTGCCCGTCAAGGTGTATGCGGCGACGGAGGACCACGACGTGCCCCTCCGCCAGGTGCACGACGCCGACGGCGGCCGCATCCGTTACGAGCGCCGCTGCGAGGTGTGCGGCGAGAAGGTGGAGTTCGCGAACATCGACAAGGCCTACGACGACGGCGAACGCACGGTGGTGCTCACGGAGGACGACTTCAAGGCGCTCCCCTCGGAGCGGAGCCGCGAGATCGAGGTGGTCCAGTTCGTCCCGAGCGGGCAGGTGGAACCCATCA
>JGI24133J20442_1000188_pt1 | contig 18906 bp, 14 predicted proteins | sample BarGraNGADG00311_2_FD_20442 | JGI IMG/M metagenome (IMG submission 20442)
TTTTTGCCGGNTCGCTATACCTGATCACCCTTTTGATTGTACACCTGATGATGCCGGAATTAATACCGCTGGATGAGAATTTGAAGAAAATAAAATAATCGATATCGCCTGACAGATAGTCATAATTGAAATTTTAAGGTAAACTTAGATCCCTTATCAGGAGCAGAGTTCACTGATATTGTGCCGGCATGATTTTGCATTATTTGTTTTGACAGGCTTAATCCTATTCCTGAACCATTTTCTTTGGTTGTATAAAATGGGACAAAAATATCTTCAATAATATCACCTGATATTCCGGTCCCGTTATCTTCAACCTGAATTAAGACAGCTTCATCGGCATAGAATGCTTTCAGGTGAATTGTTCCGTTCTTCTTATTTGATAAAGCTTCAATAGCGTTTTTTATTAAATTGATAAGAATTTGTTCAACCTGGGCATAGTCTGCTACTATTGCAATATCTTCAGGATAAACACCTGCAATAATTTTTATGTTATTTGAAATATTTGATTCCATGAGGAGTTTGCATTTCCGGAACAGACTCTCAACAGCGAATTTGCTTAAATTGGGTTTTGGTAATGATGTTAAGCTTCTGTATTTATCAACAAAATCCAATAATCCTTTTCCTGTTTCTTCAATAGTATTCAACCCAGATAGTATTTTAGAAATTATTTGATTATCAATATTTTCCAATGGAACCAGGTTTTCATCGTCCTTCTTTTTAAAGTACCCTGAGATCACCGTTGTAAGAGAGGTGATCGGACTTATGGAATTCATGATCTCATGGGTTAATACCCTGATTAATCTTTGCCAGGAATCCAATTCTTTTTTATCGAGTTCATTGGTAATATCCTGAAAAGAAACAAGTTTTATAACATTGCTTTCAAATTTTAGTTCGATTGCTTTTACTAATATACTTTGTAAAAGATTGTCTATTATCATTTTATGCAATATCTCCTGCCCCGGTTTTATAGTATTTATGATTTTAAATATTTCTTCATTCACAGTTTTTAAAGATGATAATTGCCGGGGTTGTTGAAGGTTTAAATATCTTTTTGCAGCCCTGTTATAAATTTCTATCTGGCCATTTATATCAAATGATAATAGCCCGATATTGACATGGTCAACCACACTTTGTAAGAAAAGACCTGTTCTCTCATTTTCAATTTTAACATTCTGAATGATCGTATTTAAATTATTCATTCTGTCATGCAATTTTCCGAATGAGTTATTCTTTGTGTTTTCAGAAAATCGAACGGATGAGTCATGATCCTGAACCGATGAAAAGAATTTTTCCAGATCTGCATTTGTTTTATTAACCTGATTTACCAGCATATAAGTCTGAAACACGATCAGGAAAATCACACCTGTCAGGGTATAAAAGTATCCATGATTAAGATGCTGTAACACTATTCCTAATGCTACACTGGTTAATACAATAAAAGTCACCCGGATTAGTACATTGATGAAGAATTTATTTAATAACATGTTTTAGTTTTCTAGAGGTTATACTTTTGCATTTTATTGTACATTGTTTGTCTTGCTAAACCCAATTCTTTTGAAGCTTTTAAAACACTTCCATTATTGTTGTTCAGAGCAATTTGCAGGGCCTGTTTTTCTGTTTCGGCATATGTCGGTGGCTTTTGCTGAAGCGATGGTTGTTGTGATGAATGTGATATTATGAAATCTTCCGGCATTAAAATGTCAGAATCGCATAATATTACTGCTTTTTCAATTGTATGACGTAACTCCCTCACATTTCCCGGCCAGTTATATTTCATGAGTTTGTCAAGGGTTTTGCTGCTGAATTTTAAATAAAATTTCTCGTATTTGTTAGCATACTCCTTTAAAAAATGCTCAGCAAGCAAAACAATATCTTCACCCCGGTCACGCAAGGGCGGTATTTCAATCACAATTGTGTTAATCCGGTAATATAAATCCTCGCGAAAAAGATTCCTTGACACCATTTCATCGAGATTTTTATTTGTTGCACAAACAAGTCGTATATCAATGGGGATTGGCGTTTTCGAGCCTACCTTGTATATTACCCGGTTTTGAATGGCTGCAAGTAGTTTTGATTGCATCGTAAGAGAAAGATTGCCTATTTCATCCAGAAACAATGTGCCTCCGGAAGCCGTCTCAAACCACCCGGTTTTATCTTCTCTGGCATCGGTAAATGCTCCTTTAATATGTCCGAACATCTCACTCTCAAATAATGTTTCAGTAATGGTGCCTATGTCAATGCTGATGAAGACGTCATCGGACCTGCGTGAATTATTATGGATTTCTTTTACAATTAATTCTTTTCCGGTCCCATTCTCACCAATGACTAAAACGTTTGCATCAGTCCTGGCTACCTTGTTCATTACCTGTAATGCATTTTCCATTGACTGTGATTTTCCGATCAAAGGACCATATTGATTAATAATCCCTTTGTTGATCTGTTTTTGCCTGGCGCGGAGCTTTTTATTCTCAATCTTTGATTGCCTGAGTTTAAATGCTGCCTGAAGGGAAGTAATAAGTTTATTATTGTCCCATGGCTTTACTACAAAATCAGTGGCTCCTTCTTTTATCGCCCTTACAGCAAGATTAACATCGGAATAAGCAGTTATCATCACCACAACGGCAAGAGGATCTGATTTTACAATACGATTGAGCCAGTATATACCTTCATTGCCCGTATTAACTCCAGTTGAGAAGTTCATGTCCAGTAAGATAACATCATACTCCTCCTTGTTTAAACAACTAATGATTTGATTAGGATTTGATATGCCGGTAATACTTTCAAATTCAGGTTCAAGCAACTGAATCAATGCTTTTAGAACCTGTTTATGATCGTCAACAATCAACAATTTGCCATTCATTTTAAATGCTTTTTATTTTTTAAGTCTCTCTCATCGGTAATTATGAATAAGAAATTAGAACTTCGCTTGAAAATCAATGGGCCCTTATACGTGATTACTGTCAATATATTGGACATAAACTGTCCCTATATTAGGCAAATATAAATAATATATTTTTATTATTTCGCTTAAATGATTAATTTTCAAGGTGTAAAAATTTGTGGCATTGTAATTGGTTTATTTTTTACCACAAAGGACACAAAGGAAAACAGTGTAACTCCGTGAAAGACTCCGTGGTTAAAATAATTGAACAAATGATACGAAACTACATCAAAATAGCCCTTCGGAATATCAAAAGGCATTCAACTTATTCAATTCTGAATATTAGTGGTATGGCCATAGGCATGGCCTGTACAATTTTAATTCTTTTATGGGTTCAGGACGAATGGAGCTACGACAGGCATTTCAAAAATGCCGATAATCTATACCGTGTCATTGAAAACCAAAATCCTTCAGGAGGAGAAGTCACTCCACTGGGAGTAGCTCCTGTTGCAGTTGCCCCTGCTATGAAAGAAGAATATCCTGAAATAATCAGGTCCTCGAGATTCAGTAGTTGGCCGGAGGCATTAAAAAAAGGAGATGAAGTTATTGATGAGATACTTGCCACAGTTGATAAGGACTTTTTAGAAATGTTTGAGATCGAATTTGTTCATGGTGACATAAAGAGCGCGTTAAACGGGCCTCACGATGTTGTTATTACAGAAGAAATGGCAAACAAATACTTTGGTGACGACGATGCGACTGGAAGAACATTGACAGCGACAGGGGGATCAGTATTCACAGTTACTGGCGTTGTAAAAAATTTCCCTCAAAATAGTCAGATCCAGTTTGATTTTTTAGTTCCTTTCAACCTTTTAAAGGAGGTAGGATTAAACTTAAATGAGTGGGGTGGATCTCGTTTTCCTGCTTTTATTGAACTAAATAAAGGAACCGATAGTAAATTAGTTGGTAATAAAATAAAAGATATTATACAAAGGAATCTGAAAGGATCAAATTCTGAAATTTTCATCCAAAATATCAAAAGGGTTCATCTGTTCTCTTCCGGAAAATATACAGAAGTTATAGGAACACCAGGTAATATCACCTATGTCAGGATTCTGAGCCTTATTGCTGTTTTTATCCTCATTATTGCCTGTTTCAATTTTATGAACCTTTCTACCGCACAATCAGTAAGGAGGGCAAGGGAAATTGGCGTACGTAAAGTGGCAGGGGCAAATAAAGGAAAAATAGTCATCCAATTTTTAGGGGAATCACTATTAATTGTATTTGTGGCTCATACCATTGCCATGATCATTGTTGAATTGCTCTTGCCCGGCTATAATACTCTTACCGGTAAGCAGTTGGATGTTAACTATCGCAGTCCTGGTTTGTATATTGGTTTAATCACAGTTATATTGTTTTGCGGTTTACTGGCCGGAAGTTATCCGGCTTTATATTTGTCTTCTTTAAAGCCACTTGATACAATGAAGGGTATTATCAATAAAAATCCTGGTAGCGCAAAATTCAGAAGAGTCCTGGTTGTTTTCCAGTTTTCACTGTCTATCCTGCTTATTATATGCACTTTAATAGTTGAAGCCCAACTTAAATATATGCAAAATAAAGAGCTTGGCCTTAATGTAGACAATATTGGTTGTTTTGGATTCAGGTTTGGTATTCAGCGGGAAACTTTAAAAAAGGACCTCAGTTACAATCCGGATATAGTGAGTGTAACAATTGCAAACGGATCTCCCTGCAATTTTATGTACAGTGTTAGCAATTTTGACTGGGAAGGTAAAAAGGAAGGTGATATCGTTTTATTTTATCTTTTTGGTGTAGATGTAGATTATGCCAAAACCTTTCAACTTGAGCTTAAGGAGGGGCGTTTCTTCTCTTCTGAATTTTCAACTGATAATACTGCAGTAGTGATAAATGAACAAGCAGCAAAAATAATGGGCTTTAAAGACCCCATTGGAAAAACAATATCACGTAATGGATTGAAATTAAGAATTATTGGAGAACTAAAAGATTTTCATTTTCAATCGTTACATAGCAAAATTGAACCGCTCATTATGCAATTGAATGCAGGCAACTTTTGCATGATCAGAATAAAACCTGATAAGATAACCTCAACTGTTGATTATATAAACAAGATTATAAAATCATATAATCTTCCTTATAAAATAAATCTCAGATTTCTTGAAAATGATTATGAGGACCTGTACCGGACAGAACGAAGAATGGGTAAAATATTTGGTTATTTCTCTCTCCTGGCAATCATCATTTCATGTCTCGGGCTTATAGGATTATCCTCATTTATGGCAGAGCGCAGGACAAAGGAGATTGGAATAAGGAAAATAAATGGGACAAAGGCCACTGAAATATTATTCTTGCTATCAAAAGAATACATTATATTGGTAATAATCTCAATTATAGTTGCATACCCGATTGCCTGGTATGTAATGAATAAATGGTTGAAAAGCTATGCTTTCCGGATCAGCATAAGCTGGTGGGTATTTGCACTGGCAGGCGCTTGTGCATTACTAATTGCATTGCTTACAGTTAGCTTTCAATCTTATAAAGCAGCAAGTAAAAATCCTGTTGAAGCCCTGCGATATGAGTAAGAAGTTTGGAGTGAGCTAGAGTTTGGAGTACTTAGAGTTAAAAATAGATAAATAGAATCGCTATCTTTGAAATTAAATGCGATAATATCTTTTAACCTATAAAATAATTATCAATGATTGCTAAGAGTGTTGCGAAAGATTTTCCAATTATTTGTGTAGGCGGTTCAGCCGGGGGACTCGACGCTTATACGCGACTTCTACATAATCTGCCTGCAGATATGGGCATTGCTATAGTCATAGTTAATCATTTGAGAACTGCAGCTACCAGGCTCCATGAGATTCTTCCACGCTATACGACGATGCCAGTTGAACTGATTACGGAAAAACTGGATATTCAGCCTGACCATGTGTTTATTATACCTGAAAAACGCGACTTGCACGTATTAAATGATGAGTTCCGACTAAAGCCAATATCAAAACCCAGAGGCTGGCCCGATGTGATTACGGTTTTTCTGCGCTCACTTACAAAGCACTGGGACGGCATACTCATTGCTGTCATCGTATCTGGCTATGACGGTGATGGAGCAGAAGCTTTATGCGGAATTAAAAATGCAGGTGGCATTACTATAGCGCAGAAGCCTGAGACAGCAGCACAACCAGATATGCCGGAAAGTGCAATAGCGAGCGGGTGTATAGATTATATTCTTTCACCTGAGGATATCGCAAAAGAAATTAAAAGAATCATTAAAACCGGTAAAAAGTAATATAAAATACAAATTCTAATCGAGTTCAGATCCCACGACCGATTAAAACATGACCCTCAAACAAAACATGGTATAAACTGTTTCTTTAGTATTAATGGAGTATATAATCATGCTTCAAAAGAATTCAAATACTATGGGAAACGAAATTGGTACAAAAGAAAATCCCTGGACTCTTAAAACTCCTCCGCTTTCATCTGATTACACTATGTACAAAGATATAAAGGAGAGCAAAGAAGTTCTGATATGTACAGTAGGTAAAACCATATTGTACTACGATTACAGATGTCTTGCTGACCTTCATGCAATGCTAAAAAAGCATGGAGACTGGATAGAACTTGGCAGTGCTGATGAACAGAAACCTGCAAAAGAAGGGACTGTCGAAGCCTGGGGCCGTTCAGAAAAAAATCCTGTCGGTGGATGGTATGGACTTAAAAAAGGACTTCGGGGACGATTCGGAATGTATATCCCCCCATTAATGGAAAAGATTGGACTCGCTGAACTGACTCATGAAGCAAAAGGAAATAAAATGAGGAGCAAGTAATCTGATTGTTTACCAAGCCCCTGGCCGCTTTGCGGCCTTCGCAACAGGCTGGCTCTTTCCTTCCTAAAGGAGAACCAATTCTTGTACATTAATAAGTAGCCTAAGAAATCGAGGATTAAGGGGCAAAAACCTTTGCAACCTATCCGGGCTTGTCGAGGGGTGTGGTTAATGGATTTCTACGGGCAGGCTACCGTCTGCAATTTGTAAAATATATTTACGGATTACTGTAAAATATATTTACTCAATACAATAATAATAGTAATTATATTATTGTATATCTGATATTTATAATTTTGGCATAGTTCTAGCAGTTAAATATATACGCAACTTATGTATGCAAAGAATCTGATAATAATATTGAATACTAGATCTAAGGCTAAATGATTTTATTGCAACTTAGAATTGTCTTCAGAAATTTCAAGAATACACGACTTTATTCTGCTATTACAATTTTTGGACTGACAGTCGGGATGACTGCTACGATATTGATTTTTACTTATGTTCAGCATGAATTTAGTTACGACCGTTTTCACGAGAAATCGGCACAAATTTACAGGATTAACTCTGTTTTAACCCAGGAGACAGAAGAGATAGTTCCAATGTGCATAGGACTCACTGACAGCACACTCCAGAAGCAAGTTCCCGAAATTGAAGAGCAACTGCAAATTTTTAGTCACCTGCCGGGATTCAAAATACTTTTATAATTTTATGCTGTACAAATGATAAAAATAATTTCTGTTTAACCTTAACCTTAACCTTGCTCCCAGCTATGACTCTTACAGACCCTGGACTGACAGACGAGATAACTGCTCTTTACTTGAATCGTATGGTTGGCAAATGGATTCTTCAGGGAACATCATTGGCATATTATTTGAATCTTGTTCTCATATCTTATCAGATTACTCTACAACCTGAATAATAATGCTGAAATATAACCTGGTAACTTCATTCCGTAGTCTAAAAAGGAATCTGAGTTTTTCATTAATCAATATCTCAGGATTATCTATCGGGCTTACCCTGGTAATTATCTTATTGGCATGGCTGCAATTTGAATTAAGCTTCGATAAGTTTCATGAAAATGCGAACAGAATATTCAGAGTTGTAGTAGAATTTGACCTGGAGAAATCTTCAGATAATTTTGCAGGTACCGATGCCCCGCTGGGGGAAGCATTGAAAAGGGATATTCCTGAAGTGGTAGAATATGTCAGATTCGGCTATTTGGGAAGAGTGCTCATCAACTACGAAAATGAGCAGTTTTGGGAAGAGATTGAGTTAGCTGATCCGTCCATTTTTAAAATTTTCTCATTTAAGCTTTTGTCCGGTGATCCTGAAACTGCTCTTAACAATCCCGGGTCTATTGTTATAAGTGAAACCAAATCCAAAAAGTATTTTGGAAGCAGAAACCCTTTGGGTCTGACATTACTCGTAGGGGAAAATAGGTCTCCTTTTATCATAACAGGTGTAATGAAAGATATTCCGGCTAATTCTCAGCTTCAGTTTGATTTTCTGAGCTCATTCTCGGAAGAAAAAAGTAATAAATCCTGGGGAATGAGGAATTATTCAACCTATATCCTGGCTCGGAATGCCGGCTCTTTCAGAGAGATAAGCGAAAAACTTCCGGAGGTTGTTAAAAAAATTCCAACTGAAGACACAATCAAACTTCATATTCAGCCTTTACTCAGTATTCATTTGCATTCAAGTCTGCGTAGCGATTTATCCACCAACGGGAACCTTAAAAATGTTTATATTATCAGTTCAATTCTCATTCTGGTTCTGATTGTAGCCTGCATCAATTATATGAACCTGGCAACTGCCCGGTATACAAAAAGAGGAAAAGAAGCAGGTTTAAGGAAGGTAACAGGGGCGACTAATTCAAATCTTATCGGACAATTTCTATGTGAATCATTTGCTATAACGTTTACTGCTTTCATAATTGCTTTATTCCTTTGTTTTTTATTAATGCCACTATTTATCTCTCTAACTGGCGTTCCGTTGAGACTAGAATCACTTTTCACCTTTAACTCATTTATAAAATTCATACTTCTTATTGTACTGATAACATTTCTTGCAGGAAGTTATCCCGCCTTTATGCTCTCATCAGTAAATCCGGTGTCCACCATTCGTGATGATTTTAAAGTAGCCAGAGTAATTTCAGTTAAAGTCTTCAGGAAAGTGCTGGTCGTTTTTCAGTTCTTTATTTCAATCACTTTGATTGCCAGTGCCTTTATAATCAGGTACCAATTGACTTTCATCAGGAATAAAAACCTTGGATTAACTTCTGATCAGGTTGTGGTAGTCCCGATCTATCAGGCGCAGGTAAAACCCAGATATGAACTTTTCAAAAAAGAGATATTATATAATCCTGCTGTCTTAAACGCTTCTGCAGTTGCCTACTACCCGGGAACCGAAGGTTTTTATCAAAATACCTGGTGGGAGGGCCTTGCAGAAGGCGACATTTCACATTATATGGACTGGTTATCCGTTGATCAGGATTTTATAAGCACTTTAAAAATAGAACTCCTGAAAGGGGAGTTCTTTCCCAAAACCATATCAGTCAATGGACCTGTTGTATACGTTTTAAACGAACTGGCCGTTAAAAAAATCGGATGGGATGATCCGATCGGAAAGCGATTTGACATCATAGGTAAAGGAGTTGTAGTAGGTGTCGTTAAAGATTTCAATTTTAGATCATTACATAACGAACTCAAACCGGTAGCGCTTACATACTGTCCTGAACAATTTGATAATTTGATGATTAAAATATCTGCTGAGAACATTCCTTATACTCTTGATTTTCTGAAGAAAAAGTGGGAAAGTCTTTTTCCCCAATATCCATTCGAATTCAAATTTCTCAGTGATGATTTTCAAAAAATGTACAAAAAAGAGACAACAACAGCACAAATAATAACTTACATTTCTTTAATGGCTCTGTTTGTTTCATGCATCGGATTATTTGGTCTTGTTTTATTTACAATTGATAGCCGGATTAAAGAGATAGGTATTAGAAAAGTTGCCGGATCAACTACAGGCAAAATTGTTATAATGCTTAACCTTGAGTTTATTAAATGGATTATTTTATCCTTCATAATTGCCTGCTCCATAATAATTTATTCAATGCATAAATGGCTGGAAAATTTTGCCTACAGGGTTAATCTCAGTTGGTGGATTTTTGTTTCTGCCGGAATTATTACAATTATTATTTCATTATTAACCGTCAGCTGGCACACCTGGAATACTGCAACAAAAAATCCTGTCGATTGTCTCAGGCACGAATAGTAATTGTGAAATATAGCGCATTATCCCGACAGCAATTCATAGACCGTTTCAATAAGATCATCTGACAAATTAAACTGTTGGTATAACAGATTTGATGATGTATTGCCGGAGTTGATAAGGACAAACTTATTGGTCTCGACAGCTCAACCAACATTCAGAAACATGCCGGAAGTTTCAGGACTGATTTGCTTGCAATTCCTGGCATCGATGCAGTAAGTTTCACAAACTGTATTCCGACCCGTGGAGCAAGTGTCTCAGATACGAATAATCCATACTATGAAAACCTGCATAGAATAAAAGCAAAAAATAATTAAGTAGAATTTAAAACCACCTGCTTCCCGATTTACATGATAATAAATCGGGATCCTGACAGAACATAATCAGTTAAATTTTGTTTCTTAATTGATTAACAAAATTTAATTTTAAGAAACGTGAAGACCCAGTATATACCAGATTTAAGAATAAAAACAGGAATATTACTTTTTGCTTTGTTATGCCCGGGGCTTGTTTTCTGTCAAACACGGTCAGGCCAGGTTTTATCTAGTGAGACTAAATCAGGAATTGCTTATGTAAATGTCGGAATTATTGGTAAAAATATCGGCACAGTTACCAATGAATACGGAAATTTCACTATAACCCTCGACAAAATCAATAACACAGATTCATTGCGCTTTTCAATGATCGGATATGAATCAAAATCCTTTCTTGTAAGTCAGTTCAAAGAGGATTCAATAAAAGATGTTTATCTGGTCCCGAGATCTTATTATTTAACGGAAGTTAAAGTATTCTCTCACAGAACCCATGAAATAAGATTAGGTACACCGGTTCTCTCGGATGCGCTTAAATCTGGTTTTGAGTCAAACGATTTAGGTTCCGAAATGGGTATAAAAGTTAATGCCAGAAAACAGGTGGTATTAAAAGAGATAAATATTAACGTGGCTACATGCACTTTCGATTCAGTAGTGTATAGAATAAATATCTATCAGGTAGTGAATAAAACGGAATATAAAAATATTTTAATTGAACCGATTTACATTTCCTTTTCAAAAGATAAAATCGATAAAGTTATAACTCTCAATCTGAGAAAATATTCAATTCTGATTGAGGGAGAAGTTTTAATAAGTTTAGAATTGTTTAAAGATCTGGGCGAGGGAAGATTGTTATTTCATACCCAGTATTTTACCGGTATTACGTACCACAGAAAAACGAGTCAGGGAAAATGGACGGAAGCACCCGGAGCCATCGGAATGTATCTCTATGGTCAGACAACAAAATAACTCAGGCAGTATATCTGTTCCGTTACGCACTTAATCCCCCGAAAATTTGGTCGGTATACTTCATGGCTGGTATAGCTAATTTCATGCGACAGGGCAGGGGAAGGGAAGTTTCTTCCCCCCTTCGCTTTTTTTCTTACACTGAATTTCAAAAAGACAAAAAATCTTTAATAAGTAAGTAAAATCTCTTATTTTATCTTAAAGAAGAGAACTTGTCTGATACTCAAGTTACAAACATTAATATCGTTCATCGGGTAAAAAAAACAAACCCGAATAAGGTTATATGGAACAATTCGATTTTGAGTTTGTTTATCTGACAAATAAATATCGACTTAACTTAACGTATTGCCTGGATGATTATAAAATTTAATAAAGTTTCTATCATATGCTTTTTGATTTTCATTTCTTCTATCGTAAACGCACAAAACAGAATAACCGGTAAGATTACAGACGGAAAAACCGGGGAAGTCATTGCCGGTGCGACAATTTATATTCCGGAACTTAAGACAGGAGATATAGCAGATAAAAACGGTGCTTACGAGATTGACCATCTCCCACGGATAAAAGTTATTGTTCAGGTCAGCTTCCTGGGATATAAATCAATTGTTCAAAGTATAGACCTGGCAACGACAAAGTCAATGAATTTCGTTATGGAGCAAGCCATAACAGGTATCAGTCGTTATCAGATGCGATTTTGCAAATGCCTGTTCAGCACGTAATCCTGCTAATATCCCGAATTTACCAAATGTATGCTCTAAAGTAACATATAGTGCATGAACATTCTGAAGATATTTAAAATGGTTCGATTTCTGAATATCTTTTATCCAGGTGGTTGTAGATTGATCAAAGGATTCACCATAAAAATTCTGGTCATTCAGTGACGTTTCGAGGATGTAACCTGTTTCAAATTTTGTTTTGTCCGACAACGTATTTTTATATTCTATGTACAATTGCGATTCATTGTCTCCCTGCTGAATCAGTGTGTTGTCAAGTGTTCCTGCAATCGCCGGGACTCTGAAAAATGTAGAATAATGGTTATCCTCCTGTTCTTTTGAATGCGACCGGGTATAATCGATACTAAGTTCATTATCTTCTGCAAACACATGCTGATATGTTGCGGTCAATTCAAGGTCTTTTTCATATTCAGGATCCCGTCTGCTCCGGTCATAATCCATGGTGGTTACACCCTCACTATCAGAAATCAGATTTGAGTTAATTTTGTGTCTCACAAAGCTTCTGAAGTTATAGCTTCTTGATACCCCGAATGAATTTTTCTCGTTTAGATTATAATCGATACCTGTACGCACTATATGGGATAATGGCCGGGAGAGATCAGAAATAGTCTGATTGGTTGTGCTCAGTACATTTGACAGGCTGTCTTTTCGCTTCCGGAGATCGTTGGTAAGACGATGCCTTTCATCCTGCCTGATACTGTAGCTGCCAAAAATATTGAATCTGCCGGAATTGTAGTTTGTTGTTAAACTGGCATTTGAACGCCAGGCATTGCCAACATTGGCTATAACTGAACCATTGAATCCCAGATCTTTATTTTTTTTCAAAACAATGTTTATTATACCGGATGTGCCATCGGGCTTGTACTTTGCGGATGGATTTGTTATAACTTCAATTTTTTCGATTGTATTTGCCGGCATCTGCTGCAAAACTGCTGCCCTGTTTGCTCCCATAAGGCTCGATGGTCTTCCGTTGATCAATATAAGTACGTTGCCCGAACCTCGTAAACTTACATTTCCTTCAATATCAACCTGCAGCGAAGGTATATGCTGCATAAGTTCGCTGGCAGTACCTGAAGTGGTCATTATATCTTTTCCTATGTTGAATGTTTTTCGATCAATTGAGCTTGTGAAAGTTGATTTTTCACCTAATACTTCCACATTATTAAGTTCCTGAACGGATGGTTCAAGGAAAAGATCCCCCAGATTCACGATCTTGTGTTGAGAATCGATAATTAACGGGGGAGTTGATTTTTTTGTATATCCTATAAAACTGTAACTGATAATATATTCACCGCTGGCAATGTTTACAAAAATAAATTTTCCTTTTGAATCAGTAATTGTACCGTCAATAACAGTGTCATCATTTTTTTTCTGAATTACAATTGTGGCAAATTCAACCGGTTTTTTTGTCTGATTATCAATAATTACTCCTGAAATGGTTCCAGAATTGCGATTCTGAGCGTTCAGAGTGAGAACATTGTATGCTGCCAGACAGAAAAATAATATATATCTTCTCATTAATGATTTTTTAATAATTCATGCAAAAATGCATATCAATTTTGAATACATTCTGGATTTTAAAAATTTCATGGAATAACGCTGATCAGAATGGATTATTCTATATATCAGAAAAACACATCTTTAAGGCTTAATAAATTTAGGGATAAGCTTTTCCTTCGAAAACAGGGTTGCTGTATTAATTAAAGCCAGATGTGAATAGGCCTGCGGAAAATTACCCAGAAGCCTTTTTGTTGAGAAATGAATATCTTCACTGAAAAGGCCTAAATGATTTCCATAGGTTAACAGGTTTTCAAAAATGCTTTTTGCATCTTCCTTCGAACCTATTCTGAACAAAGCCTGTACCAGCCAGAAGGTACAAATTGTAAATGATGACATCGGTTTGCCAAAATCATCCGTATTCTTATAGCGATAAACAAGTCCCTCATAATAAAGTGCATTTTTAACAGCCATCACAGTTTTCTGATACCTGATATCATCTGCATCAATAAAGCCATATTCAGCCATCAGCAATAAAGAGGCATCAAGCTCTGAATTACAGTATGTTTGGGTGAATGTCTGCTGATCCTCCTTCCAGCCTTTCTTCAATACCTCATCTTTGATATCCTTTGCAATACCTCCCCATGTCTCAGCATAGTGGGGTTTATTAAGTGCTTGTGCTATTTTCGTTGCCCTGTCCATTGCAACCCAGCACATTACCTTTGAGAATACATAGTGCTTTTCGTCAGACCTTATTTCCCATATACCTTTATCCGGCTTTTCCCAATGAGTGGATACAGTAAGGGAAATATTGCGTACAATCTCCCATATATCTTCAATTTCGTCTAGTGTACCAGGGAAAAATTCGTAATACTGGTGTATAATATTCAGCAGATATCCAAAAACATCATTTTGTCTTTGGGAATATGCGGCGTTACCTATTCTTACAGGCTTTGAATTTTCGTATCCTGAGAGGTGAGAAAGTTCTGTTTCTGTAAGCTCCCGTTCACCTCTGATCCCGTACATAATCTGAAATGAATCGTTTTTTGATTTAAGAATTCTCTTTAAATAATCGAGAAAGCGTTGGGCAGAATAGTAATGGCCCATCTTGATCAGTGTTTCAAGAGACATTGATGCATCGCGTAACCAGCAAAAACGATAATCCCAGTTACGTACTTCACCGATAGTTTCCGGGATACTGGTTGTCAATGCTGCCAGCACAGCGCCGGTAGGTTGATAAGACATTATTTTTAAAACCAGTAAACTCCTGATTATCTCTTCGTTATATTTCTCATACTTCTTAGAACGGTTTGTCCAGTTGAGCCAGTAAACTTTTGTACGCTGGAATTCGAGGTAGACCCTTTGTATATCAATATCAATCAGCTTCTGATTGTAGGAAAGCAAAAGAAACTGATGTTGAGTAAGAACAATTTCATTTGAATCCAGAATATCATTGAAGTTTAAGCTGGAATACAGGTATATACAGTCTGTAGGTGTTACCATCGAATAAGTCCTGATATAATTGTCCTCAGTAATACTGGAAACCTCCTCACTTGCATAATTAAATGCAGGGTTATAACTGATTTTAAAAGCCGGTGCGCCAGAAATATACTTGATATAACGGTAAATTTCGGCTGGAGCGAAATAATCATCATCGACCAGTTTGTACCGGGGCATAAAATCAATAACCTCAAAGGTACCCTGATCAGATTTAAACTCTGTACATAATACATTTGTCCAGATAAGGTACTTTTGTGAAATTGTATAATTATCATCGACAGTAACACTAAAGAAACCTCCTTTTTCGTTATCGATAAGTTTTGCGAAAACGGAAGGTGAATCGAAATCGGGAAGACAACACCAGTCAATACTTCCCTTATCCGACACCAGGGCTGCACTTCTGCAATTACCAATCACACCATAATTCAGATTATTCATGATAAAACTTCATTATCGATTCCTTACAATTTCATTTTCCCTGAAGGAAGTGTTTTCAAATAACCTTTACAAAGATAATAATGAATCACTGCGCTTGGTAAGATCTGTGTTAATTATAACCGGTTTTATTAATTTCTTTTGCCTGCAAACATTTGGTATCTTTGCATTTGCTCTGAATTTCCTCAGCAATAGTTAATGTGAAAGAGTAAACTTTTCAATCCCTGGCATTTATGGACAAGTCGGAAAAGACAGAATTGATAGAAAAATACAGAAAAGCAAAGAACAAACTTATTTTACTTGATTATGATGGAACTCTGGTTAACTATGAGCTGATTCCTGATAATGCAAGACTTCCTCTACATATGGGCGATATTTTAGAAAAGCTTATTGACAAACCAAATAATAAAGTATTCATAATCTCAGGCCGGAGTCATAAGGATATTGATAAACTATTAGACCATCTGCCTGTGAATATTATTGCAGAGCANGGTGCAATACAGAAAGTAGGCGGTGTATGGAAGAATCAGATATATGATAATGCTGTATGGAAAAATGCAGTAATACCCATATTAGATCAGATTACCGTTGCATGTCCCGGATCATTTGTGGAGGAAAAAATTTTTTCTTTGACATGGCACTACAGGAATGCTGAACCTCAATCGGGATATAAGCATTCAAGGGAGCTGATCGCGATATTAGAAGAAGTAATTCATTCTTATGATCTGAAAATTCTCGATGGGAATAAGGTTGTGGAAATATTGACCAATGGAAACGGCAAAGGTTATGCGGTAAAAAAACTTATTGAACAAAACAGATATGATTTTGTACTATCAATCGGAGATGATACAACAGATGAGGAAATGTTTGAATTCCTATTGCACAATTCCAATGCTTATACAATTAAGGTTGGAGAGGGAGACACTTATGCCAGATATAAGCTTGAAAGCATCAATCATGTTTCATCATTGTTAAAACAATTGTCCGGATGAGGTTTACACTTGCATTCATACTCTTAATCATTTTTGCAGTTGGCCTGGTAGCCGTCGGCTTTACTTTTTTCCAGAGTTCAACCGAAAAAACCAAACTGCAGGGAGAACTTGAAATTAAAACAGCACAGGTTGCCGGAGAGATATTCCGTCACGATTCTTCCTTTTTTGAAAAGATAACCCGGAAAAACATTGAGCAACTGGCAGACAGTCTAAATAATCGTTACAACCTGCGTGGTTGTGCAGTTTATTATTATTACGACAGCATATTAAGCAGCAATTCAGCCAGCAGATTAGTTGAATATTCGAGGGGCGATATTGCCCGGTCAATAACCGCTGACACCACTTTTGGAAAATACTTTAAAGGTGAGGGAGAAAAGTTATATCAGTATATCGAGCCGGTAAAACGCGTCAATAAATCAATGTATGCCGTTGTTTTGTATACCTACGCCGGATACATTGATAAAGCTGTTGCTACAATCTGGTTCCGGAATTTCATAAGATGGTTCATCCAGGCATTTCTTGTTTCCCTTGTTGCCTTAATTCTGATTCGATGGGGGATTTTTAGCCAGATAAATAAAATTGTGGATTGGGCAAAAGCCATGCGAACCGGAAATGTGGGACAAATTAAGCCACAGCCGCATCTGAAATTTCTTGACCCACTGCATAAGGAGATTGAGAATATTGCAAAAGCGATGAATGAAGCCAAAGCCACGGCTAAAGAAGAAGCACAGCTCAGAACAAGTGCAGAAGCAATCTGGACACCCGAACGGCTGAAGGCGGAAATTGAGATCCTTTTGCAAAAGAAAAAAATGATTGTTGTATCCAATCGTGAACCATATATGCATATTCATGATGGCAAAGAAATTAAATGCATAGTTCCTGCCAGTGGATTGATCACAGCTATGGAACCTATACTCAAAGCAAGCAGCGGATTATGGATTGCTTCCGGAACAGGTGACGCTGATAAAGAAACAGCAGATAAACATGGTAAGCTGGAAGTTCCTCCCGAAGAACCAAAATACACTTTAAAAAGATTATGGCTTACAAAGGAAGAAGAGAAGCATTTTTACTATGGATTTTCAAATGAAGGACTATGGCCTCTGTGTCATATTGCACATACACGTCCGACTTTCAGAAATGACGACTGGAAATTTTATAAAAAAGTGAATGAAAACTTTGCCAGAGCTGTGCTTGATGAAACTAAAGATGAAGAACAACCTTTCATTTTAATCCAGGACTTTCATTTTGCCCTGCTGCCTGAACTGATAAAAAGAGAAAAGCCCAAAGCGAAAGTTGCCATATTCTGGCATATCCCCTGGCCAAATCCTGAGTCATTTGGTATTTGTCCATGGCAGAGAGAAATCCTGGAGGGTATGCTTGGCGCTGATTTGATCGGGTTCCATACGCAATATCACTGTAATCATTTTCTTGAAACTGTTAACAGTGCACTCGAATCGAGAGTTCTTTGGGAGAATTTCTCAATAAAAATGGGTGGCCGGACAACATATGTCAAACCTTTTCCTATCAGCATCGCTTTCACATTAAAAGATTATGATTTTAATTCACCGAAATTAAAACCTTCCCAACTTTTAAATGAACATGGTATAGGTGCACAATTCATGGGCATTGGTGTTGACAGGATCGACTATACAAAAGGTATCATAGAGAAATTTCTTTCAATCGAGCGATTTCTTGAAAAGAATCCTTCATATATAGGCAAATTTACCTTTGTGCAAATTGGAGCTCCAAGCAGGACTCTGTTGAAACGCTATTCTGACATGGTCACTGCAGTTGAGAACGAAGCTAACAGAATCAATTTACGTTTCAAATCAAAAAACTGGAAGGCTATACTATTGTTAAAAAGGCATCACAGTCATGAAGAAATAGCTCCCTTTTATTCATCCGCAGATTTTTGCATGATAACATCGCTCCATGACGGAATGAATCTGGTCGCCAAAGAATTTGTCGCTTCACGAAACCAAACTGACGGATCGCTTATCCTTAGTCGTTTTGCCGGTGCATCACAGGAACTTCAGGGAGCAATTATTATAAATCCTTATGATATTGAAAAATCAGCAGATGCAATAAAATTAGCCCTCGAAATGACTACAGAAGAACAAAATCAGCGAATGATGCAGATGAGGCTGGTAGTTGTAAGGCATAATATTTATTCCTGGGCAGCTACCTTATTACGGACCATGGCTACAATAAATTAACAGGTGGCTGTTGCTTGTTGCTGGTTGCTGGTTGCTGGTTTCTCAACCTTAACCTTAACCTTAACCTTAACCCTGTGCCTATTTTCTGAGTGCATTATACAACACCACTGCCGGATGCAATGCAACACGTCCCGTACCATCTTTGATATGATGCCTGCAACTCGTTCCGGGAGCAGTAATAATTGTGTTCTTGTCAGAGTTTCTTACTTCTGGGAAAAGAACCAATTCCCCGATCTTA
>JGI24133J20442_1000190_pt1 | contig 18875 bp, 14 predicted proteins | sample BarGraNGADG00311_2_FD_20442 | JGI IMG/M metagenome (IMG submission 20442)
TGACCCGGCTGGATAAGATCCTTGGCTTTCTGGAAACCTGTGATCGTTTTCATGGTGTCTGGCCACACTGGTTAAACGGTGTCACCGGAAAAATCCAGCCTTTCAGTGCTACGGACAACGGAGGAGATCTCGTGGAAACCTCGTATATGATCCAGGGTCTGCTTTGCATGAGACAGTATCTGAATTCCACTGTCGCTACCGAGAAAGCTGAAATTGACAGGATCAATAATTTATATCATTCCGTTGAATTTGACTGGTTTACAAATGGGGCCAAAACGCTTTATTGGGCGTGGGCACCTGATTTTGGGTACAACCTTAAGATCCAGGGCTACAATGAGACACTTATCACATACATCATGGCCGCCTCTTCTCCTACACATTCCATTACAGCAGATGTCTATACAATGGGATATGCAAATAACGGAGGAATAAGAAACGGAAGAAGCTATTACGGATATCTTTTACCCCTGGGACAAGATTATGGGGGACCTTTATTTTTTACCCAATATTCATTTCTGGGACTTGATCCCCGGCACCTCAAAGATCAATATGCCGATTATTGGGAACAAAATGTGAATCAATCTCTGATAAATTGGGCGTATTGCGTTGCAAATCCCAAAAAATATCCGGGTTATGGCGCAGCTATCTGGGGATTGACCGCTTCCGACAATCCAAAGGGATATAATGCACAATCCCCAACCAATGACCTGGGAGTAATCACTCCTACAGCTGCCATTTCTTCTATTGCATATACTCCAACTCAATCCCTGAACGCATTGAAAACTGATTACTATTTTCTTGGGGACCGTCTGTGGGGCGCTTATGGATTTTACGATGCCTTTGATGTAACCGGGGGCTGGTGGGCAAACTCCACCCTGGCTATAGACCAGGGGCCAATTATATGTATGATTGAGAACTACAGGACAGGACTTCTATGGAATTTATTTATGTCAGCTCCTGAAGTACAGAATGGATTGACAAAACTGGGCTTCATCTATTGAAAAACATGAAAAATCTCAGGCTATTTACTCTGTTTGTTCTGATTGTATTTGGTGTTAACTGCGGTGTCGGTAACAGGGATAAAACAACCGGCAAAAGTAGTTTATCAGAGTTTAAAAAAATATCAGATGATTCGCTCCTTACACTGGTTCAGTACAGAACATTTCAATATTTCTGGGATGGAGCTGAATCTAATTCCGGAATGGCTCGTGAGCGATTTCATGTAGACGGTGTATATCCTGATAATGACATGAATGTAATTACATCAGGAGGAAGCGGGTTTGGTCTTATGGCAATCCTGGTAGGTATTGAAAGAGGTTTCATTACAAGGGATGAAGCTGTAGCCCGTTACACAAGGATAGTGGATTTTCTTAAGAAAGCCGAAAGGTTTCACGGAGCCTGGTCTCACTGGATTTTTGGTGAAACAGGAAGGACAAAACCCTTTAGTCCAAAAGATAATGGTGCGGATATTGTTGAGACTGCCTATCTGATGCAAGGATTACTTACCGTAAGGCAGTACTTTATAACAGGATCCGAAAAGGAAAAGTTACTTGCTTCAGAAATAGATAAATTATGGCGGGAAGTTGAATGGAACTGGTTCACAAAAGGAAACGAGAATGTATTGTACTGGCACTGGTCCGAAAATTATGGATGGGAAATGAATTTTGCAATAAGAGGGTATAATGAATGTCTTATACTATATATATTAGCTGCTGCATCACCTACATATCCAATTGAGGCAAAAGTTTATGATGAAGGATGGGCACGATCCGGTGCTATAATCGCTCCACATAGTAAGTATGGGTATGTGCTTACTCTCAAACATAATGGTGCTGAGGAATATGGTGGTCCACTCTTCTGGGCACATTATTCATACCTGGGTCTGGATCCCCGGAACCTGAAAGACAAATATGCAGACTATTGGCAGGAGAATAAGAATCAAACACTCATAAACTGGAAGTGGTGTTCCCTGAATACTAAAAAATTTGCCGGTTACAGTGAGGATTGCTGGGGACTTACTGCAAGTTATTCTGTAAAAGGTTATGCTGCGCATAGTCCTGGGGAATTAAATGACCTCGGAGTTATTTCTCCAACAGCTGCTCTTTCTTCCTTCCCTTATACTCCGGAGCAATCAATGAAAGCTGTGAAATACTTTTATTATAACCTCGGAAGTAAAATATGGGGTGAATATGGATTCTATGATGCTTTCAGTGAGCAGAATAACTGGTATCCTCAGGTATATCTGGCTATTGATCAGGGACCTGTTGTGATAATGATTGAAAATTACAGAACGGGTTTGTTATGGAATCTTTTCATGTCTTCTGAGGATATCCAGAATGGTTTGAAACTTCTTGGCTTCAAAACAGAATTATAAAAGTATTGTGCAACCATTTACCAAATAATCAATCTTGTTGTAAATCATTAATCTGATATGGTTTTACAACATGTTTTTTAAATTATAACTAAAGATAAATTGAATTTTATATTGTTATATTCCATAATTTTAATATCTTCGCACCGTAATTTTTAAACTGAAACGATTAAATTAAATAGATCGGAAGTTGTTAAATAAACAAAGTATTAAAAAGATTAGAAAAATGAAGAACAAAGTTTTAATGGGATTAGCCGCTATCGCAATGGTCGCTTTCCTTTCTAGTTGTGGCAAAGTTCCACAGGCAAAAGTAGATGCTACAAATGCAGCAATTGCAGCTGCACAGACTGCTGAAGCAGCTGTTTATGTACCGGCTGAATTTGCAGCTGTACAAGATTCAATGAAAGCTATTAATGCTGAAATTGAAGTTCAGAAATCAAAATTATTCAAGAAATTTGGCCCTGTAACAATCAAATTGGATGAGACATTAGCTGCAGCAAACAAAGCTGCTACTGATGCTGTTGCTAAAAAAGAAGAAGTTAAGAAAGAGGTTGAGACGTCACTGGCAGCTGTTAAAGTTGTTATTGAAGAAAACAAAACTCTCATAACCAAAGCTCCAAGAGGAAAAGAAGGAGCAGCTGTTCTTGAGCAGATCAAAACTGAAATGACCACTATCGAAGCCTCTGTAGTTGAAGCACAGGGTTTATATGATAAAGGTTCATACATGGATGCACTCAACAAAGTTAAAGCTGCAAATGAAAGAGCAACCGGTATCAATACCGAACTGAAAGATGCTATTACAAAAGTAAAAGGAAAAGGAGCAGCAGCTAAACCAGCAGCCCCAGCACCAAAGAAAAAGTAATTAATAAGTAATAACTTATTTATATAAAATCCCCGGGAAGTTCCCGGGGTTTTTTTTAAAATCGTCACAGGTTTACATGAGAAAGATTTGGAGAGATGTGCTGATTTTTTCTGCTATTGCGGTATCTATTCCATTAGTGATCTTATTATTAATACGTTTTACGCCTCAACCACCTGTAGGTAAAGTGGAATATGCCAGAGAAATTCTTTCAAAGGCCGGAACGAACAGAGCAGATACATATTCTAAAAAGCTTTTTACCGAAGCCAAGATCTTTTATGATTCTGCAATGGTAAACTGGCATAAAGAAAACGCGCGATTCATTTATTTCAGACATTATGATAAGGTTGCAATGTTTGCTGAGCTTTCCGCTAAGAAAGCAAACCTGGCTACAGATAATTCCATAAATAATTCATCGAACCTTAAAACAAAACTGAAACTCAAAATTAGTTCGCTGAATGATCTTGTAGCTCACATTGATAAACTTTTTACAACTTATCCATTAACTTCAGAAATCCGTAACCGTATCTCAAAAGGCAAGCTTTTACTCGAGGAGGCAGAGATAGTTTATAATAATGGGAAGTATCTGGAAGCAAACAGGAAAATTACCGATTCGGAATATCTGCTTACTGAATCATACGAAAATGCATCTGAAAATCTTAAAAACTATTTCAAATCATTTTCTTTGTGGAAAAAATGGGTTGACAAGACTTTAAATGAATCGAAAAAAAATCGTGATTATTCGATAATAATTGATAAATTTTCACGAAAATGTATTATTTATTTTAAAGGTGTCAGGAAATATGAATTTGAAGCCGAACTCGGTAAAAACTGGGTTGGAGACAAGAGGGTAAGAGGTGATATGGCTACTCCTGAAGGAATGTATAAGATAATAAAAAAATTCGACGGGAGTAAAACGAAGTACTATAAAGCTCTCTTACTGGATTATCCGAATGATGAAGATAAAGAAAATTTCAAATCTGAGATTGAACGCGGTTCACTTCCGGCATCGGCAATAATAGGAGGTCTGATCGAAATTCATGGTAACGGAGGAAAGGGGATTGACTGGACAGAAGGGTGTATTGCCATCACCGACAAAGAGATGGATGTTATATTCAAGATTGTAAAGGTGGGTACTCCTGTTACAATCATAGGATCAATGGTTGACCTGAAAGATATTGTGGACATGTAATTTATACGATATGGAAAATGAGAAGATATTAATTGAAGGAGAACAGAATTTGACTTCACGAAAGCCACTTTCTGTTATTGTTCGTTCTATCTTAATTCCCATTTGCTCAATACTGGCAGCACTTTCTCTTGTTCTGATTATCCTCTACTTTATTCCTGTTCTGAAAGAACTATCTCCGGGAAAGAAAATTAAAATTACCGACAATCAGGAATTAAAGAAGGATGCTTCATACAAAAAGCAGATAAGCCTGATGGCTAAAGATATTCAACGTCTGACGCTGAAACTTAACGCTTATACATCCGGGCAATCATATATTGTCATTAATACAACCGAAAACAGGTTCTCTCTTTATACAAATAAAAAACTTGTAAGAGAAGGATTTTGCAGTTCAGGAAGCTATACAATGCTTCAAACAACAGGGAATAAAAAATGGATTTTCAAAACTCCCAAGGGAAAATACTGGATACGGGGAAAGACAACCAATCCGGTTTGGAAAAGACCTGATTGGTCGTTCGTTGAGGAGGGCTTACCTATTCCACCTAAAGATGATTTTTCAAGATATGAATATGGCGTTCTGGGCGATTATGCACTCGCAATCGGTGATGGATACCTGATACATGGTACTATCTACAAACGTTTTCTTGGTATGCCTGTTACTCACGGTTGTGTACGATTGAATGATGAAGATCTNAAAGTGATCTTCAATACATTGAATATTGGCTCGAAAGTNTATATTTTCTGATCTGATCGAAAAAAATAATATGGAAAACGAAACTACCAATAAAAAATCTGGCCGGAAAGTATCTTTCATTGTACTGATCAGTATNATTNCGGCATTTTTTATTTATTATTCTATTATGTCGATGTTGAGTCCCGGCCCGGAAACTTGAAGAGCTGAAAAAGGAATTTGTTACTAAAACAGCTGAGAAAAGTGAAGTCGATAAACAAATANTAATGGATTCAACTTATCTTAANTTACTAAAAGAAAAGGCTTTTCTTCAGTCTAAAATAATAATGGCAGAAACAGATTCCATCTATCTGACTATTAATCTGGCAGACAGTACCGCAAACATTGAGATAAGTGGTGTTGTAGTTCATAAAGCAAAAATGAGCAGTGTTAAAACCAGCAAGATCCTTATGAAAGGCAATGACAATATAATATTATCAATGCTTGCATCTCCATTTACAATATCTTCTGCATACGCAACTATAAAGAAAGAACCGGTAATGATCAAAATGGCACCTAAAGATACTTCAGAGTATAAACCGGATATTATGCCAGATACATCTATTACTGAACCTGTTAATTATATTCTTGAAATGAATGGAGGACTCAGGATCTATGTTTATCAGGAGGAAAATGTGAAATTCAGCGCCAAAATGAGTCAATTCAGTTTCGATATTAAAGACCGGCTCAGGGATACCTGGAGCTCTTTGAAAAGGGTAGCTGTTTTTAAAGTACCTGAATATCACCCNTTTATAAAAATGANACTTCCCAGGACCGATGCAAAGATCATCTTCAGAGCCATTCCAAAAAATGGACAGATAGCAGTTTTCAGGTAGTAAATACAAGCTCTGTGTAAATCTCCTTTGACAGATTAGGCTTATCTTTATGATTAAATTAATCTTATTCTTATAATCATGAAGAAAACAGCATTTACATCATTTTTGATTCCTGGATTTTTAGTCTTAGGTTTGTTCCTTCTGACTTCACCTGTCAGAGGCCAGGAAGCTGCAAAAACAGCTCAATCCCTTCCCGATAGTATAAATAAAATTGTTACATTTTCCTGCATTCCCTGCCATACGAGCCAGGGAGGATTAATGTCCAGGGCAAAATTAAATTTTACAGAATGGGCTAATTATTCTCCGGAGAAACAGAAGGAAAAGTCTGAAAAAATGTACTCAGAGCTAAATAAGGGTGCCATGCCTCCCAAATCAGCAAGAGAAAAAAGACCTGAAATAATTCCAACGAAGGAACAGATTGAGATTATAAAAAACTGGTCTGAGTCTTTTACAACAGAAAACAAAAAGTAATTTGTTGTAAGTCACTTTCATACAATTTATTATTAATTTAGGACGTTTTCCGGCAATTAATTCATGCTGGAAAGTGCAAGCTTTTTTCTTTAAACTTTCGTTACATATCAAAAAAAAATGTAGGTTTGAAGCAGACTCAATTATTAAATCGAAGAAGAAATGGGAAGATTTACAGGTGTTATCGGGATAATTATTATTCTAGGACTTGCATTTCTCTGGTCAAATAACAGAAAAAAAATTAACTACCGCCTTGTTATTACCGGACTACTGCTGCAAATTGCCCTGGCAATATTTATCCTAAAGGTTCCGATCGGACAAGACATTTTCTTCTGGCTTGGAAAGGCCATTAATAAGCTTCTTGATTTCTCCAAAGCAGGTGGTCTTTTCGTTTTTGGTGACCTCACAAAAGTAACTCAGATACTTCCCGAGGGCATTGTAAAAAGCGGTGTTTTTCTCTTCATATTATTACCTACAATCATTTTCGTTTGTGTTCTCGTTGCAATAGCTTATCATATTGGTTTGATGCAAAGAGTAATAGCTGTAATAGCCCGTTTTGTACACTGGGCTATGAGAGTCAGCGGGAGCGAGGCCTTATCAAATGTTGCAAGTGCTTTTGTTGGCCAGGTGGAGGCTCAGATCATGATAAGACCTTACCTGTCAGGGATGACTATGTCGGAACTGCTGGCTTCCATGACCGGAAGTATGGCCTGTATTGCTGGAGGCGTAATGGCTGTTTATATTTCAATGGGCGTACCGGCCTCATACCTGCTTGCAGCCAGTCTGATGGCAGCTCCGGGGGCATTGGTAATTGCGAAAATAGTTTTTCCTGAAACTGAAGAATCGGAAACGCAGGGGACGGTAAAACTTGAGGTAAAAAAGGAGCACTCTAATCTTATGGATGCCATTTCACATGGCGCAAGCGATGGAATGAAGATTTCCATAAATGTTATTGCAATGCTTATTGGTGTTATTGCCCTGATAGCTCTTATAGATGCCCTCCTGGGATATTTCGGACATTTCCTTTCGTGGATAGGATTGTCTCTAAATGCACTGGGTCTGAATGTGGATAATCTTCGTCTGAAAGATGTCGTTGGAGCATTCTTCAGCCTTTTTGCAGTGGTAATGGGGGTACCTCCATCTGAATCGCTGCATGTTGGTTCTTTAATGGGGACAAAAATGGTAATAAATGAATTTGTTGCATATTCCGATCTCACACCAATGATACAACAGGGATTACTCAGCGCAAAATCGGTTGTAATTGCAAGCTTTGCTCTCTGCGGATTTGCCAACTTCAGCTCAATTGCCATTCAGCTGGGGGGAATAGGAGTGCTTGTACCTAATCGTAAAGCCGACCTGGCAAGATTGGGCTTTAAAGCAATGCTTTGCGGTACAATGGCATCATATATTTCTGCTTCACTGGCAGGAATTCTCTTATAGTATTTTAATATAAGATTCATAAGTTTGGGGTGGTTAATTATATTTACTTGTGGGATTGCCTTCGGCGATCCCTTTGGAGGAACCCTGCAAAGCTTAAATGAACCCTTCGGGTTTTATTTGTTCTTCCTCGTTTCATTCAGAAAGCATGCTTTCTTCATTAACTCGGAAAAACAAATAATCCCGTCTTTAGCGGGATTCATTTAAGCTTTGCGGAGAGAGGGGGATTCGAACCCCCGGTTCGCCGGAAGGCGAACAACGGTTTTCGAGACCGCCGCATTCGACCACTCTGCCATCTCTCCTTTTTCTTTGTAAAGGATCCCAAAAATAGTAAATATTTGTTTTCTTTTTACTCATTGTATATAATATGCTGTTCAGCCAGATATGCATTTCGTAAAGTAGTCAATTAAATTCGTTAAGTTTCTTTTGATTCCAGTCTTGAATAACCTTAATTTGTAATTATATCATTAAAAAATAAAATAACCATAAAGTTTCTGACTATGAGAAAACCTTATAAAATGTTGTTGGTTTGCGTATTAATCGGCATGGCTATAGCAGGCTGTAAAAATAACCAGGTAGCTAAAGTCGATACAGGCAATCCTTTTTTCACTGCCTATAATACTCCTTTCGATGTCCCTCCCTTTGAAAAGATAATGGCAAAGAATTATATGCCGGCTTTTAACAAAGGAATGGCTGATGGGAGAGAAGATTTAAAGAATATCACTAATAATAGGAGCATACCTACTTATCAGAATACAATTGAGGCATTAGACAAGGCCGGAGAGCTTCTGACTAAAGTATCTTCAGTTTTCTTCTCTCAGACATCAGCAAATACGAATGACTCACTTCAAAAAATTGAGGTTGATGTATCTCCTTTACTGTCGGCATACCGTGATGAAATCCTGCTTGATTCAGCACTTTTCAGAAGGGTCAAGACTTTGTATGACGGCAAAGAAAAGCTATCACTTACTCCGGAACAGGATTTCCTGCTTGTAAATCTTTATAAGAATTTTGTTCGTAACGGAGCTCTTCTTAAAGGAGCCAATCAGGATACTCTGAAAAAGCTAAATGAAAAATTATCAGTATTGTCAGTGAAATTCAGTCAGAATGTTCTGGGAGAAAATAATAAATTTAAACTTGTTATTGATAATAAGGATGATCTGAAAGGATTACCTGAGGGTGTTATCAATGGAGCCGCTGACCGTGCTAAAAAAGATAGCCTTGGGGGTAAATGGGTATTTACAATCCAAAAGCCAAGTATGCTCCCTTTCCTTACTTATGATGAGAAAAAGGATTTGCGTAGAAAGTTGTATGATGGATACATTACAAAAGGAAATCATGGCGATAATCTTGATAATAATAAGATTCTGACTGATCTGGTGACTCTGAGAGCTAGACGGGCAAAATTGCTTGGATTTAAATCATATGCCGACCTTAATCTCGAGAACAGAATGGCAAAGACTCCTGCAAATGTTTACGCACTTTTGAATCAGCTCTGGACACCTGCTTTAAAGGTAGCAGGAGAGGAGCTTAAAGAAATGCAAAAAATTGCTGACCGGGAAGGTACAAAAATTAGAATTGAACCTTCAGACTGGTGGTACTACGCAGAGAAACTCCGTAAAGAAAAATATAATCTTGATGATAATGAACTCAGGCCATATTTCCAGCTCGATAATGTGAGGGAAGGAGCATTCTCTGTTGCAAATAAACTCTATGGTATAACTTTTACTCAAATACCTGGAATTCCTCTTCCCCATCCCGATGCGAAAGCTTTTGAAGTAAAAGAAGCTGACGGAAGTCCTGTAGGTGTTCTGTATATGGATTTTTATACAAGGTCAAGCAAAGGGCAGGGTGCCTGGTGTGGCAGCTACCGCGATCATAAATGGGTTAATGGTAAGGAAATTAAACCTGTTGTAACAATCGTCTGTAACTTCAATAATCCGTCGGGCGATACTCCATCTTTATTAAGTCTTGATGATGTCAAGACCCTGTTTCATGAATTCGGACATGGTCTTCAGGGTCTGTTCTCAATAAATAAATACAGCATGACAAATACTGCTCAGGATATTGTTGAATTACCTTCCCAGATAATGGAGCATTGGGCTACGGAACCTGCAGTATTAAAAATGTATGCAAAGAATTACAAAACAGGGGAAATTATACCGGAAACTCTTATCAACAAAATTCAAAAAAGCAGATACTTTAATACCGGATTTGATAACGTAGAATTGCTTGCTGCTTCATTTCTTGATATGGACTATCACACCCTTGAAGCCCCGGTTAATATTGATCTTCAAAATTTTGAGAAAGAACATTTGCAGAAAATGGGACTCATTAAAGAAATTATACCACGCTACAGAAGTACTTATTTTCTGCACATTGCGGGCGATGGATATGCTGCCGGATATTATTGCTATACATGGGCAGCAGTGCTCGATAATGATGCTTTCGAAGCATTTAAAGAAAAGGGTATTTTTGATAAATCAACTGCTGAATCGTTCAGGAAAAATGTACTGGCTCCAATGGGAATAATGGATGCTGAACAGAGCTATATCAATTTCCGCGGGCGTAAACCAGTTATTGAACCCTTACTTAAGAACAGAGGTCTGATGGTTGACTCAAAAAGTAAGAACTAGAAAGCATTGCTTATCTCGTTCAGGCTGACTCCAAGAACCTTGCGGGCAACCGCATCAAGTTTTTTAGTGTCGCCTGTCAGATGAAGCGTAAATTGAATATGACTGAGACTTTCTCCCGGTTTAAGATCAGCAGCCGGCGAGGAGGTCTCCAGTTCATAAAAAGGCCCCATCTGTGACCCGTCTTCCAGAGGTCCGTCATTATAAGAATTGAGTGCATCACCTGAATAAGGATTCTTCTGGATCTGCCATGATGAGTTTACATAGTCAGTTTTTCCCTCCGGTAATTTGCAGATCAGAAGTGTCAGGATCTTATTATTCTGATCATAACTTCCCATTACTCCTGTTGCTCTCAGAGGAGGAATACCTATTTTACCACGACTTTTTCCATCTGCCTTAAAAAAGATATGATCGTTTGTAACTTTCAGCCGTTCACCTGATATTTTGCCAAAATAGGCATCATTGACCTTAGGACCTATCATCTTTTCCTCTCCGGGTTTAAACGGAATCACTATTATGATAGCAGGAGAGGGGTTAAACATTCCAAGCATCCAGATTGATAATAGCCCTGTCTCCCTTTTCCATTCCGCCGTACCCTGGTTAATTATTTTATTGGTGGAGCAATAGGCAACATATTCAAGTCCATTGACATCTATGTATGTTTGTTTATTTACATCTTTAGCAGACATAATCGTTACTTCTCTTTCTATCCGGAATTTAAAAGATGTTCCGCTGTAATTCTCAGTGATAATATCATTTCCAAACAAGGCTGAAGTATCTGTTGACGCGATCAGCTGAAAAGGATTGGAATCAATGAATGCCGGAGTTTGCCAGTTATCGTAGGTAAAAGATTTTCCTTTCCTGAAGAAAATTGAAAACTGACCCCCTTCAGGTCCGAGCCATAAACGCTCCTCTCCTCCAAAAGCATTTATATGAGGTAACAGTTTACCGGATTCAATCAAGGCCCTGTTAATCCAGCCGAAACTAAAACCCGTATCACCTTCTGCAGTGCTGGTCATTACCCGTCCCTGCCATTCCGGAGCCAGGACAATTGCTGAAGTACCAATTTTTAGTTCAATAATTGTTGTGTGTTTCTTCAGGAAATCCCTGTTAACTCCATATTCTTTTGTACTATCATTAATCATGGTTTTCTCTTTTGAATTAGTTTTTTTCGGCTGATAATTTCCTGTGCATTCTGCCATTATAACGGAGGCGATTAATAATAAATTTACTGGTTTCATTATCTATAAATTTGGTCAATCAAAGTTATATTGAAATATTGGAGGTTTTATCCCTTATCCTGGTTAATAGAGAAAAGTGTACTGAAATTCATTTATAATTACTAAGATATTGATAATCGTTCTATTTTTGCAGATATCCGGCAAATATGGTCAAGAAGAGTCTTTGTGGTTTAACATCCGGCGAAATATTTGATATTATCGGATCGTACGGATTCACTTCTGTTCATGCAACTTCAATCTCAAATAGTATATATAAAAAAAGAATATCTGATATTGCACAGCTGGCAAAAATTCCCGGCCGCCTCAAAGAGGTTCTGTCTGACATTGCAGTTAGCGGAATTTATCCGCCACTGGCTGCGAATGTTTCTGCTGATAAATCGGTAAAATATCTTTTCGGAACTGAAAACGGTAAAAAGTTTGAAACTGTTTTTATTCCTGATAATAAAAGAAATACAGTATGCGTCTCGACCCAGTCGGGTTGCAGAATGGGTTGTTCGTTCTGTGTTACAGCCAGGTATGGTTTCAGGGGCAACCTTACTGCCGGTGAGATTGTAAATCAGATACTGGGTATCCCTGATACCTTTAAAGTTACCCATGTCGTTTTTATGGGTATGGGTGAATCAATGGATAATCTTGAGAATGTTCTGAAGGCTTGCAGCATTATAACAGCAGAATGGGGACTTGCCATCAGTCCGAGGAATATAACTGTATCGACAGTTGGCATAATGCCCGGAGTTGAACAATTCCTTCAAAGATCGGAATGCAATCTTACACTGAGTCTTTTTTCACCATTCTCTCCGGAGCGAAAAAAATACATCCCGGCTGAAAATCAATATCCGGCCCAAACGATAATTGATATGATGAAAAGCTACAGGGTTAAAAAGAAAAGAAGATTAAGCCTTGCTTATGTTATGGTCAGAGATCTGAATGATACTGATAGTCATCTGGAAGGACTTAAATCTATGCTTAAAGATTCAGATATCAGGGTTAATTTGCTGCATTATCATCCATCATTGAATGATCAAAACTCCCCATCCTCAGATGAAAGGATACAGTTTTTCAAACATAATCTGATAGTTTCCGGGATTTCAGCTTCGATCCGTAAATCACGTGGAACGGATATTTCAGCAGCATGCGGTCTTCTTGCTATTCGTTAATCAATTGAAACATATATTCATCCAAATGTCCATCTGAGGTCTGAATCCAGTCCTTTTTAATTCCTATCTGGACAAATCCCTGCTTTTTAAAAAGGTCTATGCTTTCACAGTTATTTGCCAGTATGTTGCAGTAGCACTGATGAAGCTGAAGAGTTTTAAAACAATATTTTATCAGACATGTCAGCGACATTGAAGCATATCCTTTTCTCCTATATGATTCATTAGCAATAAATATTCCTAAACCTGCTCTTTTGTGAAAGGGATCAAAATCAAAAATATCAATAGTCCCAATGGTAGTCTTGTCTTCAATATGGTCAATCATGAGCCTCAGCTGACCTGTTTCATAGATATTCTTGTGCGAATTCTCAAGGTATCTCTTGAGTGTAAATCTTGAAAAGGGAGATAAAGTATTGCTTATCAGCCAGTACTTGTCATTATTTTCCCACTCATAAAGAAGCTCCAGATCTTCAGGTTCCAGAGCCCTGAGCTTAATGTTTTTGTACTTCATGAGCAGTAATCCTGAATTCTATTGGGTAATCAACAGGTAGAGATTTCTAATAAATGCATCTTCAAATCCAAACTTCTTAATCTTCAGTAAAACATCTTTTGCTTTTGAAAGGGTTCTATATTCACCACAGTAATATTTGTACATTCCGTCATTTGTTTTTATTTCAGTAACCCCTTCAATTCCAGTGAAGGTTTTGTCAATATCCAACGGATTCTGTGTAGCTTTCAATTGGATTGTAAATACTCCCTGATCAATTTTGTCTAAAATAGCTTTTTTTGCTTCAGGGGTTAAGTTAACTTTTGATTCATTATCAAGCTCATATTGATTTAGAATATAGGCATTGTCAAATCCCATTGACCTGGCATACTTAAGATATTTCAACGCATCTGTTTTACTATAAAATACTCCGAGTACGTACATCGACGCTGTATCAAGTTTAATTGTTCTGATAAACAGTAAATCGTCTTTTGTTAAGGAGGAGAAGTAATTAGAGCTTAAGATTTTACCTGTTTTGATCAGGACAATACTGTACCTCATGGAAAATGATTGTCTGAGATGCTCAGGAGTATAGGTCTCCTGACGGATAGTAACACCTGTTTGAGGGTCAACGATCCCAAAAGTGACTCTTCTGTTATACTTTCTTCCTTCAGGATTATCAGAACCGTCGGAATTATAGTTTAATGCCACAAAAGCAGTTTTTCCGAATGCTTTCTTAACAAATCTTGAAGATGAAGTTCCGGATGATACAAGATAATCTATAACACGCTGTGCCCTTTTATCGGACAGCATCCTGTTATATTCTTTACTACCCTTGGAATCGGTATAACCTGCAACCTCAACTTTCAATTCGGGATAATTTATAAGTATAGATTTAAGAAGTTCAAGACTTGATTTAGCCTGATCATTGAGCTCTGAACTATTAAATTCAAACAGAAGGTTATTAATTGACAGGAACTCACCACCGAAAACCTTATCAGGTATCAGGGAGGAACTAACAGAAACATAGTTTCCTGAAAAATACAAAGGGAGATTTAGGTTAATTGTATCGGTCTTATATCCGGTATGACTTACAAAGAGCTGATAGTCGCCAGGCTTTATTTCGAATTTATAAGATGTTGAATCGCTTAGCGAGATGTTCATCGAGGTGCCGCTTTTCTTAAGGTCAACAAGACGTATCCTGGTTTGTTTAGGATCAACAGCCAATCCATCCTTCAGGGTAATATTTCCTTTGCCTGAAGTAATCTTATCTGCAGGGTTTTCTGCGACTATTGAATAAATGTTTCTGGTATTGGTTTTGTCATCATATAGACTGGTAATAAACCCGGGGGCATTATTATTAAGAATAAAGAAGGTGTTCTCTGATGTGTTATTAAAAGCATAAGGCAAACCTACAGGGTTGGTCCACATTCCATTTTTCTTTATTGATCTGAATACATCATATCCCCCCATACTTATATGACCGACTGAACTGAAAATTAATGCGCCGGTTTCCGGATCAAAGAAAGGTGTATCCTCATTATAAGGAGTATTAATAACATTACCGCAATTTACGGGTTCGCCCCATTTGCCATTAGGCATCTTTTCCGAATACCAGATATCAAGTTCTCCTTCACCCCCGGGTTGGTTGCTGGAAAAGTACATTGTTTTGCCGTCGGGAGTTATAAAACCAAAAGATTGCCAGTAGATGGTACAAATCGGTTTCCCCACACTTTTGATTTTTGTCCAGACAGTGTCCTTCCTCTGACTATAATAAAGGTTCCCGTCACCGCCATCATCCATATAAATTATTAATAACTTTCCATTACCGGTAATTGAGTTTGAATAGAACCTGTCAAATCTTCCCAGCTGTTTTGTAATGTCAACCGGTCTTTTCCATGTACCGGATTTATAAGAACATAAGATACGGGTATTCCCATTTTCTTTCTGAGTGAATATAAATACAGAATCATTTTTTGCCAGAACAGGATTGCAGGCTCCGGGATAATCATTTAGCCATGGTATGAAAAGATTTGTTATCAGTGTCAATGGTTTCTTCTTCATTTCCATCGCATACCGGCAATCTCTGATCTGGTTGTCAATATACTCTTCCCGAAAGGCTTTAGTTCCACTTAACCTTATTCTAGCATCATTATAAAGAGATAAAGCTTTTTGGAGGCTATCATTCTGATGATATGCCACAGCAAGGTAAAGATAGGTATCCAGAGGTGCTTTTTCTCCGTATTCCAGGTACTCTTTNTCATTGCTTACTATATTCAATGAGGCTTTTGATAGAAGTTTCAGAGCGTCAACCTGTCTTCCATCGAGGTTTAAGCAGCAGATTCCAAGTTTTGCTAAAAGGTTGGAGTTTTCAGGATAAATTTTAAGAAGAGACTCATAGTGTTCGGCAGCCTTATCATAATTCTGATCATAATAATAAAAAATATCTGCAGCCCGGACAGCTTTAATGAATCCCTTTTTAGAAAGCACTTGTGAAAAGAGGGGGAAGAATAAAAAAGTCAAAAGAGTGAATAATACTGCCTTTCTTAGTACAGTTTTCATTATTTTGAGACTTTCTTGATAAAGATTTCTTCAGGATATCCTTTCCTCATCAACTCCAGTTTCAAAGAATAAGCTTCTTCCCTTGTTTGAAATCTACCTGTAGTATATCGATAAAATTTATCGATATCATTATACAGTACTTTCATATCAGTGATGTATTTAAAATAGGATACATCAACAGGATTATGCAGAGCCATAACCTGAACAGTATAGTAGAGCACATCTGAATCTTTTATTGAAAGGTCACCAACATCACTTACATTCATGTTTCTCACAAGCATACTTGTATCTACAGAAGCAATGGTGGGGATTAATGCAAGATTTATCCTATCATAAACCGCAGGCTGGAGAGTTGTCTTCCTTATTTTTACAGTTGTATCTCTATCCAGCGATACATCAATATTTAACACCAGGTTGGGGTTGTCCTGTAAAATTGCGGTATCAATTGTTTGAGTTATATATCCGAAACCTTTATAAAACAACCTGAATTCTCCCGGGACTACAGAAAAACTGTAGAGGCCGGTATATTTGTTCGGGAAACCCACATCGAGTGTATCTCCTGAAGTTTTGTTAAGGAGATGTATTGAATAATTTTCATCAAAAGTAACGGTAGTGTCTTTAAGGCTGAACTTTCCTTTTATTTCAAATAACTGGTTTACATTCGTCTTTCCCATTCCCAGATAAAATATCTCTTTCTTTTTGTAGCCGGTTGTCATAGAATAATAAGCATTCAGTCCGTTATTTACGGGTTGAAAAAACTTATCATCGTCAGTTGTATTAATAGGGTATCCGAGATTAGTCGGTGTTTTCCAGGCTGTTCCGCTTTTTTGACTTTTAAAATTATCAAATCCCCCCATTGAGTTATGACCCTCCGAACAAAAATAGAGCACAGAATCATTCTTGGTAATGAAAGGAGTATCCTCATTAAATGGAGTATTGACAGCTGCACCCAGATTTACTGCAGGTCCCCAGTCACCTGAGGCATCTTTTTCAGAAACATAAATATCAAGGTTTCCCTGTCCCCCGTCCCTGTTGCTTGTAAAATATAGTTTTTTTCCATCAGATGAAATGGAGGCATGTGATTCGTAAAACTTGGTATTAATATTCTTATTTAGTTTTTTGATCGGGGTCCATGCGCCATTTACAAATTGTGATGAATATATGGCGCCATCGTAATTATCGGTTTTATAAAGGAAAAGTTCAGTGCCATCGTTGTTTAAAGAACTCGAAGTGCAATCTTCACCGGCATTTATCTCTGCGGTTATCTCAATCGGTGTCTGCCATTTTCCTCTTTCCTTTTTCGAATAGAAGATAGCATTCGCAATACCCCGGTGTTCAGTGTAAACTATGACGTTTCCGTCAAAACTAACAGCCGGGTCATCGTTTATTGAGCCCTGATTGAAATCAGTGCCCATACTCTTTTTACTGAATTCAACTGTGTTTTCTTTATACTGAATTGCATTTTTGCAGGCTTGTATCTGCTGATCAATATATTCGAAGTTCTTCATGCCTCCTTTTGCTTTTGTTTCCCTTGCAAGGCTGCTAAAAGTTTGAAGAGTTGTAAGTGCTTTTTCGAGTTGATTATTAATCAAATAGGCTTTAGCAAGTGAGAAATAGGCGTCAAGCGGAGCCTTTTTTTCTTTAAATGAATCGGGTTTTGAATCATAACTTGCCGTCTTAACAGCAGCTTCGAGATATGGGATTGATTTTTCTTTTTCACCCGGGATATTAAGATAGCAGGTACCTATTTTATATTTAATATTAAGATTATCAGTAGAATCGAGAAGAAGATATAGCTGATTTGCCAGTTCATATTCTTCATAAAGGTAATATGACTCTGCCTTTGCAAAAATCTTTTTCATCTCGCTGGATGATTGAGCTGAGGCAGCAACCGGGAAAATAACCAGAGTTAACAGTTGCAGTGAAAAGCTTATAATCTTTACTCTGAGTTTTAACATCAGAACAAATATAGTCATTTTTCTAAAAGCTTAAACAAATGACAGTGCAATTATTATTTGAATGTAATCTTATAGATATCTTCTTTCCCGAATCCACCTGTCTCTTTAAACTTTGAATAATAACCCGATTTTCCATCGCCAATTGGCATAAAGAAAAAATCATCATCAGGAGTGTTGATTGGATACCCAAGGTTTTTTGGCGTACTCCATAAACCATTTGATTGCAGATCGGATCTGAAAAGATCGTACCCTCCCATGTTTTCATGCCCCTGAGAGCTGAAAAAGAGGGTCTTCCCATTATTGATCAGAAAAGCCCTGTCCTCATTAAATTGGGTGTTTATTTCTGGGCCCAGGTTTACTGCAGGCCCCCAATCTCCATTTACCTTACGGGAAATATAAAGATCGAGCCCCCCAAAACCTCCCGGCCTGTCTGACGAGAAAACGAGCTGTCTACCATCTTCAGATATAAAACCGTGTGATTCCCAATATTTTGTATTTATATTTTTATTGAGTTTAATAGTCTTGCTCCACCTGTTACCATCGTAAGAACTCATATAGATATCGCTGTTGATATGATCATCTTTAGAAAGGAATAATTGTTTTCCATCCGCCGAAAGGCATGAAATATAAAAATCTCCATCAGATTGAAGTTCAGGAGTTATATTAAGCGGAGGAGTCCATTTCCCATTAACAAGTCTTGAAAACATTACAGCATCATAGAATTTAAGAGAGACCATATAGGCAAAAGATTTCCCGTCGGCTGAAATTAATGGATTGAAATTTGCTTGTTCATCATTAAAGAGTTCGCCAATGTTTTCCTCAGTATATGCTACAGGTTTGGCTATCAGATCTTTCGCCATATCACAAACCTTAATTTCGTTTTTAACGAAATCAATGTTTTCGCGATCGTCAGGAAGAAGAGTTGCCAGGTATTTAGTGAAAGTATCTTT
>JGI24133J20442_1000192_pt1 | contig 18763 bp, 8 predicted proteins | sample BarGraNGADG00311_2_FD_20442 | JGI IMG/M metagenome (IMG submission 20442)
GGAATCTGATTTCACTTATGCAATTGGTACGATTGCAAAAAGTGCCCTGCTCCGAAAATTCTTTTACCGATGGAATAGAGATGTTGAAGAAAATCAACGAACCACAAAAATCTTCTGTTCTTTCAGGTATACTTCATCTGATCTGCTGGAAAATTTTTGGTAACCAGGAAGCAAAAGCCTCTCTTGAAAGGTACCGCCATCCCGGGCTCTCCTTTACCAATGTGTTGGTTATAGCCGGAAAGTCGGGATCCATGGAACAAAAACAGCACGAGAAATACGAAAATTATATAAAGGAGGCATTGCGCGATTTCGAAGGTACAGTAACATGCGGAGGCACCAACACCGGTCTGCCGGGGATTGTTGGTACACTTACTGCAAAACTCAGGAAAACTGATTCGGCAAATTATACCCTGCTTGGATATATGCCGGGAAAGCTCCCTCATAATGTAACCAAAGGATCCGGTTACGACCGGTATATAACCTCCGCAACGGATTACTTCTCTTTTCTCGATGCTTTTAAATATTGGATCGACATTCTACTCAGCGGTATCACTTTCGAAAAAATTCTGGTTCTGGGTATAAACGGGAAAACGATTTCGGAACTGGAATATTCATTTGCTCTGAGCCTGGGAATAAATTTAGCTCTGATAGATAAATCCGGAGGTGCAGCTGATAACTTAATTCAAAATCCACTTTGGAAAGAAGAACCTAACTTACTCCTTCTTCCGCCTGATTCTGATACAATCTGGGCCCTGGTAAACCAGAACCGGAAAATAAGCTTTACTCCGCAGGAAACACTTTTGCTTGCCGAGGAGGTGCATAATTTTTATCGCAAGGAACGTTTAAGTTCTCTCAAACCCGACACTCAGAACATAGACGATCTGAAAGTGGTAATGACCTGGGATAAACTCGATCCTAAACTTAAAACGTCGAATCTGAAACAGGTGGAATTCTATGAGCATCTTTTGAACCAGGTCGGGCTTTGTATCAGGAAATCTGATACTCCTAAAATCTTCCAACTGGATGAAACTTTTAAAGATATTGACCGGCTGGCTCAGCTGGAACATGCACGCTGGAATGCCGAACGGTTGCTGTCAGGGTGGAGATATGGAGCGATCAAGGATATTAAGAAAAAACTGAATCCTTGTATTGTCAAATGGGATGAATTAAGTGATGAAACAAAAGAATACGATTATAAACCCGTAAGAAATATCCCTTTCCTATTAGCAAAGATCGGGTATGAAGTGTATTTGAATATCTGAATCAAAAAATAGCATTGACTTGATTCCTAAATCATTTAAAGAAAAGTTTTATGAATGCAAAGCAAATAACTAACCAGAAGCATTCCGTTTTGATAACGGGAGATGTAACCATTGATAATTACATATATGAAGGTAGAAGGGATTCTTCTTACAAAGAGAATGAACGAGGTGTAAGTGAAATCATTGAATTGGGAGGTGCATGTTATACCCATAAAATTCTAAATAAGCTTATAGAAAAAGCGACCAAAGATGAAGATATAAATAGGAAAAAAGAGACCCCCGATGAAAGATTCAACATAACTGAAAACTGGGAAATTAATGCCAGTTATTCAGCAGTGAAAAGAAAAGTTATCTGGCAAACATCTTATTCACTATGGAAACCTTATTTTCTGACAAAAGATAAATATGTTTTCCGGGTGTTTAAAGAATTGGGTTATGGTGATCAACAACCATTATTTGATGTAAAAAAGATAATTCCAAATCCGGTGGTCGCCGGAAATGATTTATCCGATCCGAAAATATTAATAATAGATGATGCTGGATTTCAATTTAGACTGAAATCTAATGAAAATAATTGGCTTCTGAATAACAAGATAGAATGGATAATTCTTAAAATGTCAAGACCTCTTGCATGCGGTGATTTATGGGAAGAATTACTAGATAGATATTCAGAAAAACTTATTGTAGTTGTTTCTGCAGATGAATTGAGAGCTGAAGATATTAAAATCACAAAGGGATCCTCCTGGGAACAAACAATTGAGGATACGAGGAATGTTTTATTTACATCTCACAAATTTTCTGATCTGACAAAATGCAGACATCTGATATTAAGTTTTACAAATGATGGTGCTTTATGGTTAGATAACACCAACCGAAAAGTACCATCAGCCAAGCTTTTATGCGATACTGGCCGGGCAGAAAATGAATGGTCAGAAAAAATTCCGGGGAATGCGTTTGGTTATATGTCCTGCCTGACTGCAGCCTTAGCCTACAGCATGATTTACAGGCCAGCAGACAATGAAACTTTGGATTTAGCAACAGGAATTGAAAGTGGTCTGTCTGCTATGAGAAATCTTTTAGAGAAAGGACATGGCGATATTGAAACAATTGACTCACCGTTAGGGTTTCCTGCGGATCGGATAGCAGAAGAGATAAGAAAACCTACACATGCCTTAGCTACCATAGCTATTCCCTGGATTCACCCGGACAAAATTAAAGAAACCAGCAAATGGATGATTGCAGAGATGCTTCAGCGGTCGCCTGCCTTGAAGGAGGAAGTATCTCTAAAAGGTTTAGCCAATCTTGTAGTACTATATGGCGTCAAAATCCTGGATAGCATCCCATACGCGAAATTTAAAGCTTTGACAACCATAGATCGGTCAGAAATAGAAACATTAAGAAATATCAGGCACTTAATGATTGAATATCGCGATAATCCTAAAGCCAATAAACCAATTTCATTTGGGATTTTTGGACCTCCGGGAGCCGGTAAATCTTTTGGAGTCAGACAAATTGCAAATGAAGTATTTGATGAAAAAAGCTGGCTTGAATTTAACCTGTCTCAATTTTCAACAGGAAGTTTATCTGAATTATATGGGGCTTTTCATCTGATACGCGATAAGGTTCTTGCTGGAATTGTGCCTGTAGTATTTATGGATGAATTTGACTCAAAAAAATATGAATGGCTGCAATATCTTTTATCCCCAATGCAGGATGGAGAATTTCAGGAGGGACAATTGAAACATACAATAGGGAAATGCATTTTTATTTTCGCAGGTGCAACAAGTCATACTTTTGATTCATTTGGTATGTTTAATAAAGATGCTGATGGCAAAGTTGCCCTAAAGGATTTTATATTGAAAAAAGGTCCGGATTTTAAAAGCAGGCTTGATGCATATATAAATGTACTAGGTCCTAATCAAAGAACCCTGATCCAGAAATCAAATGAACCAGATCCCACTGATATTTCCTACCCTCTGAGACGGGCTATTTTTATTGCTTCAAAAATAAAATATCAGTCATATTTACCCGCACCAATTGATCTTGGACTAATCAATGCTTTATTGGGTATTTCAAAATATATCCATGGCGCCCGATCATTAGATAAACTTGTCTCAATACTCAGATCTGCCGACGGGAATAAGCTTTGTCGTGCTAACATACCATCAGATACTCAACTGGCTATGTATGTTGATCCTGCAGAGTTTAAAAAATTGCTAATTGAACCTCAGACAAGTTTACACGAAATTCCTATTGAAGAACTTGCAAAGGCTATACATTATGCATGGCAAATGTTATCGAAAGAGAATGCAGTACCAATAACCAAAGAGTTTGATAAATTATTTATCAAACTTGACGGAGAAGGAAAAGAAGATAATCGAGCTGCTGCCAGAAGGATTCAGGATATTCTCGCTTCTGTAAACCTAAAAATTGAAAAAATAAAGAAATCCAATATACTGGATAAAGTCCAACAACAAACAATTTTAAGTCATATTTTGCAGCATATCGAATTACTTTCAGCTTTAGAGCATAACGGTTGGTGGATGCAGCGATTAAAGGTCGGTTGGAAATATGGTGAAATAAGAGATAATAAGAGAAAAATACATCATTTACTAAAACCATATTCTGAACTACCTAACTTTGAAAAAGAGAAAGACCGGAACTCTATTAAAAACTATCAGCATATACTTGAGAATGTAGGCTATCAGATTAACTGGATTAAGTAGATGACAGGATAGATCAAAGATTTTTTGGTTGACTTGCTTAAACTCAACACCGGCTTTTAAATTAAACACCTGTATATCTTCACCATACAGACTTTGGCATGAATTTGGTTTTATTACATCTGATGAACGGTATGGTTATATTAATTTGATATTAAATCTTTTATGGGCAAAACAAAATTGTTTTTAAGCTATGGCAGGGCAGACGCTAAAGAGGTTGCACTACGTATCAAGGATGACCTTGAAAAACAAGACTTTGATGTTTGGATGGATCAGAGTGAAATTAAAGCCGGAACAGCATATATGACTGAAATTCAAATGAACCTTGAAGGATCAAATGCAGTAATTGCCCTTATGAGTCCTCACTCAGTCCGATCGGTAATTGATGGAGCATTGAATGATAGCGTATGCCTTGATGAGATTGCAAATGCCAGAGACTGTCCCGGCAAAATCTTACCTGTTATGGTTTCTAAATGCAAGGTCCCTCTGGCACTATACAGACTTGACTATGTTGATCTGTGTTCGTGGAAACAAAACAAAGAAGAATATAATAAGGGACTCCAGCGAATTATTGAAGGAATACAGGCCACATTACGAAATGAGATTCACTACAGGACGGCCCAGGAGACACTGAAACCCTGGGACTTCGACCCGTTTCTCCGCGAACGGAGCAAGGGTTTCATCGGCCGCGACTGGTTATTTAAAGAGGTTATCAAATGGCTTGAAGGTAATCATTCTGAAAAGGCTTTATTGATAGCAGCTGATCCGGGTGTCGGGAAAAGTGCTTTTGTAGGAAAATGGGTATATACAAATCCTGGCGGACATTTATTGGCTTATCATTGTTGCCAGATTGATAGTCCGACAACTTTAGAGCCCAGCTGTTTCATACGGAGTCTTGCTGCTATGATCTCCAGCCAGATTCCCGAATATGAGGAGATGCTTCAGGAAGAAAATGTTGTAACTGCACTTAATGAAGAACTTTGCCGGCAGGATCCTGATCGTGGATTTGAACAGGGAATTATTGCTCCTTTACTTCGGATAAAACCTCCCGAGGAGGGTGTATTCTGTATAATTGTTGATGCGCTGGATGAAGCTGTACTTCTCAAAGAAGGAAAAACAATTGTAGATATTCTTCAGAATCATATTAATAAATTTCCAAATTGGCTAAAATTATTAGCTACAACAAGAAATGATCCATCTGTATTAGACAAGCTGGCAGGTCTGAGAGCTGAAAAAATAAACGCTCAGGATATCAGGAATATTGAAGATGCCAGAGAATATTTATCCCAAAAATTCTCCGAAGCGTCACTTCAAACTCTTTTACAAAATTCGAAAATTTCGCTTCAGGAAGCAGTTGACCTGCTTTTACAGCGAAGCAAGGGCAATTTTCTCTATTTACGTTATGCCATTGAAGGATTATTAATAGGAAGTTTTCATGTTGACAGACCAGATGAATTCCCTCCGGGATTGACCGGTTTCTATGAAAAAGCTTTTAAACACAGGTTTGTGTCAGAACAGGAGTATCAGCCCGTTGCAGGGATACTGTCTGTTTTATTAGCAGCACGCCAACCCCTCGATGAAACAACACTTTTTAAAGCAAGTGGACTATCTTCAGAAGTACAATTAAAGAAATACCTTAAAACATTAGCCTGTTACTTAAAGGAAAAGGATAAATCCTTCACTTTTTACCATCGCTCATTTGCTGAGTGGCTTCGCGACAAAAACAACCTCGATTTCCATATTGAGCCCATCCAGGGTGAAGCAAGACTGGCTGATGTCGGTTGGAATGAATATAAATGCAATGGCAAAGATCTGAGTGACTATATGCAAAAATATTTGCCCGACCATTTGGCCGCGACAAATCGATATGAAGAGCTGACTGAACTTCTGACTGATTTTAATATTTTGGAAATAATCTGGGAGAATGGCCGGGAACATGAATGGATGCAACACTGGAGACTCATAATGGACAAGGTCGATGTAATTGATGCTTATAAAAAATCTTTGGAAAAACTGAATGAGAAGGAATCTGACACAAGTCATATTGCCAAAATATCAGGCAGGGTTGGAGCACTTTTGTGCGATCTTGGCTTGCATGAAAAAGCACTGCCATTTGCAGTAAAAGCAGTTGAATTATTAAAAGTAAGTGATAATCTCAATAAAGAAGAATTAGCAGCATCATTATTAATCCTTGCAGAACTCTATCGTCACCTCTGTGAATTTGAAGCAGCAGAGCCTCTGTATCAGGAATCGCTTAATCTTTATGAACAAATCTGGCCTGACAGTATTGAGGTTGGTAAAGTAGTTTATGCTTTGTGTGTATTTTATAATACATGCATAAAACGGGATATCGATAAATCGATCTATTACAATGAATGGGCCATAAGGATACAGGAAAATCAGACACCGCCACGTTATTCATCATTGGCAGACGCAATAAATGACAAAGGCATTTTACTGTTTGCGCGTGGAAATGTGGAAGAAGCATTGCCTTACTATGAGAAAGCTAAAAAATTGTTTGAGGAGGGTTTTCCTGAAGGACATCCCGAATTAGCTGTGGTTCTGACAAATATTGCGGAGTTTTATTTTGGGAAAAATGAGTTCCGGAAAGCTTTGGATCTGAATTTACTTGCCTTGTCAATGAGGTCAATGTTTGTTGTTCCATATGATAGTAAATGTCAGCGTTTCAGACGCGATCGCATTAAATATTATATGTCCCTGAAACGATATAATGAAGCGCAAAAAGTGGCCGCTGAAGTTATCAAAATTGGAGAAAGTGGCAGTAGATATTCGCTTGACGTTAAAATAAGTGATATCACAATGCTTCTGATTTTAACTTTATTAACTCACGATACATTAACCCGTGATAAAAATTTTAAATTCCTGTTTAATGAAATTCACAAAGATCCCCTTATTTTCAATCGGACAGAAGGGCAAGAAATAATACAATTATTTAATTTCACATTACTGAATGAGTTTAAACAAGGACGTCATGAGTCAGCATTTTCATTCAATAAAATATTTGTAAATTTTTTAACTAATATTCAACCTCAACCATATAAATCTCTGGCGAATTATTTCACATTGCTTGCTGATATATTTCATGATATGGATGCCAAAGACATTGAAAAACAGATGCGTGACACTGCAAACCAGTGGGAAATGTCAGGAGACAAAAGATTACCGTATCTTATTAAGATTAAAGAGGCTGAAGAGCACCTGAATAATGGTGAGTTTAGAAAATCAAAAGATCTCATGACCGATGTATTTACAGATGCCTTAATTAATGAAGTCGAAAACAAGGACTGGAAACCATATCTGAGCAGAATTGCAAATGAACTGGCAATTAAACTTAAAAACAATCATAATGAATATGAATTGGCAGAGTGGTTTTATCAGCAGGGTTTTTTACTTAATCCCAAAAATGGCTTGCTAATTGGCAACTATGCTTTTTTGCTTACCAGTGTTTTTGGAAAAAACACAGAAGCTGAAATTTATTATGGGAAAGCCCTGGAGATCAATCCTGACGATGCAAATTGTTTAAGTAATTATGCTGTATACTATACAAATACGAAAAAGGACTATGAAAGAGCAGAACAACTGTTTTCAAAGGCCTCTGATCTGAATTCGGAACACGATGGTAGTATACAAGGCAACTATGCAGCCTTAAAAATAATTAAGGGTGAGCTGGAAATTGCCTATGACCTGGCTAAGGAATCGTACAATGAATGTATGAAAAATCCTGACAGGATGATGGTCAGATCATTATTTTGTGCCGCTTCAATTGCTGCAACCGAACAGAAAGATATCAGCCAGTATTTAGCACAGATTAAAACACTTTTTCTGATGGGAATTCAACGCGTTCCCTGGCAGGCAAATGCATTGATCGAGCACCTGAAAAAAACCATCCGGGCCAAAGAATATCTTCTTCTCGAAGCTTTATGGCTGGCAATCTGCAACAAAGAAAATGACTTGAAACTATTTGATGATTGGGAAAATTTAAGACCAATGCCGATTGATCGTCCATGGCCGGAAAAATAATTTAAATGCGCGTGCCGATCAGTTAGTACCAAAGGATATATTCTTGTTAGATTCAACATATTCCTCCCCGTTAAAAACAAAATGCTTAACTGCACCCGGTGTTTTATCGTTCCATTTAGTCTCTTCACTTTTAGTTTCAATATCGAACCAGGCTTTGTTGCTTTTAAGAATACGCATGTTTGAATATCCGTCTGTGTATTCAATATCTTTCGGATAATCGAGATAGTATTCGTAAGCTGTGAAATCGAAGACGAGTTTTAACTCCTGACCGATCACTGAGTAAACCAATTGAGATTTTTTCTCATGCCCCCCGTTACCTGAATAGCTCGTTTGCACGATCACAGCATATTTATTATTCTTCCCTATTCGTACAAGTTCGCATCCAAGAGGCTCAAGACCATATTCATTACCATTCCCGAAAGCTAAGAAACTTCTGGTCATCTTCCAGCTTTTATTATCTCTTTTAAATTCGAACAGGCTTATTCTTCCTGTTGATGCATGACTGAAATTACCAACATTATTTGAAAATGTAAGGATTATCAATTTCCTGGAAGGGGCATTGTTTGAAGGAAATTGTTCAGCAAAAATCGTCTCATGGTACGTACCGGGCAGATCCTCTTCCTGAAATTCTTCATTCCAGTTAAAACCTTCTAATTCAGGTTCTATGATTTTAATAATTTCATCCGGCAGCGGAATAGTATCATTTTTTAATTCTTCAAAATCTGCTTTTATAGAATCCTGTTTAGCGTAATACTTAACCTCAGAATTATCCGCATTATCCGTTTCGTAAAGCTCTGCCGGTTTATGAGTATACTTATTAATCAGGACATCCCAGTTCAGAATTATCATCAAGGCCAGAATCATGATCAAAAGAATGGAATTGAGAATAAGTATTTTTTTAATTGTCGGATTGATCATGATCTTAATACCCTTTTTATTGTTGAAATCTCTCATCCCCGATAATTTTAAAATCCCATAAATCCAGGGTATTTAAGAAAATTCATTTGTTTTCTCCTGGCGTCAATCAGGTCTTTCAATTCGATCGCCATGTTTTTGTTTACCTCAATAGCCATAGGCAGGACATATTTTTCAGTCTGATCCAGATAGCTGCTCATCCTTGCTTTCGAATAATGATCACGGTGAAGATCGGTGAGATTGCTGATACGGTCTGCCACTTTTATTATCTTCGCGTTGGGTGATCCGTTTTCGAGGATATTTTTAAGGAATAACTCTTTAACCATTTTTTTGGGTCTGGTTACTTCAAGTACAAGGTCAACTACAGCATTCGCCTGGTCATCAACCTGGCGCAATTCCTTTTCATCTGTTTCGGGAACGTCTTCTATCAGATCGTGGATTACTGCGGCTTTCAATAAAACATAATCGTCAAACAGCTTATAATCAAGCAGAATTGCAAATGTGGCCATTGCATGCCGGAACTGGTTCCCTCCTACATTTCTATGCCTGCCTATTAAGGCAGTTGCTTTGATTATGTAAGGGGCCAGCACCAGGTTTTTCAGTTTTTCAGTATCGTTCATAAATTCTCCAATTTGAAGTTGCTTATATAGACTTCCATAATCCGTGCCAAATTTGTATAGTGCAGATTGTGAAATAAATATACTGCTTTTTTGTTGAGATACAAAAGTTGAGTTGACCCAAAATGACGTTTCTATCGTTGAGAAGCTCTCTTTTCTGGCATAAAATAATAAAATATCTAATATATTCCTTACGGATTCTAATATTATTTGATTCAATTCTAAACAAAATATTATTGTATATTTAGTCTGTAAATTCCGGAATATGAATATAATCCTATGTCCTGAGTGCCACTCGGACAATATCAGATTTTTTGAATCCAGAAACAGGTATATCTGCATTAGATGTGGTTGTAGCTTTTCTGATCAAGACCAGGAAGTTAAAAAACTCAGAATCTTCCTCTCCTACGGCCACGATGCAAATGAAGAACTTGTCCTCCTGATTAAAACTGATCTGGAGAAACGAGGACATGATGTATGGTTTGATAAAAACGAGATCAAGTTTGGAGATGAATGGAGACGTTCTATTACAGATGGTATTTTGAGAAGCAATCGTGTACTATCCTTCCTTTCAAAGCACTCGACCCGTGATCCCGGTGTTTGCCGTGATGAAATTGCCATTGCTATTGGTGTAAAGGGTGGCAACATCCAAACCATCCTTGTAGAAAGCGAACAAGAGGTTCAACCGCCCGTAAATATTGGACATATCCAGTGGCTCGACATGCACGACTGGCATGAGAAAAGAGTTGCAAATGGAGCTGCCTGGGATCAATGGTATAAAGCCAAACTAGCTGAGATTGTTCGGGTTGTGGAGAGCGATGAAAGCCGCCGTTTTTCCGGGGAAATTGAAAAACTCAACGAATATTTAAAACCGATAAAGTCTGATGCCCGCATATCGGGTTTGTTAAGTAAAGGCTTTTACGGACGCAAATGGATGTTTGAAGCAGTTGAGAATTGGCGACAGGATAAAACACATGATTCCCGCCTTTTCTGGATTATGGGCGACCCCGGTGTGGGCAAAAGTGCATTTGCCGCCCAACTCACCCACAAACGTGGCGATACAATTATTGCTGCCCAGTTCTGCGAATGGGACAAGCCCGACCACCGCGATGCGAGACGGGTGGTTTGCAGCATTGCTTTTCAACTCGCAACACGTTTACCCGATTATCGCAAATTGTTGTTGACCTTGCCGGAAATTTCAGAATTAGACCGAAAGGAAGCCTCGGAATTATTCGATTATTTGCTCTCAAATCCATTAAAATCTGTCATAAGCGGTGGTCGGGAAAGGTATCTGATTGTTATTGACGCTTTGGATGAAGCCGGTGAATCAGGGCGTAACCCGTTGGTGGAAATGCTTGCCCGGAATGCTCATCATTTACCCGCCTGGCTTGGCATCATTGTTACCAGCCGTCCTGAGTTTGATGTAAAGACTCCCTTTCAGGCATTAATTCCTTTCCCGCTCGACACCAGATCCGAATTCAACCGCATAGATATTCGCGATTATCTGTTAAGCAAACTTGCTTCACAACTCCAGAACCGCCAGAATTCTGAAAAACTAATTGAACAAATCCTTGAAAAAAGTGAAGGCGTTTTTTTATATGTGGAGCGTTTCTGCGATGACATTCAACAAGGTCATTTCTCTCTGAATAATCCCGACCAATTTCCACAAGGACTTGGCGGTATCTTTGCACAATACTTTCATCGACAATTCCCTGATTTGGAAAAGTTTCGAAAAGAAATACGACCTGCATTGAGGGCCATTCTCGCTGCTCGCGAACCGTTGCCAATTGAGATTCTGCTAAAGCTTTTCAATTGGCAGGATGAAGAACTCCGGGATTTCATTCATACACTTGGATCTCTTTTCCCGGTTACGAAAACTACTGATAGCGAAACCATTAAACCTTACCATAAATCGTTGGCGGACTGGATGGGGGATGATACAAAGGTTGGGAGTTATTTTGTGAGTGAGATGGAGGGGCATCGGATGCTGGCTGATTTGGGATGGATTGAATATGAGAAAGGGAAACTTTATGGTTATCTCCTTTCCAATTTTGTTATACATTTGCATCAGATTAAGCAGTTCAATCGTGTTTATTTGGTGTTGTGTGATATTCAATATATTTCTTCCTTGGGAGTAACACGATATCGAAGACTTCCACCAGCAGTGAGACTTTGGGTGCCAGATGAACTAAAGGTAAACCTTGACGATGAACATGGTAACCCAGGTGATTGGCGAATTATCCAATATGATGGCTACAGACCTCCGGATAGTATATGGCAAACTTGTACACGTTGTGGTTGCAGTCCTTATTACTATGGTAATTCAGATCGGACTAATTGTCCTAAATGTGGTTGGGCTGGCAGTGAAGAAGAAGTAGCCGTTTTGATATCAATAAAAGAACAAGAGAATCAATTGAATGAATCTAAGGGAGATTTACAAAAGAGGAAACCTGTATTCCTCTCCTACTCATTTGCTGATGCTGTTATTGCAGAAAGAATCTCCAATTTTTTAAATAACGCTGGTTATATTGTTTGGGTGGATGCCCAAGTTGAGGTGGGCTTTGAATCTTCAGATCAAGAGATTAAAACTATAGCTAAAAAATTTCGACTCGCTTCTAACCTTTCAACTTCTCAAAAACCAACTTGGATTGAATCTGGTGCTTTCAGGTTAGCAATATCAGACTGCATCCGATCAGGTATTGTCTTGGTGCTATTGAGTAAGGCTCGTATAAAGAGTCAAGATTTTGGTCGTCTCCTATCAGGGCGATTTCAAGTAGATATTAAAAATGAAATATCTCTGCATTCAGAATGTGAAAACATCGTTCTTCTTTTGGCTGATCAATTTGACCAAGACACAATTCCAACAGAACTCCAGAAAATGTACTGTTTCGATCTTACTAAAGATTCATTTGACCAACGTATGGAAGAACTAATCACATTTTTAAAGAAACAAGAAATTAAATAAAACTATATGCAATACGACCTCTTCAGTAGTTACTCGAGAAAAGACAATTTAACCAATCTGGTTACTGAGCTAAAAGAAAGAATTGAAGCCGAATACCTTGAATTTGCCAAAGAAGAACTGAAATGTTTCTTTATAATTTAAACATGAATCACAATCAATAAATTCATACCATTCATTAATGGAACAACAAATCAAAACCATCCGCATTTTTATCTCCTCCACTTTCAAGGATATGCACTCCGAAAGAGATTATCTGGTAAAATATGTTTTCCCTGAATTGAAGGAGCGATGCATTAAAAAAGGTCTTTCTCTGGTAGATGTAGATTTGAGGTGGGGTGTTACTGAAGAAGAAGCAGAACAAGGAAAATCCCTTGAGATTTGTCTGGATGAAATTGAAAATTGCAGACCATTTTTTGTTGGGATACTTGGAGAACGCTATGGATGTACACCTGATCGTTATCAGGTGCCCGATTATGAAAAATATGACTGGCTGAAAAAATTTGAAAAAGGACATTCCATCACTGCTCTTGAAATTTTTCATGGAGTTTTGAACAAGAAAACCATGAAACCAAGAGCATTCTTCTATTTTCGCAATCCCGATTATATTAAAGACGTTCCTAAACTCAAACAGAATGAAGTATTTGCAGAATCAGACATTTCTGCAAAAAAATTGTTTCATCTTAAAGAAGAGATTAGAGACACTTTTAAAGCTTATAATATTCCAGGGCATGTGCTAGAAAATTATCCATGCAATTTTAAAGGACTTAAAATAAACCTGCATTTATTGAAGGATTCTCTAAGCTTAGAACTGTCTGAACAAGATTTCAAGCTGCTCGAAAGAAGTGTGGGCAAGGATAATCTTATTGAAAACAATTCATATAAATCATTAAATAGACAACAGAAAAATATAGTTGATAAATACAGCTACGTGTATCTTGATGGCCTTGAAGAATTTGGAAATGAAGTGCTTGAAAATTTGTGGAAAGCAATTTGTGAAGAACATCCAGATGAAAATATGGTAACAGACCCTTTGCTAATTGAGCTAGCATATCACCAACGATTTATGAACTCGCGCATATACATGTTTATTGGCCGAGAAGATATTCTTGCAAAAATCGCTGATTATATTAATAACCCTTCTATCTGCAAACCCCTTGTAGTAACAGGTGAACCGGGCAGTGGTAAATCTTCATTAATAGCTATTGCTGCACAGTGTAACCGGGATAAACCTACTTGTTGCTTTAATATTATACGCTTTATTGGTGCGAGTCCTGCTTCACTTGATATCAACAAATTGGTTCAAAGTATCATACGTGAAACAGCATTTCATTTTGAAATAACTGTTGATGAGAAAAGAATTATTGATATTAAAGTACTGTATGAATATTTCAGAGAAGTACTGTTTACTGCATCAAACAGAGGCAAACTGACGCTGTTTATTGATGCTGTAAATCAGCTTCTGCCTCAGTTCGATCCTCATTATCTTGTATGGTTGCCTAAACATCTTCCCGAAAACGTTAAAATTGTGATAAGCTCGATAGAAAGTGAATATACCAAAAATGCTAAAAAGCATGAATTTCCATTTGTACAAGTTGGCGAATTATCACCGGACAATGGTAAAAAAATCATCGTCGATACACTTGAAGAATACCGTAAAAAATTAAATGAAAAACAATTGAAAATGGTATTAAGCAAGACAGACGCAGTTAAACCGCTTTACTTGAAAGTTGCATGTGAAGAGTTACGTGTGTTTCCCAGTTTTGAATTGATAAACTCACGGATTGCCATGTTGCCCAATACTATTGAGAAACTATTTATACAATTCCTTGAAAGACTAGAAACCGACCATAATCCATTCCTAGTGAAAGACGCCCTTTGTCTGATTGAAAGTTCAATGTATGGCCTTCTAGAAAGTGAATTACTCGAACTTCTTAAACCGAATAATAAGGAAAAACTACCAATAAATATTTGGGCAAAGTTCTATCGGAGTCTTTCACCCTATTTGATGAATGTCGGTAATGAAAACAAAGGACTTCTGGAGTTTTACCATCTGCAATTATCAATGGCTGTAAAAACAAGATATATAAATAGCAATGAAACAGCTATCTTTTATTACAAAAAGCTAGCAGACTATGGATGTTTGAATTACAAACTGAAAAATGACAATATCATAAATACAGTCTTGCACACAGGGATCTATCTCTACAAATCACTTAAAAAGAATACTTTGTATTACCTTTTAAAAGATATTTTCACTTCAGAAACTAAAAACTATAGTTTATATGAAATAATACCTAATTATCTCTTTGACTGGGTTGTAAATAATTATGAATTTGAAAGTGAAACTATTTTAAAAACGGTTACATTAAGACTTACCCAAAATGATTTTCCATTTCAATTTGGTGTATTTTTAGATAATAAAGGAAGGATATTTGGAGATAGGGGTAGTTCACAGTGGGCGATGGATTTTTTTAAAAAGCAGCTAAAAATAGCACGAAAATGGACAACTCTTGTGCCAGCAAATTTAGATTTCAAAAGAAACTTGTCAATTAGCCTAAATTGTGTTGGTGATACTTATCAAGATATGGGAGAAGTGATGAAAGCATTGAAGTTTTTTGAAAAATCCCTAAGAGTCAGGGAAGAATTGGTTGCCCTTGTACCGGAAAGTACAGATTTTAGAAACATCCTAGTAAGAAGCTTCTTATTTGTAGGTAACATTTATCAAAAAATTGGAGAAGGATATAAAGCACTAGGGTTTTTTGAAAGATACCTAGAAGGAACAAGAGAATTGGTAGCTCTTGAACCTACAAGTACAAAATTTATAAGTAACCAATTATCGAGCTATCATAAAATGGGTCAGATTTATCAGAAAATGGGTGAAGGAGAGAAAGCCTTGGAGTTTTTTGAAAAATCTCTAAAAGGTATGGAAGAGTTAGTAGCTGCTGAAACGACAAGTACAAAATTTAAAAGAAATCTTTCAGTAATCTCTAGAAGTCTGGGTAATATTTATCGGAAAATAGGAAATGAACAGAAAGCACTTGAGTTCCATAAGAGATCGCTAATGGTCTTAGAAGAACTGGTTGCCATGGAACCAGAAAGAACTGATTTCAAAAGTGACCTATCATCAAGTTTTAATAGTCTGGGTGATATTTATCAGACAATGGGAAATGAACAGAAAGCACTTGAGTTTTATAAGAGGTCGCTATTGGTCAGAGAAGAACTGGTAGCATTGGAACCAGAAAGAACAGATTTCAAAAGTGGCCTATCATCGAGTTTTAATATTATAGGTACTATTTTCTTGACAATGGGAGAAATGCCAAAAGCACTTGAGTTTTTCGAAAAATCCCTAAAAATCAGGGAAGATTTGGTAACACTTGAGCCGGTAAGGACAGACTTCAAAAGTGAGCTTTCAATGAGTATTAATAATGTGGCTTGGATTTATCAAAAAATTGGCGAGGGACCAAAAGCAATGGTTTTTTTTGAAAAACAAAAAACTATTTTAGAACAATTGGTCTTAATAGAACCAGCGAGAACAGATTTCAGAAGTGATCTTTCAAATGGTTATCTTCAATTGGGTCAGTTTTATCAGAAAATGGGTGAAGGACCTAAAGCACTAGATTATTTTAAAAAATCCTTAGAAGGTATGGAAGAATTAGTGGCAATTGAACCGTCAAGGACAGATTTCAGAAGTGATCTTTCATTTTGCCATAGCTACATTGGTCAAATTTTTCAACCATTAGGAGAAGTACAAATCGCGCTGGAGTTTTTTACAAAACAAAAAAACATATTAGAAGAGTTGACAAACCTTGAACCAGCAAGAACAGATTTCAGAAGTTATCTTTCAACGAGCTATTGTAATATAGGGAGTATTTATCAAACAATGGGAGAAGGACAAAGAGCGCTGGAGTTTTTTGAAAAATCCCTAATAATTCGGGAACAATTGGTAGCACTTGAGTCGTCAAGAACAGATTTCAGAAGTTATCTTTCAACGAGCTATAGCTTTATAGGTCAAACATATTATTCAGAAGGAGAAGTACAAAGAGCACTGGAGTTTTTTAAAAAACAAAAAAACATATTAGAAGAGTTGGCAACTCTTGAACCGAGAAGGACAGACTTCAGAAGTTTTCTCTCTACAAGCTACTGTAATATTGGTAGTATTTATCAAACAATGGGAAAAGGCGAAAGAGCGTTGGAGTTTTTTATAAAACAAAAAAACATATTAGAAGAGTTGACAAACCTTGAACCAGCAAGAACAGATTTCAGAAGTTATCTTTCAACGAGCTATTGTAGTATAGGGAGTATTTATCAAACAATGGGAGAAGGACAAAGAGCGCTGGAGTATTTTGAAAGACAAAAAAAAATACTTGAAGCGTTAATAACCCAAGAACCAACAAGAACAGATTTTAGAAGTGATCTTTCATCTTGCCATAGCTACATTGGTCAAATTTTTCAAACATTAGGAGAAGTACAAATCGCGCTGGAGTTTTTTACAAAACAAAAAAACATATTAGAAGAGTTAACAAACCTTGAACCAGCAAGAACAGATTTCAGAAGTTATCTTTCAACGAGCTATTGTAATATTGGTAGTATTTATCAAACAATGGGCAAAGGCGAAAGAGCGATGGAGTTTTTTATAAAACAAAAAAACATATTAGAAGAGTTGACAAACCTTGAATCAGCAAGAACAGATTTCAGAAGTTATCTTTCAACGAGCTATAGCTTTATAGGTCAAATATATTATTTAGAAGGAGAAGTACAAAGAGCACTGGAGTTTTTTACAAAACAAAAAAACATATTAGAAGAGTTGATAGTTCTTGAACCCGGTAGAAAAGATTTGGAAATTTATTTTGCTCAAAGCAATTGGAATAATTACTTGGTTAGTGAAGAAGATGAAAAAATACTTTGGCTAAATAAAATTAAAGCTATTTTAGAACCATTAGTAAATAAAGGTATTAAGAATGCTTTGATGTTTCAATTGTGGGAGAAGACGAAGGAAGAGGTAACCCAATTATTTAATGCAAAAAGAACTAAAGCTGCAAAGCACTTTATTGAAGGAAATTATCAAATTGCGAGACAATTGTTGGAAGAGTTGCTACAAAATAATTTCGAAATATTAAGCACCCGAATGCATCTTGCTCGGCTAGCTCTTATAACAGATAATTATTTAGAAGTAGTACAACATATTAATGAAGTATGGAGTATACGTAATGAAGCAAAAAACTATGTGCTTGCCCGTATTCTTTGGTTTAAAATAACACTGGCATATATGAACAATTCATCAATTGAAAATAATCTTGGTCAGCTTAAAACTCTTTTACAAAAAGAAGATGCTTTCATGGAATGGACAATGAAACCGGTTATGGACCATTTAGTCCCAAAAATAACTCCGGCGCAACATCAGTTTCTTATCGCACTTGTTGATGCCTTAAGTAATAAACAGAATTTGGAGAAACTGAATGAGTTCTCTGAATGGAGAAATTCAGTTCCAAAAGATATTAGTTAATAATTATTTCAAATCATTCTACTCAACAATTCGCTGATTACGAGAATACAATCGGCTTGAACAGACTTTCTTGCCTTCCGACTTGCGTAATCAATCGGATGCTTGCCCTTACCACTGCTAATCTTACTTCTATAATAGTCCAGAGCAGGGTTGATTTGCAACTCAGTTAACACTTACTAAACACAATCCTTTCCAGGCCACCCGGTAAGTCAACGGCCCAATCTCAACTTATTAATAACATATATGCCTGATTTACATAATGTTACAATTGTTGGCATAATATATGAAATCTATTATTTCAATAAATGTTGATCGTAGGGTTGAAAACCACACACAATTTAATATAAATAACCATGAACACCAAAAATCTGCCCGACTATTACCCGGTCTACAAAGATCTCGCTGACCGGATGAATACTAACCATTCTGATCAGAAACAGAAAGATCTTTCACCGCAACCACAGCCTCCTGAATCAGATCCTTCCATCTCACCTGTAATGCTAAATGCCGAAGAGATTACCGACCTCGCATTGAAACATGGCTTCTCCCCTTTCCAGACTGTTATATTATTACTCAAAAACGCATTTGAGGGACACGTATTTCTGACATATCAAATCAGACCAGATCAGCTCTTCAGCCAGGGAACTATCCTGTTTCAGACTAAACCGGAATTTATGCTTCTTAGCTTTTACAAAGATCTTGACCAGTACAAACCGGGAATCCTTGAGAGTTGGAAA
>JGI24133J20442_1000194_pt1 | contig 18735 bp, 18 predicted proteins | sample BarGraNGADG00311_2_FD_20442 | JGI IMG/M metagenome (IMG submission 20442)
ATTAGATTAATTATGCGAGAGATCACGCAATTAGTCATTATTTATCGGTTTCACATCTGAACTGCTGAATCTGAAAGAGACTAACAGACCTGATCCTAAGCGACAACTGCACGATCCTAAACCACCATTGCTGCAACTGGTCACCGCTTTTTCATCGTCAATTTTGAAAAAACCAAAATGTATAAACGCTTAGTGTGCTGTGTATTAAGAGCGTATTAGTTGTTTGCTACTTGAATGCAAAAGGCAGCACGTAGAGAAGGTTGATCAACGATGGAACCGATAGTTATCGAGCATTTGTCGAAACAATATGGGAAGCTCCTCGCTGTAAACGACCTCAGTTTGGCCGTTGAACGCGGCGTGTGCGTAGGTTTTTTGGGCCCTAACGGAGCTGGCAAAACAACAACAATCAAGATGTTGACCAACCTGCTCAGAGCCACAAACGGCAAGGCCTACCTTAACGGCGTTGATGTTATACGTCACCCAAAAGCGGCACTTGACAGAGTTGGCGCAGTCGTCGAAACGCCCGAATTCTACCCGCAACTGACCCCCTACGAGTGTTTGTCATACATTGGAACGATACGCGGCCTAAGTGCCAAAGTAATAGCAGACCGCTCGAAGGTCGTTTTACAACAGGTAAAGCTTCTTGACGTCGCTGAAAGACGCACGGGCACGTTTTCTAAGGGAATGAAGCAACGATTAGCGATCGCCCAAGCGCTCATGCACCAGCCATCAATACTAATTCTCGACGAACCGACGTCCGGCCTCGACCCGCGCGGCATGGTCGAAGTGAGAGATATTATTAAGGGACTGATAAAGACAGATATCACTATTTTGATGAGTTCACACCTGTTATACGAGGTACAGGAGGTCTGCGATAAAGTCGCTATAATCGATCGCGGCGTCCTGCTGAAGTACGATTCCGTCAAAAACCTTTCTGCAGGGCAAGACGTGACGGTTACGATCAACACACTCGACCCGATTACCCCACCTGAGTTCAAGGCGATCAAAGCGCTCAAGGACGTTAAGTCCGTCAATAGAACGCAAATGCTTACCCTTAAGATCAGCTTCGGTGGAGGATCCCAAGCGCAGTACAGGGTGCTGAGGGGGATCATGAACACGGGCGTTAGGGTCGTTTCTTACATGCCGCAACGAGCGGCCATAGAAGATATATATTTACAGCTCGTGCCTGAGGGGGAGGCGTAACCATGGCGCCTAGTAGCTTGCGGCAAATTGCCACCGTGACGAAATATGAGCTCCTGAAATACCTGCGCGGACGTCGGCTCCTCGCTATCGTTTTGCTCACCATCATAATTAGCGCGATTTTTCTCGTCGTCCCGCCCGCGATCGGCTCCGCGTATGAAAAAGACCCGAAAGAGTTTACTGTCAACATGCTTTCATTTCTGAGCATCCTGGCAATCCTAAGTGCAACTTTTTTTGGCGCTGATGCGATCGTTTCTGAATATGAATCAAAAACGGGGTACTTTTTGTTTCCCAATCCAATCAGGAAAACTGCTATATTTCTCGGCAAGTTTATCGCAAGCGTACTCGTGTCAGTCGGCGCAATTGGACTTTACTACGTTATTGCAGTTATTTCAGTTCGCATAATCGACGGCAGCATTCCGGCGAATACAGGTCTTTCATTTGCCTACTCCCTCGTCTACCTATTCGCCATACTTGCGATCGCTTACCTGTTCAGCGCAATAATGCGCAGTTCGGTATACTCTCTCGTACTGACGTTCTTCACCTTCTTNCTCATCTTGCCAATTGTCGACGCCGTTGGCTCGATTGCGAAGTTCAAACCTTGGTTCTCCATCACCTTTGCCAGTGAGATCTCGCGGTACGTGTTCCAGAGCCCGTACCCAACCGACACGGTGTTCAATACTTCAACATACGCTGGACCAAGCGCTGGTGCGCGATCGCTTTCGCTTGTGCAGTACTATCCTGAGATACGATTGAGCATAATCGTAATGGCAGCGTACTTCNTAGTTGCATTCTTGTTGGCCATTCTCATNGCCAGGCGAAGGGAGATGTAAAGAGACTGTAAGGGGGCAAACACATGGCAAAGAAATATGTGGTACAGAAAAAGACAGGTATTGACGTCAAAGAATACCGGTGCAAACCGAAAAACGCTATTGCCGCAGTCGTAGGAGAGACAGACCTCGCAAATGGGGTGATCTTCCGCACTGACGACGACAAATTCGTTGTTGTTTCAGAAGGGGCAGCTGCAGTATACGACACATACGACGATCTGCCTTCAAACGTGAAACAACAAAAAGCAGAATCAGAGATCTAAACCAATCAGCCCTCGTTCGCCTGTTAGTTGCGATACGCCCAATCCTTCAACGTGGTGGGGCTTTGAGCTTTTTCCTCAGCATCACGTTCGGATGCCCGTATTCCGAGGAGCTCCAAAAGCGTTAGCGCATTATGAGGTGCGTTGCCTCGCGGATGGTTGTTGAAATAAACCCAGATAGGCTTTGTACCGCCTAAATCGGCCTTTATCTGTGTTATCCGCTCTTTCCATGGCACGAGTTCCTCCTCGGTGTACGTATAGTCGTACCGTTTCGACCGGTCAGGGCCCTCACCTTTGTGTTTTTTAAACCATTCCTCGGTGTTTCTGCCGTGCAACCGTATGTACGCACCCGATCTTGTGACGGAATCCGTTATAACCGTGGGAAATGACGGCCCATCCACAATACATAGCCCAACGTTGTTGCGTTCAAGCACCTCCTTTATACCTGGCTCCAAATCTTGCCGTGTCACATCGAGCCACGAGACGTGTCGAAACTCCACGAAATAGGAATAGTCGTCTGTGTGTAGCTTGTTAAAGAACGCATCTAGCTTTTCCAAGTTGTCAGTCCTATAGCCATGCTCAATGCGTTTAACATAGGGGGTAAGTTGGACAAGAATGGCTCCAAGTAGCTCATTTTGATGAATTGGAGAGACGACTGCTTGCTCAAATTCGGTGGCTAGTGCGTCGAGCTCGTTAAGTTCATAAAATCGCGGAAACTTGAGCGAGTACTTGAAACCTTCGTGCTTCTTGCCCTTCTCGATCCAGATATCGGTAAGCCTCTGATTGGGGATTTTGTAATATGTGCTGTTTATTTCGACCGTTTGAAAGAGGCCTGCATAATAGTCAAGCCATTTTGGTTTTTCGTTGTTTTGATAGAAAGGACCGACCCAGTCGTCGTAGCTCCATCCACTTGTGCCAATTTTTATCTGGTCGCGCAAGTGGCTTGCCCGTATAAACGCGCCCACGTTTAACTCCTATGTTGATGTCGCAACACCAACTAACGCAAGGTAATTGACCCTCAACTTTATGAACCCTGTGACGATATACCGGTTTAGTCAACCCAAAAAGGCCGCGCGAAGCTACTTAAGCTTGCATTGCGCCATCGATTTATTTTTACTGCAAGTTTCGGTTGCCTTGTTATCAACAGCACCTAGCGAGCGAGCTAGAGCGCGTTACCGGCTTCAAAACTCTTAAATAGCAGCCAAATGAAAGGGTAGTGTGTGAAGGTAAAAGCTTATACGCTTAGTACATGCCCGCATTGTCGCATGACAAAGAAGTTTCTTAACGACAACAACGTTGATTTTGAGTACGAAGACGTTGATTTGTTGAGTGGTGAAAAACGCACTGACGTTCTCCGCGAAGTTTATCGACTATCCGGCGGGTATTCGTTTCCTGTCATCGTTGTGGGCGATACAGTAATCGTCGGCTTCAACAAAGAGAAGCTGCAACAAGTGTTGGAGCTTACGTAACCGACGCAAAATACAACTCCAGTGAGGAAGAGCGTTACGAATGTGCGCCTTGCGTTGCGAAGTGTATGCAGCACACGAATCTTGTTCGCTGTTTACATAGTAAAGCTCTGACTATCTTATCTCAACACGTTTGTTCAAAGGAGTTTGCTAGGAGGAGAAAATGGCAGGTTGTATAGAACGAATGGACTATGAGATCCTGCTCAAGAACGCCTCTTTCAAACAGACGTCGGACTACATCAGTGAACATGCTGATGAAGTATATTACGTCGGTGCCGCTTTTGCAGTCTTTGACAGGCGGTTAATAGGAGCCCCCCCAGTGCCTGTTGGAGTCGGCCCCGCCTACATCATGGTCAGCTATGTCAAACCGTGCCACGGTTCCTTTGTGCTAAAACTACCTCGCGATGAAGAAGAGGTAGCTAGAATCGTTGCTGAAGATGAGAGGTACAAAAATACCGAGGGTAAGAAGTCCAAGGATAAACGCAAGCGCATTGGTTAGCACACGCGTATTTTCAGCGTAGCCGAGTTGGTCTCCAACTTACCGCTACGACAGCGCCACTTAGGCAACTTAAGTTATAAACAGCCAATCATTACTGGTTGAGCCAAAGCGCTTTTCAATTAAACGTTCCCCCGACCCAGCAAAATTATTGACTTAAAAGCGGGAAGGTTAGACTTGCATCGCTCGGGATTTATGTCCAATGCCCTCAACGTAGTCTTTCAATCCGCGCAGCTGCGCCCTCAAAAGTCGTTCTGTTGAACTGCTGATAACGTAGTTGCGATAATCGGAGTTGGTCTCACCAAATACTTCAGTCGCCGATACGATCGTTTTTGGGCCGAACGACCTAAATTCGTACGTTATTGTCCCGCTCGCACCTAGAACCTCTCCGCTTAAGACGATCTTGCTTCCTGGGAGCACCTGTTGCACAAACGAGCGAGTGGTCACTTGAATTGGAGTAAACTCAAGGTTGTATCGCATCACAAACGCACCCCCAGGCGCCCATATATTTCCTCCTGAAATGCTGGTGACCCCAAGGATTAGTGGATTCCATACACTCCAGCGATGTATATCTGTAAAAACCCCCAAACGAGCTGTGACGTGGCGCTCACATCAGTCGTAGCTGAAACGCGAATGGGCACAACACATCGTTAGCGGTTAAACAAGATAAGACTTAAGAAGAAGCAGTGTAAGATTCCTTGAAGCCCTATAAAAGAACAGAATAAACGCCTCCGAATCAGAAGGGGGGGTTTATACTTTCAAGCAACCACTTTATCCGCTCGTGCACTAACAACCACGTAAGCCGCCCGTGCTATCACGCGCAGCTGGCGAAGTTATTTACGTGCACAATCACAGAATGCGGTAGCGGTGATATTAGTTGGCAAAATGGATTTGCAGTATCTGCGAGTATGTCTATGATGAAGAAGTAGAGGGCGTTCTGTTCAGTGAACTTCCTGACGATTGGGTATGTCCCGCTTGCGGCGTTGACAAGTCATTATTTGAACAGGANAGCGACTAACCGTTAGGCTTGCTCATTTTTAGACCGTTTCTTACTTANGCCGATTGATGTGCTGTCCTTTTAATCATTGGACAGCGTTTTTCTTTTCAGCTTTTTCTTATAACTAAAATCCGCAGCTAAGAANATTAATAGATTCGCCGCTATTCCCCTTTTGAAGCTGCTTAGCAGCGCATACAATTTTTAGTTTTACGGCAGCAGCTAATATTCTCAGGAAATGCCAGTGAACGCCCGAGCAATATGCTCCTCTTCCGGTTGCTTTGTCATCAAGCTCACAATGATTACTAATATAAAGGAGACCGGGATGCCGATAAAAAGCGGGTCGAGCAGGCCGAGCGGCGGGGCTACATTAGTGTGCGTTATTACTGAAGCCGTCTTGGAGTAAACAAAGGTATACCATAGCAATGTCGCTGCAAGTCCGCCGACCATGCTAGCGATGATCCCTAGACGCGTTGCCCGCTTCCAGTAAAGAGTGGCGACGAACGGGGCAAGGAACGTCGCGCCGATCGCGCCGTACGCAAAAGTACACAGGTAAGCGACCGCGTCTGGCGGATAAAGCGACAGCACCAGGGTGGCAGCGATGACGACTAACGTCGCTATTTTCGTTACTGACATCGATTTTTGACCCGCAAGACCCTTCTTCCATGCTTTGTCGTAGAGATCCCGACCAACGGCAGAACCGCTCACGTGGAAGAGTGAGCTCGCGGTGGACATGGAAGCTGAGAGTATTGCAAACAGGAAAAGGAACACGAACCAGGACGGAAAAAGTGAGTTAATGAGTGTTGGGATGACGAGATCGGCGCTGGTGGGATTGCTATACCATTGTTTTTAAACATGACGTTAGAAAGCGCGCCAACGGTAAAAGCGACGTAGACAGTCAAAAACATGAATACGGCCCCAATAGGAACGCCCTGACGAAGCACCTTATCGTTCTTTGCAGTCATGAAACGAATCGCCAACTGCGGCTGTGCCAGTGCGCCGATACCAACACCGAAGATAAGTGACGTGACGAGCATGAAAGAAACTGAGCCAAAAGATGAGGCAGAGGTAAGTCCGTTTGGGGCATATTTTGCGGGACCGAGTGCCGCCAGTGCCTCGTTTGCTGGAATAACCCCACCAAGCGACGCCCAAACCATTGCGAGGAGTAAGCCTATCCCTACGACCATAATGAGTCCTTGGATGCTGTCGGTCCACATGACAGCAAAAAGGCCACCAAGGAGCAAGTACGTGGCTACGATAACCGTGAATACGATTATCGACGTTTCATACGAAATGCCAAAGGTGACCTGCACGAGACTTGCTGTAGCCTTAAAAACGGCCGCGGTGTATGCGATGAGGAAAATTGCGATGACGGCACCGCCGAATCCCTGAATAAAGCGAGAGTTAAATCGCTTGGCGATCAGTTCAGGGAAAGTCAAGGCGTCCAGTGTTTTGCTCATAATGCGCGTGCGGTAGCCAAAGACGATGAAAGCAATAATAACGCCGACGATTATTACCAGCGTGGACAACCAGAGAAGCTGAAGGCCAAAGACTTGTGCCTGCCCGCCGAAACCGATGATAGCAACAGCGCTGATGAAGGTCGCGCCGTACGACAAAGCGACGACCCACGCGCCGACACGGCGACCGGCGACGAGCCAGTCAGTAGCGCCCTTAGTTGCTTTATAGCCGCGATAGCCGATGTATATCATGACTGCTGAGAACGCAACCAGCATGATGACAAAAGTGACTGTGTCGGCCATTTAGCCCCCCTCATTAAGTCCTTCTTTTTCTTCCTGCTCTTTGCGAGGCCACAAGCCGTAGATAAGGCTAAAGATAATAGCTATATAGGTCAATATAAAAGCTGTAAAAACCCACACATCCATGCCCCAGATCATCACGCTAAACCCTCCGATAGCCGAATGTCTGCATTCACCGTTGCAGCTAACACCATGCTATATAGTAGCAAAGTCGCGCGCTTATACGTACGAATACTACTTAAGGTTTTTGAAGTGTGCGCGCTAACAGAAGCAGTCTAATACCGTTTTACGCACCGTACGCACGGCATTTAAAAAAACGACCTAACAGCATTGGGTGCGGCTGCATATTCCTAGGAATGCCCAAACTTCTCTGCGGGTGAGAGCTGGAACTCCAACGCAGCTACACATCAACCGCCTGCAGCACCGCCGTTTATCGAGTGTGCCTGCTTATTTATAGCAAAGCTACACAAACAGAAACTAAGGCATTAGNATGGTGTCACAAGCAGCTCCATCGGGACCGAAAATTGTAAACGAGCTCAAAAAGCTAGCAAAGCAGAACCNTGCAGAGTTGTCTTTCATCCATCCGACTGATATCGAAGTACGCAATTGGGTCAGGTGGAAATGTCAGTTTGGCTGCAAAGGTTACGGAAAGCACTTAAGTTGTCCGCCGTATGTGCCTGGACCCTCTGAAACACGGGCGCTCTTACAGGAGTACGAGCGTGCATACATCGTCCATTTCAGCGGTATTCCCGACATGCCAACGATAGACCCTAAAAAAATACCCGAAAATTGGCATCCTTTTCTGCGAGAACTCATTTTGTGGATAGCAGAGACGATGTATACGCTCGAACAACATGCGTTCTACGGCGGCTATTACAAAGCATTAGCATTTGCAGCATATCCTTGCGCATATTGCGAAGATTGTGTCGCCGAGGAGTCCAAGGGCATCGTTGACGTGTCGCTTAAAAGGGATTGTCGTCACGCGGAACGAGTGCGAACGTCGATGGAAGCCGCTGGAATTGACGTTTTTGCTACCGTCTCAAAGATTGGCCTTCCTGTTAATGTTATTCCCTGCGAGGACAACGTGTATGGAAAAATTCAGCATACCAGGATCAATTCATATGGCCTGCTGCTTCTCGACTAACTCACCCACGGCCAGTACGACCAGATATCTTTTTAGAGGCCTCCAGAGTGACCATAAGAACGTTTTTTCTGGTGAAACATGCGAATGACTGAAGCTCGGGCGCAACTTTAACAGAACTATCCGCCCCGAGGGCATGATTAATAAGATGGCCTGACAACTACCATAACGCAGGATTGAATGACAGTCAAGTATGTTCCGGATACGAGCGTGTTGATCGACGGTAGGATCACAAAGCTCATCGACGACGGCGAACTGAGCGGAGCTACTATCATCATCCCCGAAGCTGTGATCTCCGAGCTCGAAGCCCAGGCGAATCAAGGACGCGAGATTGGCTTTAAAGGGCTTAATGAGCTTAAATCGCTTGCAGAGCGCAAACGCTCGGGTGAGGTCGACCTGATCTACGTAGGAAGGCGACCGACGGCGGACGAAATCAAACTTGCCTCGGTTGGAGAGATCGATGCGATGATCCGAACAGTCGCAGTCGAAAATGATGCGACGTTTATAACGAGCGATATCGTTCAGAGTGAAGTCGCCCGCGCTAAAGGGTTGGACGTCACGTACCTGCAGCCTGAAAAGGGGGCAGAAAAACCGTTGCTGCTACAGCGGTTCTTCACGCGCGACACTATGTCGGTGTTTCTGAAAGAGGGCGTCCCTCCGCGAGCTAAGCGTGGCTCGATAGCAGATCTTCAGTTAGTAAATATTAGAAAGACGCGGATGAGCGAAAAGGAGATACGGGCCATTGCTACAGACGTCATCGAACAAGCAAAGTCCCGCTCTGATGGTTTTATTGAAATAGAACGCCGAGGCGCCACGATTGTTCAACTCGGCTCGATACGAATAGCTATTGCCCGACCCCCGTTTTCTGACGGCATCGAGATAACCGCAGTACGCCCGATAGCGAAGGTTAAGCTCGACGACTATAAATTCTCCGACGAACTTAAGAATCGCCTGAGTGAATCGACGCGGGGCATAATGATCGCAGGACCGCCTGGATCCGGTAAATCGACGTTGGCCGCAAGCGTCGCTGAATTTCTCGCAGGACAGGACTTTATCGTCAAGACGATGGAAAGTCCGCGCGATTTGCAGGTTCCGGACAACATCACGCAGTATTCTGCGCTCGAAGGTGATATGGCTAAGACGGCCGACATCCTTCTGCTCGTGCGACCAGACTACACGATTTATGACGAGGTGCGCAAGACTAACGACTTCAAGACCTTCGCTGACATGCGCCTTGCAGGGGTGGGGATGGTTGGCGTCGTGCACTCGACCCGCGGCATCGATGCACTCCAGCGTTTGATTGGCCGAGTCGAGTTTGGCATCATTCCTCAAGTTGTCGATACCGTCATTTTTCTCAAGAAAGGTGAGATAGAATTGGTCTATGACGTCCATTTTGCCGTCAAAGTGCCGTCAGGGATGACGGAAGCAGATCTTGCACGGCCAGTTATCGAGGTGAGGAACTTTGCAACGAACAAGGTCGAATATGAAATTTACCTTTTTAGCAAGCAAGTCGTCGTTATGGCAGTAAGCCCTAAAGAGCGGGGAAGTGCAAAGCCAACGTGGAAGTTCGCTGCAAGGGAGATTGAAAGAGCGATCGATAAATATGCGAAAGCGCCCGTTACTGTCGAGATACTTTCTGACACGCGCGCCAACGTTTACGTCAGTGATAGGGATATATCACACGTTATCGGCAAAGGTGGCAAAAACATCGAAAAAGTTGAAGACGCCCTTGGCATCGACATTGACGTCCTCCAAACAAACGGCGAGTCGCAAAGATCCCAAGATAATCAAAAAGAGGCCCCACAAAAAGCCACTAAAAATGCCGAAATTGACCTTGCCGATCGACATGTGATTGTAACATCAAACGCCCGTCCTGGCGAAATTGTTGACGTTTTAATCGATGATGACTACCTTTTCACTGCTACCATCGGAAGAGGCGGCGAGATTAAAGTGACGAAGGGCACTAACATCGCTAATCGTATTCTAGACGCGCTTGACCGTGGTGCTCGGATCATGATGCGAAGCGCGTAATAGACTATTTAAACGCAAAAGCGTGTACGCTGGATTGATTGCCGCGCACCGCTTAAACTAACCAATNCGCTATCTGATCAAAAGAGATTAGTAGAAAAACGGGCACAGCTAGTAGGCGTACGCGTTCGAGAGAGCGGTTAATNGAGTTAATAGCGACATGCAAAAAGACAAGTTCACAGCGGCTNTGTTGTATCTGGGNATTTTCGCTGGAATCCCTCTCGCAATCATAGTCGCGCTGTTCTTCCTCCCAGTTTTGAACAGCGTCGATCCGACCGCTATAGTCATCCTTATCATTTTCACTGTTGTGCTTGTTGCTCTTTGGATCTTTGTGCCGTCCGAGAAGGCAGTTGTACGAGCACCAAGAAGTGCCAAGGAAAGAAGAGCGGTAGCAAAGCTCGCAGTTCCTGCACCAAGCGAAGTTCCTGAGACGACGGCTAATGAGGAGAGCTCAGAAGAGAGACGCGAGCCATTCGTCGATGCCGTTGAGAAATCGACTCATCGTCCAGCATCGCAACCTCAAATCCGGCGAAAGGCAAAAAGCAAAGCTCGGAAAAAGAGCTCGAAGAAGAAGCGCTAAACTGCCAAGAACGGACCAGCTGTAGTGATTAAAACAGGAAAATGTGGGTCGAACAATGTCAAAGCACGACCGCTGTCGCTACAGATATCCCATCGATCCCTCTGATCTGTGCTAAAACCNCATCTGAGATTGGATCGTCAAGCGCGAGCACCATAACAGCGCGCCCCCTNACATTGTCGCGGCCTACGTTCATTCCAGCGACATTGATATTGTTGTTTCCGAGTAACGTGCCAACCTTACCTATGACGCCGGGCTTGTCGATGTGGGAAGTTATCAGCATGCAGCCCTTAGTTTCTGCGTCAACGTAGTAGTTGCCGATCTTGACTATACGCGGCAGATCCCCCATAAAAAGGGTTCCCGAAACCGACCAGTCACCCTTATCGCTATCTATTCTGACTGTTATCAGACTTTGAAAATCTTCGAGCCGCTCAGTCTTGGTCTCTGTGATCCTGATTCCCCGCTTCTTAGCAAACATCTGTGCGTTAACAAAATTGACTGGTGACTCCAACACGTGATCGAGGACGCCTTTCAGGACCGCTATGGTCAACGGGTGGACATCGCATTGACCCACCTCACCGGCATAGGTGACTTCAATGCCCTTGATCTGCCCCTCCACAAGCTGAATACAGAACTTCCCGAGCTGCTCTGAAAGCGGCATGTAACTCTTGATCGCGCCAAACGTCTCAGGGCGTATCGGAACGTTTACCGCGTTTCGAACCGGTTCGCCTTTGAGTGCGCTCAGCGTTTGTTCGGCAATTGCTACTGCAACGTTTATCTGCGCCTCGACTGTCGAAGCGCCGAGATGTGGCGTCAAGATACACGTATCAAGTTTAAGAAGCGGACTTTCGGTGGGGGGCTCTCGTTCGAAGACGTCTAACGCTGCTCCAGCTATCTTACCACTTTTGAGACCGTCGAAAAGCGCTTTTTCATCGATGATACCACCGCGCGCAACGTTTAAAATGCGGACTCCATCGCGCATTTTGACGATCTCCGGTGCCCCGATTAGGTGGTATGTTTCTTTCGTCAACGAAGTATGAATGGTGATAAAGTCTGAGTTCGCGAGAACCTCGTCAAGCGACGCGAGTTCCACTCGAAGCTCCTTCGCACGCTCAATGGTGATGAAAGGATCGTAAGCAATAACGTTCATTCCGAAAGCACGCATTCGTTTCGCAACTTCAGCTCCGATGCGCCCGAGCCCAAGGACGCCGAGCGTCTTGCCAAAGACCTCGACTCCAAGAAAACGCGAACGTTGCCACTCACCGTTTCTCACCGAGAAACATGCCTGCGGGATGCTCCGCGAAAGGGCCATCATTAGACTTATGGTATGCTCTGCCGCTGAGATCATGTTGCCCTCGGGCGCATTTATGACGATGGTGCCCTTTGCCGTCGCAGCATCAACGTCAATGTTGTCGACGCCAACGCCAGCACGCCCGATGACTTTTAGATTTGACGCTTCAATTACGTCTTTTGTAACTTTTGTACCGCTCCTGACGATGAGAGCGTCGTAGTTACCGATAAGGCGGGTCAACTCTTCCGGAAGAAGATCGGTCATTACGTCGACGTCGTGTTCTGTCTTAAGCAGATCGACGCCCGCCTGAGATAATGGGTCACTTACGAGTATCCTCATAACTACAATTCCTCGTCAAAAAATTGAAGCGCACGAAGTGCGCCATCGCTATTCGAATNACCTACACGTCNAAAGCGTATTTCTAGTTTTTGTTGGAAAGGCTTATGTAATCACCACCGCAAATAGCGTTCACAAACTGCAAAGGATGCCGAGTATGAAAGACAAACCAACTGTCGTTTTGCTTGAGGACGTCCGTATTGAAGACGTTCCTTCTGTAGGCGGAAAAGGAGCAAGCCTTGGAGAGATGATAAACGCGGAGATTCCCGTACCGCGCGGTTTCGCTGTCACTGCACAAGCTTTCCGACGCTTTTTAGACGAAACGGGCATCGCAAAGCAACTTTTTGCAACACTTCAAGTGAATGTCGATGATGCTAAGGAGCTGGCAGCAGCTGCTGAAAAGGCCAAGAAGCTCATATTAGCAACAAAAATGCCACAGCATATGCGCAACGACATCATCACCGCTTATAAAGAGTTGGGAAAGAGGGAGGGCAATGAGCCTTTAGTAGCCGTACGATCAAGCGCGACGGCTGAAGATATGCCTGAAGCGAGCTTTGCAGGACAACAGGAAACGTTTCTCAACATTAAAGGCGCCAACAACGTCGTCGTCGCGGTTCAAAAATGCTGGGCATCATTGTACGGCGCGCGGGCCATCTTCTACCGGATCAAGCAAGGATTTGACCATGAGTCTGTGAACATTTCGGCCGTTGTCCAAAAGATGGTCAACTCCGAAAAATCAGGCGTCATGTTCACATCCAACCCGACAACTGGTGCACCAGAAGCGATCATTGAAAGTTCCTGGGGCCTTGGCGAGGCCATTGTTTCAGGCTCCGTGTCGCCCGATACATACACAATCGACAGAAAAACCCGCCAGATAAAAGTGAACATCGCCACAAAGAAAATAATGGTTGTTAAGGACCAAAAAACGGGCGAAACAATCACAAAGGAAGTCCCAGCAGACTTGCAAAACAAACGAGTCCTCAGCGACGGTGAGTTGAACACGATCCTCGACCTCGGCGAACTCATCGAAGAGCATTATGAGAGCCCTCAAGATATCGAATTTGCAATCGAAAATGGAGAGGTATTCATCGTCCAATCACGGCCAGTGACGACGATCAAGAGTGGGGGAGCAGAGCAAAAGACGGTCACTGCAAGCGACGCAGAGAAGCTTCTCGAAGGCCTCGGCGCATCCCCTGGCCAAGTGTCGGGCCAAGTAAAAATCATTAGAAGCGTGGATGAGCTCGAAAGAGTCTTACAGGGGGATATACTCGTTACACCAATGACCTCCCCTGATATGGTTCCCGCAATGCGAAGGGCGGCTGCGATCGTGACTGACGAAGGCGGTTTGACGAGCCACGCTGCTATCGTTTCTAGAGAGCTGGGCGTTCCCGCCGTAGTGGGAACGAAAGAGGCAACAAAAAAGCTTACGGACGGTATGTTCGTAACCGTTGACGGTGAAAAGGGCATCATATTCTCTGGAGTGCTCGAGCGGACCGAGGTGACTCCCGCTGCTGGCGCTGTCACTGTCGCCGCATCAAAACCGATCACTGCAACCGAAGTCAAAGTTAACGTTTCGATAGCTGAAGCCACAGAGCGAGCTGTTGCGACTAGAGCTGATGGCGTTGGGCTCTTAAGAGTCGAACACATGATCCTCGGAATGGGTAAGCACCCACACTGGTATATCGCGCACAACCAACAAGATGTGTTCATTCGCGAACTTCAGAAGGGGATTCGAACCGTGGTCGACGCGTTCTTCCCGCGTCCTGTGTGGGTTCGCACACTTGACGCCCCAACCGACGAGTTCCGAGAGATGGAAGGTGGTGAAGGGGAGCCGATCGAGCCAAACCCTATGCTCGGCTGGCGCGGCATACGCCGCGATTTGCGTGATGTTGAAGTCTTTAAGATGCAACTTCAAACGTTCAAAAACCTCATCGACGATGGCTACAACAACATCGGCATCATGCTGCCCTTAGTTCAACATCAAGACGAAGTTCGACAGGCTAAGCAGATTTTAGCTGAAATGGGCATCGACTTTGACAAGATCGACGTCGGTATTATGATAGAGATACCCGCATCGGCCCTCATAATCGACGACCTTATCGCCGAAGGCATCGACTTCGTTTCGTTTGGAACGAACGATCTCACACAATATACGCTCGCGGTCGATCGTAATAACGAGAACGTAGCCGCCCTTTACAACGAGCAACACCCCGCAGTGCTCAAGCTCATAGAATATGTCATCCGGCACTGCAAAAAGGCAGGTGTTGTCACTTCTATCTGCGGGCAAGCCGGCTCAAATCCGAAAATGGCGGATAAACTGGTACGCATGGGAATTAGCAGTTTATCGTCAAACATTGACGCCGTCGAGCGCGTCAGAGAGGCCGTGGCGCGAACAGAGGCGCGCATCGTTCTCGAGGCCTCACGTGACCTGACGAACGGAGATTAGTCGTCACTTCGTTCAACTAGTGATTCAGCAATGCATGAGGCCAATGAACTAAAGCGGACAAACAGAGGCTACGACCGAGTTCTTAGCTCGATGTGCACGTACCCACACCCAGTGGCAGTACGAGCACATATGAAATATATTCACACGAACCTCGGCGATCCGAACCTATTTCCCGAAATAGCCGCGTTCGAACGACGCGCCATTTCGATCCTAGGTGGTTTTCTCGGTGCAGCTGACGCCGTCGGTTACATCACTTCCGGGGGAACGGAATCAAACATACAAGCAGTTCGAGCGAGTGAAATAATCTCCAGCACGCGACAGCCTAACATCATTGTTCCGGAGTCGGCACACCAGTCGTTTGAGAAGGCTCAGGCTTTCACTGGAGTAGAGGTACGTCAAGCAAGTCTCGATGAACGTTACGCCGTTGACGTTACCGCAGTTGAAGAGCTTGTCGATGAGGATACCGTTTGTGTCGTCGGAATTGCTGGTACGACGGCTCTCGGCGTGATCGATCCGATTCCCGCTCTCGCTAAGGTTGCTTTAGAGAATGACGCCTTTTTGCACGTCGATGCAGCTTTTGGGGGCTTTGTTATCCCATTTCTTGAAAAAAAGTACCCCTTTGACTTTGACGTGGAAGGCGTTCGATCAATAGCCATCGACCCACATAAAATGGGCTTAAGCACAATACCGTCAGGGGGGTTAGTTTTTAAAAGGGCCGCTGACTTTGACGCCCTTAGCACGAACACATTCTACTCAGTGGAACGGTCGATGACCGGCACGAGGGGTGGCGCTTCAGTAGCTGCAACGCTTGCCGTGCTTGAGCATCTTGGCGCCGAAGGATATCGAAACGTCGTTCGTGAATGCATGCGATTAACAAACCTTTGCGTAGAAGAAGCTGCGGAATTTGGTGTGTATCCAGTAATCCCCCCCGTCATGAACATTGTAGCGTTCAAGTTGCCCCGGTTACAACAGTTAGCGCTTAGACTCATCGCGCGCGGCTGGCGTTTATCCGTTATGGGGGGGGCACTGCGAATCATCATAATGCCACATATCAATGAAACGACGATTCTAGACTTCATGCACGATTTAAAAGAGCTCGTAAGGGAATAGCGGTCATCGCATCATATCATCACCGTCGTGAAACTTAGCAAACTGCCCACCAGAAAACATGGACTTTGAAATTGAGCGAATTGTTGAACGAGCGCGGGAGAATAGAGCCCGCGTGCTCCAACTCCAGTTTCCCGGGGGGCTAACGCGGTACGGCCCCCACGTAGCAAGGTGCATAAAGGAACACGTCAACGTCAAGGTCCTGCTCTCGGGCAATCCGTGCTACGGCGCATGCGATCTGGATTATAACCCAAAAGCGGATCTGCTAGTTCACTTTGGTCACGCAGAAATCCCTGAACTCGCGGCACGAGACGTCTGTTTCGTCGAGGTGCGAAGCAATGTTGATGTTATTCCAGTAGTAAACGATGCGCTCGCGCTCATCCGCGGACAGCAGATAGGCATCGCGACTAACGTTCAACACATCCACACTTTAGACTCGGTTCGCCGTCACCTCGAATCAGCCGGTTTACGTTGCTTAATCGGGGACGGTGACAGAAGAGTCAAGTATCGAGGCCAAGTTTTGGGCTGTAACTTTTCGTCCGCGCGAGCGATCGACGTCGAGGAGTATCTTTACATCGGAAGCGGCGCCTTCCACGCCATTGGCGTCGCGCTGGCAACTGGGAAACGTGTTATCGCCGCAGATCCATTTCTGCAGAAAACTTCAATTGCAGACGTTGACCTCATTTTAAAGCAACGGTACGCACTCATGGCGAAGGCGATGGACGCACATACATTTTGTATGTTAGTTAGCACCAAAACTGGCCAGCAAAGGTTTGACCTAGCATTCAAACTCGTAGAAGAGGCCATACAACATGGTTACGACGCGTACACAGTGACGATAAACGAAATAACTCCTTGGACGCTTTACCAGTTCCCTGCAGAAGCATATGTGAACACGGCTTGTCCGCGCGTTGCGATAGATGACTCGGCGCTTTTTAAGGCCCCTATGCTGACGCCCATCGAATTCGAAATGATACTCGGAAAAAGAGATTTTAGTAAATACAGTCTTGATGAGTTTTCCAGCGGCTAAAGGCGCGCGCTGATAGGGCTCTCTCGCCTGCGGACACCCTACGCTGAAGAAGTAGGTAATGGGGGAGAGGTACTACGCTCACTTTTCTTCTTCGCGTTAAGTGCGAATGCATCGAGTTTTAGTTGCATAGCTCGTTCAACAGGCCTCTCGATCGGATATATGCCAGTAAGACAGCCCAAACAGAGCTTTTCGCGGGGAAGGCCGATTGAATCAATCAGGCCGGCGAGCGTGATGTACTTAAGTGAGTCAACGCCAATCATCAATTTTACGCCTTCCACACTTTTCCGAGCGGCAATAAGCTCCCCGTATGTAGGCATATCGATTCCAAGATAGCACGGCGAGACGATGGGCGGCGTCCCAATACGCATGTGCACTTCCTCAGCCCCAGCCGCTCGTAGCATATCGACGATCTTACGCGACGTCGTTCCGCGCACAATCGAGTCATCGATCATCACAACCCGTTTGCCTTCGACGTGCTTCTTAATTACGTTTAGTTTCAGCCTTACGGCCGTTTCACGCAAATCCTGGCCAGGCATGATAAAGGTCCTACCAACGTAGCGGTTCTTAATAAGACCCTCTGTGTACGGCAGCTGTGATTTTTCCGCATAGCCAACTGCAAAAGCGATTCCCGAGTCGGGAACTGGAATGACTACGTCAGCCTCTACATCTCCCTCTGCGAGCGTTTGCCCTATCTTTCGCCGCACTTCGTAGATCAGGGAACCGTCAAGAACCGAGTCTGGGCGAGCAAAGTAGACGTATTCGAACATACAATGTGCCGTTATCGCCTTTTTAGTTGCCTGTTGGCTCACGAACCCATCGGGCTTAAGGACGATGATTTCACCCGGGCGGACGTCCCTGATGAGCTCACCCCCGAGTGTATCAATAGCCGCACTCTCGCTTGATAAGACAAAACCATCGTCAAACTTCCCAATACAGAGTGGCTTTATACCAAATGGGTCTCTGACGCCGATGACGGTATCATTTATAAGTAGCGTAAGAGAGTAAGAACCACGGAGCTTGGTCATTAGCTCCTGAACGGCCGTGATAGTATCATTTCGCATCAGTTCCTTCACAAGAAGGTGTGTGATGACTTCTGTGTCCGAATTTGACACAAAAATGCGGCCTTCTGCCTCGAGTCCTTGCCTGATATCAAAGGAGTTGACGATATCGCCATTATGTGCGATCGCAATGGTGCCACCCTGATAATTCACGAGCGCCGGTTGGCAGTTTTCGGATACACTGAGGCCTGTCGTTGAATATCGAACGTGGCCAATACCTCGCGATCCTTTAAGCTGTCCCAACCGATGTTCGTCAAATACCTCTTGAACAAGACCCATGCCACGCTCAACATGGATTGCAGAGTCGTGCGTCGCAATTCCGGCTGATTCTTGACCGCGATGCTGCAACGCATAAAGCCCGTAATAGATTGGTAATGCGACATCTTTGGAATCCAAAGCGATTCCGAACACGCCGCACTTGTCTTTCATCGGCTAGCCTTTAAAATATGATCAATATTTATTAAGGTAGCTATAGTTGCGAAGCCGCCTTGAGCGGCCAAACCCACAATGGACGCATGTTCTTTTACGAAAGTTGTATGAGACTGCGCCGCAGCGCCTGCATGCCACGTGCGTGCGTTTCTGCCGCTTGCCCATTGACGGTGTTCCCTTAGTCATTCAGTTGCCTCGTTTAATGTGAGTTACATTAAGGTGAAATATAGACGACGTTGTCGCCGCGGACGACGATGGTACCAAACTTCTTGATTACCTCGCCGCCTTT
>JGI24133J20442_1000195_pt1 | contig 18678 bp, 13 predicted proteins | sample BarGraNGADG00311_2_FD_20442 | JGI IMG/M metagenome (IMG submission 20442)
AACCGAGTGGAGCGATCTGGCACGCTCCGCCGGCGAGTCCGTGTCACAGCGCTCCACTTTGTCAGACGGGAGGGCGCTTGACCCANCCGGCGAGGTCGCCGGGCCCGGCCGCGAGCACGTAGGCTCACCACTCGTGCGCCTCGTCATCGCGACCTGTTCGGCCGACTACACCGGTCGGCTCGCCGCACACCTGCCGCTCGCGACGCGGCTGCTGCTGGTCAAGGCGGACGGCAGCGTGCTCCTGCACGCCGATGGCGGCTCGTACAAGCCGTTGAACTGGATGAGCCCGCCGTGCACGCTCTCCGTTCTGGCGCCCGACGAGGAGGCCGTGGCTCGCGGGGNGCGAGAGCTCTGGCTGGTCCAGCACGCGAAGACCGACGACCGGCTCCAGGTCGAGATCCACGAGGTCCTGCACGACTCCGCCCACGAACTGGGCGTCGACCCCGGTCTGGTGAAGGACGGCGTCGAGGCGCACCTGCAGGCCCTGCTCGCGGAGCAGATCGCGCTGCTCGGCGCGGGGCACAGCCTGGTCCGCCGGGAGTTCGCCACGGCGATCGGCCCGGTCGACCTCCTCGCGCGGGACGCCGCCGGGTGCAGCGTCGCGGTCGAGATCAAGCGGCGCGGCGACATCGACGGCGTCGAGCAGCTCACCCGATACCTGGACCTCCTGAACCGCGATCCGCTGCTCGCTCCGGTGCGCGGCGTGTTCGCCGCGCAGGAGATCAGGCCGCAGGCGCGCGTGCTGGCGGAGGACCGGGGGATCCGCTGCCTGGTGCTCGACTACGACGCGATGCGCGGAGTCGACGACGTCGGATCGAGGCTGTTCTGAGCGCGCGGCCGGGCTGCGCTCGCGCCGTCGGCGTGCGGTATCGTATCGTTTCGATCGGGGGGCTCGCGCGTGACGGCCTCACTCGATCAATCCCCGGCGTCCGCCGGCACACCTCGGCCCCGGCCGCCGGCGTTCCGGCCGGCCGACGTTCCGACCGAACTCAAGGATGAGGATGACCAACCCAGGCGAAGGCCCGATCCGCGCGTTCCCCCAGGACTTCCTTTGGGGCGCCGCCACTGCGTCGTACCAGATCGAAGGTGCCGTGACGGAGGACGGTCGCGGCCCATCCATCTGGGACACCTTCAGCCACACCCCGGGCCGAGTGCTGGGCGGTGACCACGGCGACATCGCGGTCGACCACTACCACCGGTGGCAAGAGGACATCGAGCTGATGAAGGAGCTTGGCCTCGGGGCCTACCGCTTCTCGATCGCCTGGCCGCGGATTCAGCCGGTCGGCTCGGGGGCGTTCAACCCCGAGGGCGTTGACTTCTACTCGCGCCTCGTCGACGGCCTGCTCGGGGCCGGCATCGCCCCGGTCGCGACGCTGTACCACTGGGACCTCCCGCAGCCGCTCGAGGACGCCGGCGGCTGGCCGAACCGCGACACGGCCTACCGGTTCGAGGAGTACGCGGCACACGTGGCCGCGCAGCTCGGTGACCGGGTAAGCATCTGGACCACGCTGAACGAGCCGTGGTGCTCGGCCTACCTGGGCTACGGCTCGGGCGTTCATGCCCCCGGACGCACCAGCGGTGCGGACGCGCTCGCGGCGGTGCACCACCTCAACCTCGCTCACGGCCTAGGCGGCCGAGCGGTCCGCGACGTCGTCGGCGACCGTTCCCAGCTCTCCGTCACCCTCAACCTGCACGCGGTCCGGCCGGCCGACCCGTCGTCGCCGGCGGACCTCGACGCGGTCCGCCAGATCGAGGCGCTCTCCAACCGAGCGTTCCTCAACCCGATGCTGGAGGGGCACTACCCGCAGGACCTGCTGGACGACACCGCCAAGGTGACGGACTGGTCCTTCGTGCGCGATGGCGACCTCGAGACGATCAACGTCCCGATCGACGTGCTCGGCGTGAACTACTACTCGACCGCAACCGTGCGCAAGCACGTCGGCCGCGGTCCGATCGTCCGGGCGGACGGCCACGGTGCCTCGGCCTGGAGCGCGTGGATCGGCGCCGACGACGTCGAGTTCATCCAGCAGGAGGGCCCGTACACCGCGATGGGCTGGAACATCGCACCGGAGGCGTTGACCAAGCTGCTGGTCGACCTGCACGCCACCTACCCGGACCTGCCGCTGATGATCACCGAGAACGGCGCGGCGTTCCACGACGAGGTCACCGAAGCGGGTCGCGTCCACGACGAGGCGCGCGTGTCCTACCTGCACGGCCACATCAGCGCCGTCCACGACGCGATGGAGGCCGGCGTCGACCTGCGCGGGTACTTCGTCTGGTCGCTGATGGACAACTTCGAATGGGCCTTCGGATTCGACCGTCGCTTCGGCGTCGTCCGGGTCGACTACGACACGCTCGAGCGGAGCTGGAAGGACTCGGCGTACTGGTACCGCGAGCTGGTGCGGACCGGGACCATCCCGCCGGTCGAGGCGGCCCCGGACCTCGCGTAGAGCACACTTGTCCGATGCCGAGCTCGCGCCGTTCGCGACGCCGCCCCTGGGGCGAGGAGCACCCGTCGCTCGACCTTGACCGCGCCCGGGGGGCCGCGGAGCGGGTCGAAACGGCCGGGGATGGCAGTTGGCACGTCCGGACCGTCACCGGCTCGGAGAAGGCCTACCGCTGCCCGGGATGCCTGCAGGAGATCCCGGCCGGGGTGCAGCACGTGGTCGCGTGGGCCGAGGACGGCCTGTTCGGGCCCGACGCCGCACTCGCCGACCGTCGGCACTGGCATACCGGGTGCTGGCAGGCGCGCGGCCGACGCCGCTAGCCGGCCCGACTAGGCTCCTCGCGATGAGCATCGAGATCCGAGCCCTGACCGTGCTGCCCGCGCGGCGCGAGAACATCGAGCTGCACACCGCGGACGGACTCACGCTGGTCGGCGAGCTCGCCGTACCCGCGTATCGCCCGCCGGCGGCGACGCTGATCACCCTGCACCCGCTGCCGACGCACGGCGGCTACATGGACTCGCACGTCTTCCGCAAGGCCGCCTGGCGGCTGCCCGCCCTCGCGGACTTCGCGGTGCTCCGGTTCAACACCCGCGGCACGGCGTCGCCTCGTGGCACGAGCGGCGGGGTGTTCGAGGGCGGCGTCGGTGAGCAGAACGACGTCGCGGCCGCGATCGAGTACGCCGAGTTCCACGACCTGCCGCACCGGTGGCTCGTCGGTTGGTCGTTCGGCACCGAGCTCGCGCTCATGCACGGCGCCGATCCGTCGATCGAGGGCGCGATCCTGCTCTCGCCGCCGCTGCACCGGGCGACCGTGGCTGACCTGGCCGAGTGGGACTCGTTCGGCAAGCCGCTCAAGGTCCTGGTCCCCGAGCTCGACGACTACCTGCGCCCGGCCGAGGCCCGTGAGCGGTTCGCCGCGGTTCGCCAGGCCGAGGTGATCGGCGTCGATGGAGCGAAGCACCTCTGGGTGGGCGAGGCCGCCGTCCAACGCGTACTGAACGAGATCGTCGCGGTGGTGGCGCCAGGCTCCGCCCCGCTTCCCGTGGCGTGGGATGGCATGCTGGGGACGGACCTCACCATGGAGGACGTGTCATGACCGGTGCTGCGGGGCTCGCACTTCATGTGTATCGAGGCGGCGCGTCCGCATCGCTGCCTCTGGTCCTGCTGCACGGCTTCCCGCTCGACCATCGGATGTGGGACGACGTCGCCCCGATGCTGGCCGGCGACGGCCCGGTGCTCGCGCCCGACCTGCCTGGTGTCGGTGCCTCGCCCACGGCAGAGGAGTGCGGCGTTGCGCTCGGTCGCGGACCGGAGCCGGCGCTCGAGACCGCCGCGGACGCGGTGGCCGCGACGCTCCACGCGCACGGCGTTAACCGGGCGGTCATCGCCGGGCTCTCGATGGGCGGCTACGTCGCACTGGCCCTGCTGGAGCGGCACCCGGACCTGGTCGCCGGCCTCGCGCTGCTCGACACGCGCTCCGCGTCCGACGACGAGCAGGTCGTGAGCCGTCGGCTGCAGATCGTCTCGACGGTGATGCTCGAGCACAGCCTGGACGCGGTGGCCGGGATGAGCACGACCCTGCTCGGTGCGACCAACCAGGTGACGCGTCCGGAGTTGGTGGGCCGCCTCGGCGAGTGGATCGCGGACCAGGAGCCGGCCGCGATCGCGTGGAACCAGCTCGCGATGGCGACCCGTCCTGATCGCACCGAGATGCTGCGCGGTTTCACCGGTCCCGCGCTGGTCATGGTGGGCGAGGAGGACGTCACGGCGCCGTTCGCCGCGGCGCGCCAGATGGCCGACGTGCTGGGCGACGTCGAGCTCGTCGTCGTGCCGCAGGCGGGGCACCTGACCGCGATCGAGAACGCGGCATCCGTCGCGTCGGGGCTGAACCGCCTGATGGCGCGTTGNGCGGCGGTCGGCGACTAGCTGCGCTCGGCGCGAGCGGNCAGCCGCNCCGGAANGGCGCGACCAGCGGTTACGACCAGTCGATTCCGGCCTCGAGCCGCTTGCGCAGGATGTCCTGGAGCGGCATCGACTCGCCGTCACGTCCGCCCGCACCGAGGATCAGAGGCGGGTCGTGCGGCGAGACCTCGGCCCCGGCGATCCGGCCCCACCAGCTCGACTGGACCGTCAGCAGGTAGAACTCGCCGTTCTCGCCGATGCCGATGCTGCGATCACGCCGCAGGTACCAGCCGACGACGTTCGTGCGATACCGCCCATTCCCGTCGTAGCCGCAGGCCTTGAGGTGTTCCGTCGGAAGATCCGCGGCACGCGCGGCCGCGACGAACTCGCGGATCATCTCGCGCGCCTGCCGCGACTCCGCGGCCCGGTACAGGTCAAGCGCCGCGGCCTTGCGGTCCGCGTCGTCGCGGCGTCGCGACTGCCAGTCCGCGCCCTCCGACGAGGGACGGGTCTTCGTCATCGCGGGTTAGACGCCATGCCATCCGTCAGATCGGCGTCGGCCGGTGCGACGGCCTCGGCGGGGCCCTTACCGGAGGCTGCCGTCGCGGCCTCGTGCACGATCTCCTGAATCGTCGCGTCGGCATCGACCTGTGCGACAGCCGCGGCCTCCGCGATCGGGTCCTTCTCCACGGCGGGCGCCTTGGGCTCGGCCTCGGCGGCGTCACCCTTGGCGGGCTGATCCTTGACCTCTGGCGTGGACTTCACCGTCCGCGGCTTGCGCTCGACCGGACGTTCCGAACCCGTGACCGCGAACGCCGCCTCGGCCTTCGCCGCCTTCTCCAGTGCGGCCGTGGTCGGCACCGGCTCGTGACCGAGCAGGCTGCGTAGCTCGTCGAGGTAGCTCGTGATCGACTCGCGCTGGTGGTTGAGGTCTTCGACCTGACGCTGCGCCGTCGTCCGCTCGCGCTCGGCCTCGGTCATCGCGTCGGAGAGCGTCTTCTCGGCGTGCTCGCGCGCCTCGGAGACCACGCGGTCAGCGTTGCGGCGAGCGTTGGAGAGAAGTTCCTTGGCATACGCATCCGCCTCACGGCGGACCTTCTCGGCCTTCTCGAGCGCCTTGGCGACGCGCACCTCGGCCGCCGCGGCGTGCACCTCGGCGTCCTTGATGAGCTTCTCGGTCTCGGCGCGGGCCGCCTCGTGGCGTTCGGCGTCGGCCTTCTCGGCCGCCTCACGGCGCGAGGCGATGTCGACCTCGCCGTCGGCGACGAATCGCTGCGCCTTCTGGCGCAGGTCGTCGGACTCCGCCTTGGCGGACGTCGTCGTCTCGGTTGCGCCACGGCGGGCCACCGAGATGATCTGCCCGATGTCGACCCGGGTCGCCTCGCGCAGCTCCGTCACCTCGCGCTGGACCGCGGCGCGCAGATCGGCCACCTCGCGCTCGACCAGGTCGCGCAGCTCCGTCGTCTCGCGCTCGGCGGTTGCCTGGAGGTGCGCGACCTCCGCCTCGGCCGTCGCCCGCTGGTCGGTCGTCTCTCGCTCGGCGGCGGAACGCAGGTCGGCGGCGTAGTGGTCGGCTCCCGTGCGCAGCGACGCGACCTGGTCCTCGTGCGCGGCGCGTGCAGCGGTGAGCTCATCCGTGAGGTTGGCCTTGAGCTCTCCGGTCTCACGGTCGGCGGTGGTGCGTACGAGGGCCGAGTACTGCTCGGCCTCGGTGCGCTGCGCAGCGACCTCGGCCTCGACCCGCTTGCGCAGGGCCGTAGTCTCGCGATCGGCGTCCGAGCGCGACTTGTCGGCGTACTCGTTCACGGCGGTGCGGGCGCGCGACGACTCGGTCTCGGCCAGGCGGGTGACTTCGGCGGCCTGCTTCTCCGCCTCGGAGCGCAGCGTCGCCGAGTACTCCTCGGCCGCGCCTCGCAACTCGGCGACATCCGCCTCGGTGCGCTGGCGCAGTGCGTTCGTCTCGGCGTCGGCCGTGGCGCGGAGCTCGCGGGCGTAGTCCTCGGCCTCGGCCCGCTTCCCCGTGGTCTCCGCCTCGGCGGTCGCCCGAAGCTCGTGCGCGTGCCGGTCCGTCGAGACGCGCAGCTCGGTCGTCTCGCGTTCGGTCGTCGCACGAAGCGTGCCCAGCTCGCGCTCGAGGCCGGCGCGCCGCTCAGACTCCTCGGTGCTGAGCAGCCCGTGGATCCGCGCGGCCTCGCGCTCCGCGGAGCCGACCAGTTCCTCGGCCCGGCGCTGGGCGTTGACGAGCTGAGTCTCGGACTCGGACCCGGCGGTCGAACGGACCTCGTCGGCCTCACGGTGCGCGGTGGCGAGCAGTTCTGCCACTTCGTTCTCGGCGCGCGCACGCAACTGGCCCGCGGAGAGCTTGGCGCGGGCAAGGGCGTCGGCCGCCTGCGCATTGGCCTGTGCGACGACGGCGGAGGACTGCTCCTCGGCCGAGCGCAACAGCTGCTCGATCCGGGAGCCGAGACCGGAGTAGGTCGGGCGCTCCGCTTCGCGCAGCTGGCGATGAGCCTCGGAGAGCTCGCCGGCCGCCTGGATCGTGCGCGCATCTTGCGCTTCGACCTGGGCGCGGGCGGCAGCGAGGGCCCGCTCGAGCGACGCCATGCGGGCATCCACCTCGGCACGGTCGTATCCGCGGAGGACGACAGGGATTGACGAACGCTGATCGGACACACAAACCTCCTGAGCACCGTGGCCGCCGCTCGGCCCGGGAAGTACACCGGGCACCGTCACCGAGGCGGCACATCTGTCATTTAGCGTATCGGCCCTGGGGCACCGAGCGCGCCCCAGAGGACGGCCAAACCGTGCTTTGGTGCGCCTGGACCGCCAGCCTCGCCTATCCTGAAACGTCAGTTCCGAAGGGATGTTCTGTGTTGAGACGCTTTCTGCCAGCGGCGACCACGCTGCTCGGTCTTCTCGTCGTCGCTCTGGGGATCGCCTCCGCGACCCTCTGGAAGGCGTCGTCGACGGTCCACGCTGTCGTGACGCCGACGGGCGGCGGCAACGTCGTCATCACCGCACCGGGTGTGCTCGACCTGGTCGCGCCCGACGTGACGATCCGTGCGAGTGCGCCCGGATCCCGCGTCGTGCTCGCCATCGGCCGAGACACCGATGTCGCGGGTTGGGCGGCCGGGAGTTCGTTCGTCCGCGTGACCGGGTTGTCCTCCTGGACGCGACTCGCCACGGAGGCGGGCCCCACGGTCGCGGCCGGGGCGAGTGCCAGCCCGACGGCCGGCGCCGGTGCGAGCGCTAGCCCGACGGCCGGCGCCAGCGCTTCGGCAACCGCGACGGCGAGGAGCCAGAGCACGAGCGCCGCGACGGCGGACCCTGCGGTCTCCGACAATTGGCTGGTCCAAGCGGGCGGCGACAACGCCGCGACGCTGACCTGGAGCAACCGTCCGGGTCGGTGGAGTGTGCTCGCGGCGAGCGTTGGTGACGAGGCGACCATGCCCGAGCTCGAGCTGTCCTGGCCGCACCCGGTCGGCACCCCGTGGTTGGTGCCGGCGATCGCACTCGGCGGGGCGCTGCTGGTCGCGGGCCTCGGCCTGCTCTCTCTGCAGGTTCTGCGGGCGCGCTCGCCTCAGCTCGTCGAGGCGTGGCGTACCGGTGTGCCCGTGCCGGCCGGAGCCGCGACGCCGAGCGGCGGCGTCCCGGATGCGGCACCCGCGCACACCGAGCAGGGCACCTTGACCCGGCGTCAGCTGCGCGAACGAGAGCGATCGCACCAGGACGTCCCGGTCGTTGCGACACCCGGGCGGCTCGCGCGGCTGCGCGCCCGCTTGGTGACCTCGGCGCTCGCGCTGCTGTCCCCCGCGACCCAGCGGGTGGGCACGCCGACGCCGTCCCCGCGGGTGGCCACGCCGACGCCGTCGGTGCCCGCCCCCGGGCGCGCGACCTCGCCGAGCTCGCAGCCGTCGAGCCTGCCTTTCCCCGGTCCCGCGGCGCCTCGGCCCGCCGCACCGGCACCCGCGCCAGTTGCCGCTGCCGCGCGCTGGGGCGCTCCACCGCCCGACTCGCAGCTGCTCCCGGTGCCACCTGCACCGGTGGCGCCCGTGGCGGGCGCCCCCGTCGAGCATCAGTCCACGGCCGCTTCGATCCGCGCCGACGCGTGGCGTCGGGCGTGGGGCTTCCCCGGGATCGCCTCCGGGACGGACAACGCGACCGAGGACACCGCGGATCAGGGGGAGGGTCGATGAGTACCCGTCGTCGCCTGACCGCTGCCGCTCTCATCGGCGTCCTCGGCCTGCTGCTCACGTCCTGCGCCGCGGACTTGCCGATTCCCCATCCGGATCCCGAGCCGGCAGTCCCGCGGCCCGCACTCGATGTACAGGAGATCAGCGCCGTGCTGCGCAGCGTGGGCGCCGCCCTGAAGGCCGGTGACGCGAAGAACAACCCCGCACCGCTCGCGGCGCGCTTGTCCGGGCCGGCCCTGGCCAGCAGGACGGCGGAGTACCTGGTGAGCGCCAAGTCGGCCGACCCGTCCTTGCGAACCGAGCTACCGGTCGGCACGCAGACGGTGATCGCACCGGACACGAACACCTGGCCGCGTGCGCTCGTCGTCGTGACCGAGCAGCCTCAGAACCTGCAGACTCCGCGGATCCTCACCCTGGTCCAGGATGACGCCCGGAGCCCGTACCGACTCTGGGGCTGGGCCCGGCTGCTGCCGGACACTCGGATGCCGCCCACGGCCACCCCCGCCGCGGGCACCGTCCCGCTGGCACCGAACGCGACGGGTCTGCTGGTCAGCCCGAAGGACGTCGTGACCCGCTACGCCGATGTCCTGGCGAAGGGTGACTCCTCGACCTTCGCCGCGAGCTTCGCTCCCGACGTCTTCCGCAAGCAGCTCGCGGCGACCCTCGCCGCGACCACGAAGGGCCTTGTGCAAGGGCTCGGTAGTGCCGCGAAGGTGGCCGAGACCTACCATCCGCGCGCGGGCGAGCTGTACTCGTTCTCGACGCTCGACGGCGGCGCGCTCGTGATCGCGGGGATGACCACGACGACGTCGCTGACGCTGAGCGGCGGCAAAGTCGAGTTCCAGAACGATGTCGCGGCCCTGCTCGGCACGACGACGGTGAGCAGCTCTGCGACGTTCGTCTGGTCCGACGTGGTCGTCTTCTCGGTGCCGCCGAAGGGTTCGTCAGCGAAGATACAGTTGCTCGCGGCCGAGCACGTCCGTACCGCGATCACCGGAAAGTGAACTCGGGAGCCCTGACGCGATGAGTCAACCCACCGCAGCCCGCCCGCCCCTCGACGTCCGCGGCGCCGTCGACCTGTCCTCGCTCGGTCGGCCGCCCGCCACCCCGCCCGGTGGAGCCGGCGGTGCGATCAGCACCACCCACGGGAGCGCCGTGGTCGTGGACGTGGCGGAGGCGACCTTCACCGCGCTGATCGAGCGCAGTGCGACGGTGCCGATCGTCGTGATGCTGTGGGCCGATGGCTGGCCGGAGTGTGACGAGCTGGCGCCGGTGCTGGCGAAGCTGGCGAAGGACGACGCCGGCCGCTGGCTGCTCGCGCGGATCGACGCTCAGGCGAACCCGCAGATCGCGGCGGCGTTCCAGGTGCAAGCCGTCCCGAGCGTGCTTGCCCTGGTCAAGGGCCAGCCGGTTCCCCTGTTCCAAGGGGCGCACCCCGAGGACCAGATCCGCCCGGTCATCGACCAGGTGCTGGAGCTCGCCGCCTCGCAGGGTGTGACCGGGCGCATTGCGGTCGCCGAGGCGGACGTCGCCGACGTCGCCCCGGAGCCGGCGGAGCCGCCGCTCCCGCCGCTGCACCTCGCGGCATTCGAGGCGCTCGAGCGCGACGACCTGGACGGCGCCGTGGCGGCGTACACGCAGGCGCTCCAGGAGGACCCGCGCGACGAGATGGCGTCCGCCGGGCTCGCACAGGTGTCGCTGCTCCAGCGGATCCACGGGGCCGACCCGGCCGTCGCACGCGCGGCTGCCGCCGCGGCGCCCCGAGACGTTGCCGCGCAGCTCCTGGTGGCGGACCTGGACCTGGCCGGGGGCAAGGTCGAGGTCGCGTTCGGGGGACTGGTGGACCTGGTCCGAGTCACGGCGCGCGAGGAGCGTGAGTCGGTCCGGGTCCGTTTGATCGAGTTGTTCCGGGTGGTCGGGGACACCGACCCGCGCGTCGTCGCGGCTCGTCGGGCGCTCGCCAGCGCGCTCTACTAGGCGCGCCACTCGGCGCCTGGGCCAGGCGGAGCTCAGTTCCGCGCCGGCGCCAGGAACACGGCGCCGAGCGGCGGCAGGCGCAGCACCGCGGAGTGCGCGCGGCCGTGCCACGGCACCGGCTCGGAGTGCACCCGGCCGAGGTTCCCCACGCCGGAGCCAAAGTAGATGTGGGCGTCCGTGTTGAGCAGCTCGACCCAGTCGCCGCCGGACGGCAGCCCGAGCCGGTAGCCCTCGTGCGGCAACCCCGAGAAGTTCACGACGACGGCGACGTCGTCCTTGAGGGCGTCGCGCCGCAGGTAGGCCAGCACGTTGTTGTCGGCGTCGTTCGACTCGATCCACTCGAAGCCGGCCGGATCGCTGTCGAGCGCCCACAGCGCACGGTGCTGGCGGTAGACCCGGTTGAGGTCGCGCACCAGGGTGGTCACGCCGGAGTGGATCGGGTACTGCAACAGGTGCCAGTCGAGCCCGCGGGACTCCGACCACTCGGAGGTCTGACCGAACTCGCCGCCCATGAACAGCAGTTGCTTCCCGGGGTGCGACCACTGGTAGGCGAGCAAGGCGCGCAGCCCGGCTGCCTGCTGCCAATCGTCGCCCGGCATCTTGCGGATCAGCGAGCTCTTGCCGTGCACCACCTCGTCGTGGCTGAGGGGGAGCACGTACTGCTCGGAGAACGCGTAGATCAGCGAGAACGTGAGCTCGCCATGGTGGTAGCGACGGTGGACGGGCGTGTGCTCGACGTACCGCAAGGTGTCGTTCATCCAGCCCATGTTCCACTTCAGGCCGAACCCCAAGCCGCCGGCCTCGGTCGTGGCGGTCACGCCCGGGAACGCGGTGGACTCCTCCGCGATCATCACGATGCCCGGTGCCCGCCGGTAGGCGGTCGCGTTGGCCTCCTGGAGGAAGGCGATCGCCTCGAGGTTCTCCCGTCCGCCGCGCTCGTTGGGGTGCCACTGCCCGAGGGTGCGCGAGTAGTCGAGGTAGATCATCGAGGCCACGGCGTCCACCCGCAGGCCGTCGATGTGGAACTCCTCGAGCCAGTAGACGGCGTTCGCGACCAGGAAGTTCTTGACCTCGTTGCGGCCGAAGTTGAACACGTACGTGCCCCAGTCGGGCTGCTCGCCGCGCAACGGGTCGGGGTGCTCGTAGAGCGGGGTGCCGTCGAACCGGCCCAGCGCCCACTCGTCCTTGGGGAAGTGCGCGGGGACCCAGTCGAGCAGGACTCCGATGCCGGCCTGGTGCAGCGAGTCGACGAGGTACCGGAAGTCGTCCGGGCTGCCGAACCGCGAGGTCGGCGCGTAGTACGAGCTGACCTGGTAGCCCCACGAGCCGCCGAAGGGGTGCTCCGCGACCGGCATCAGCTCGACGTGGGTGAAGCCGAGGTCCCGCACGTAGCTCGTCAGGTGCTCGGCGAGCTCGCGGTAGCTGAGGCCCGGTCGCCAGGAGCCGAGGTGGACCTCATAGGCGCTCAGCGGGCCGTGGTGGGCGTCGCGCTCGGAGCGGGCCGCCATCCAGGCCTCATCGCCCCACGCGTGCTGCGACTCGGTCACCACCGAGGCGGTCTGCGGCGGGTGCTCGGTGGCCCGGGCGAGCGGGTCGGCCTTCTGCCGCCACGAGCCGTCCCTGGTGAGGATCTCGTACTTGTACCGGGTGTCGATACCGATGTCGGGGATGAAGAGCTCCCAGACGCCGCTCGATCCCAGGCTGCGCATCGCGTGCGAGGCGCCCTGCCAGTGGTTGAAGTCGCCGACGACGCGCACCGCCCGGGCATTCGGCGCCCACACCGCGAACGCGGTGCCGGTGATCTCGCCGTTCGGACTCGGGTAGCGGCGGATGTTCGAGCCGAGCACCTGCCAGAGGTGCTCGTGACGCCCCTCGGTGATCAGGTGCAGGTCGAGATCGCCGACGGTCGGCAGGAAGCGGTACGGGTCGTCGCACTCCGACGCGACGCCGTCGTAGCTGACCCGGAGCCGGTAGTCGGGCACCTCGGTTGCCACGGCGGCGGCCACCCAGATCCCGTCCTGCTCGTGCGTCATCGGGAGCTCGCCGTCGGCGGTCAGGACCGTGACGGAGGAGGCGAGGGGATGCAGCACCCGGATCGTCAGGGTGCCGTCAATGACACGGGGCCCGAGCACGCTGTGCGGGTCGTAGCTCACGCCCGCCGCCACCTCGACGAGCACCGCGGCCGGCACCGGGCACGGAACCGGCCCGGATCCGGGTGGACTGGGCATCATGGGGTCACTTTTGCACGCGGCTGGCGAGATTGCCCAACGACGGATACGCCGTTCGCGTCAACGGCTGTGGCGACGGGATCGACGGGCGCACCTCGATCAGCGGTCGCCGGATGGCTCAGCAGCGGTCGACGGACGGCTCAGCAGCGGTCGACGGACGGCTCAGCAGCGGTCGTGCTGTCGCGGGATCGGGGCCAGCAGGCGGTCCAGCGCCGTGAGCGGGACGGGCAGCCAGGTGGGCCGGTTGCGTGCCTCGTACACCGCCTCGTAGAGCGCCTTGTCGACCTCGAGCGCGCGCAGGAGCACGGCTGTCTCCGCGCCTTCCGATCCGTGGAAATACCCCGCCAGCAGACCGCGACGGGCCTCGTCCGCCCAGGCCAGGTCTGCCGGCGTGGGGGTTGCCGTGCCACCGGTCCCGCCGACGGCGGCTGCGTAGTCGATCGAGCGGAGCATTCCGGCGACATCCCGGAGCGCCAGGTCCGGGCGGGTGCGTGCCGCGATCGGTGCGAGCGGCTCACCCTCGAAGTCCAGGATGTACCAGCCTGTGGTCGCGTGCAGTGCCTGGCCGAGGTGGAGGTCGCCGTGGATGCGCTGGGGGGCGGGTGGGTCCACGACGGAGCGTGTCCCCGCCGCGAGTTGCTCGACGCCGGCGGCGCGGCGCGCCAGCCCGGGAACGGAGCGGACGGCCCAACGGAACCGGCTGCGCAGCGCGCGGGCCAGGTCGCCCGCGCGATCGACGCCGGCCGCGGGTTCGGGCGTTGGCAGTGCCCGGGCAAGAACCTCGTGCATCTCCGCGATCCCCTCGCCGAGGTCGCGCGCGAGTGCGGCGAACGACTCACCCCGGCCCGCCATTGCGCAGGCGAGCTCGAATCCGTCGCGGGCGTGCGGGACGAACTCGCTCAGTACGCCGAGGTGCCCGCGAACCAGCTCGTCATCCACCCGCCAGGTGGCCGCGAGCCAGGCCTGCGGGCGCGGGACGTGTGCCCAGCCGGCGTCCGCGAGCGCGCGGGGCACGTCGACATCCGGGTTGTTGCCGGGGGCGAGTGCTCGGAAGACCTTGAGGATCGCGCCGCGGCCCGCCGGCGCCGATGACGACGCAGGCAGGAGCACGGAGGTGTTCGACTGTTCGCCCGTCAGCACGTCGGCGAGCTCGGGGTCGACGCCCGCGCCCGGCCCCTCTGCAGATGCGAGCCAGGCGCGGAGGAACGCGGGGTCCCCGACACCGTCGCGGACCTCGGTCCGCCCGCGCTCGGACGACCCCGTCGCGGCGACCGGCTCGAGTGAGCCGATCACGGTGGGTGACGTGGGTCGATCAGGGGCGCGGACCGTCAGCGGCACCTGGAGCACCGTGTCGACGCCTCGTGCGACGATCCGTACCAGCAGGATCCGGACCCTGGCTTCGTCGCGTGGATCCGCCAGCGTAATGCCGCCGACGCACTCCAGGTCGGCGGCGACGCCCTTGGCCGGGAACCAGCGGCGACCGGGAAGCCACCCGGTGAGAACTGTGAGCAGCTCGTCGTCGCCCGGCTCGTGCACCGCGACATTTTCGTCCACGGCCGCCCTCCTTCAGCCGCGCTGGACCACGGAGAGCCAGAAGAAGTCCCGCGAGCCGAAGGTCACGGTGAGCCGGCCGTCCGGCCCGACGGCCGGGAACGCCGTCCCGCCGAAGATGTCGACCATCTCGCGCCCGGCGAGGGCGTCGAGGGTGAGGGTGGCCGCACGCGGGGTGGCCGCCAGGTTCGCGACGCAGAGCAGGGTCTCCTGCGGCGTTCGGCGCAAGAAGGCGAAGACGGACTCGCTGCTTGCCTTGACCGGGACATACTCGCCGACGCCGAACGCCGGGTGTTGCCGGCGCACCGCGAGCATGCCGCGGATCCAGTGCAGCAGCGAGGTCGGTTGCGCGATCTGCGCCTCGACGTTGGCGTGCGTGTAGTGGTGAACCAGCGACTGGATGACGGGCAGGTACAGCTTCCCGGGCTCCGCGGCGGAGAACCCGGCATTGCGGTCGGGCGTCCACTGCATCGGGGTGCGCACCGAGTCGCGGTCCGGCAGCCAGATGTTGTCGCCCATCCCGATCTCGTCGCCGTAGTACAGGCACGGGCTGCCGGGCAGAGAGAGCAGCAGGGCGTGCGCGAGCTCGATCTCGGCGCGCGAGTTGTCCAGCAGGGGTGCAAGGCGGCGTCGGATGCCGACGTTGGCGCGCATCCGCGCATCGGCGGCGTACCAGCCGTACATGGCGGCGCGCTCTTCGGTGGAGACCATCTCGAGGGTGAGCTCGTCGTGGTTGCGCAGGAAGGTCGCCCACTGGGCGCCCGCCGGGATTTTCGGGGTGTCCTCGAGGATCTCCACGAGCTTGGCCGCCCGCTGCTCCCGAAGGGCGAAGAAGATGCGCGGCATGACTGGGAAGTGGAAGCACATGTGGCACTCGGGCTCGGCCTCGGTGCCGAAGTACTTCGCGACGTCGTCGGGCCACTGGTTCGCCTCGGCGAGCATGAGCGCGCTCGGGAACTCGGCGTCGACGAGCTGGCGCATCCGGCGCAAGAAAGCGTGCGTGCGCGGCCGGTTCTCGCAGTCGGTGCCGTCGTCCTCGAAGAGGTACGGCGCCGCGTCGAGCCGGAAACCGTCGACTCCGTGCCGGAGCCAGAACCGCGCGACGTCGAGCATGGTGTCCTGCACCGCGGGGTTCTCGAAGTTGAGGTCCGGCTGGTGCGAGAAGAACCGGTGCCAGAAGTACTGCCGACGGACCGTGTCGAAGGTCCAGTTGGAGGTCTCGGTGTCGGTGAAGATGATCCGCGCGTCGCCGTACCGGGTGTTGTCGTCGCTCCAGACGTAGAAGTCGCCGTACGGGCCGCTGGGGTTCGCGCGGACGACTGGAACCACGGGTGCTGGTCGCTCGTGTGGTTCATGACCAGGTCGATGATGACCCGGATGCCGCGCTCGTGGGCAGCCTCGACCAGCTCGGTGAACTCCGGCATCGCGCCGTACTGCGGGGCGATCGCGCGGTAGTCGGAGACGTCGTAGCCGCCGTCGCGCAGCGGCGAAGGGTAGAGCGGCAGGAGCCAGAGGCAGTCGACGCCGAGCCAGCCGAGGTAGTCGAGCTTGTCGATCATGCCGCGCAGGTCGCCGATGCCGTCGTCGGACGCGTCCGCGAATGACCGCACCATCGCCTCGTAGAAGACGGCCGTGCGGAACCACTGCGGGTCGTCCGTGAGCAGGCGCCGCTCCTGGCTCCGCAGTGCGTCGAACGGTCGAGTCATAGGCTCCGCACCTCGATGATGTGGGCGCACTGCACGGTCGGGTCGAGGCGCACGAACGCTTCCTCGGCCCAAGCGTAGGTGGCGCCGGACAGCAGGTCGTGCGCGGCGAAGGACGGCGTGGTCGGAGTGCGCTCCGGTTCGATGCCGAGCGCGGCGAGATCCAGGTGCAGCATCGACTCGCTGACCCTGGTCGGGTCGAGGGCGACGACGACGATCACGGTGTTCGCGCGCCCGGTCGGCGAGTGCTCGGCCGGGACGCGGCGCGAGAAAGCGAGGACCTGGTCGTTCGTGCTGCGGTGCACGTGCAGGCCGCGGAGGCGCTGCAGCGCGGGGTTGTCCCTGCGGATGTCGTTGAGCCGGGTGAGCAGGGTCGAGATCCCGAGGCCCTCAGCCTTGGCCCAGTCGCGCGGCCGGTACTCGTACTTCTCGTTGTCGATCTGCTCCTCGACGCCGGGCCGCGCCACGTTCTCGACGAACTCGTAGCCGGAGTAGATGCCCCAGGTCGGTGAGCCGGTCGCGGCGAGCACGGCGCGGATCGCGAAGGTCGCCGCGCCGTCGCGATGCATGTACGGGGTGAGGATGTCGTGCGTCGTCGGCCAGAAGCTGGGGCGCAGGATTCCGGCCGTCTCGGTGGAGAGCTCGGTCAGGTATTCGGCGAGCTCGTCGCGGGTGTTCCGCCAGGTGAAGTACGTGTACGACTGCTGGAAGCCGATCATCGCGAGGGTGCGCATCATGGCGGGCCGGGTGAAGGCCTCGGACAGGAAGATGACGTCCGGGTGGGCGGCGCCGACGTCCGCGATGATGCGCTCCCAGAACGGCAGCGGCTTGGTGTGCGGGTTGTCGACCCGGAACGCCGTCACGCCGTGGTCGATCCAGACCTGGAGGACGCGGCGGATCTCCGCGTAGATGCCCTCGGGGTCGTTGTCGAAGTTCATCGGGTAGATGTCCTGGTACTTCTTCGGCGGGTTCTCGGCGTGGGCGATCGTGCCGTCCGCGCGGGTGGTGAACCACTCCGGGTGCGCCGCCAGCCAGGGGTGGTCGGGGGAGCACTGCAGCGCGAGGTCGAGAGCGACCTCCAGGCCGAGCTCGCGGGCACGGGCCACGAAGGCGTCGAAGTCGGCGAACGTGCCGAGATCCGGGTGGATCGCGTCGTGCCCGCCGTCGACCGAGCCGGTGCCGTACGGCGATCCCGGGTCGGTCGGCAGACAGGTGAGCGAGTTGTTCCGCCCTTTGCGGTTCGTGGTGCCGATCGGGTGGATCGGAGTGAGGTAGACGACGTCGAAGCCCATCTCGGCGATCCCGGGCAGCCGCTCGGCCGCGGTGCGTAGGGTGCCGGATGTCCATTTCTTGGTCCGCTTGTTGTACGTCGCGCCCTCGGAGCGCGGGAACAGCTCGTACCAGGATCCGTACAGCGCGCGCTCGCGGTCCACCTGGAGCGGGTAGGTGGCGGAGCTGCTGACGTACTCGCGGACGGGGGTGGCGTCGAGCGCCGCGCGCACCGGGGCCGACAAGCCCGCAGCGAGCCGGGCCTGGGGCGGCCGCGAGGTGTCCCGGAGGGCCGCGACGGCGTTGCGCAGAGCGGTGGCGTGGGCCGCGTCCTGACGGGGGCGGTTGGTGGCGCGGTCCAGGAGCAGTGCTCCTTCGGTGAGCATGAGCTCGACGTCGACGCCGGCCCCGACCTTGATGGCGGCGTCGTGGCTCCAGGTGCCGTACGGGTCGGACCAGCCCTCGACCCGGAACGACCAGCGGCCGGTTGCATCCGGGACGACCCAGCCCTGGTGCCGGTCCAGGCCGGGGGCGATGTCGACCATGCGCGCGGTGCTGTGGACCGTCCCGTTCGGGCGGAGCAGGACCGCGGTGGCGGCGACGGCGTCGTGCCCCTCGCGGAAGACGGTGGCCTCGATCGGCACGGCCTCGCCGACGACAGCCTTCGCCGGCCAACGGCCGGCCTCGATGACGGGCCCGACGGCGATGACCGGGATCCGGCCAATCGGGGTCGGCCGGACAGCCCTGGGCTTCACGGTCACACTGCGAACTTAGCGAGAAGGGGGGTGCAGGAGCATCTGCGACTCGCGCGGGCGGGTTGATCGGGGGATGGGCCNGAGCGTGGGGTCGATCACGGTCGCCACGCTCGAGCAGNCTGGCCTGCCCGAGACCCGCANCGACAACGCCGACCGGTTCATCGNCGCCCTCGTGTACAACTACCTGATCGGTGCCCCTGACGCGCACGCGAAGAACTACTCGGTCCTCCTCGCCGGGGACCAGGTCANGTTCGCGCCCCNGTACGACGTCGCGAGCGGGCTGCCGTTCGACCGCCGCGGCCATGAAGGCCTGGGCAGCGCGGCCATGTCGATCGGCGGGGAGAAGCGCTTCGGCAAGGTGGTTCGACGGTACGGGGAGCAGTTCGCGGCCGAGGTCGGCCGCGAACCGGAGAGACTGCTGGCCCGCGTGCGGGAGATGGCTGAGCGGATACCGGACACGCTGGCCGAGTTCATGTACGAGCCCGAGATCGTCGGCCCCGCAGGTGAGCTGCGGCCCAGACTGCTCGACCGGGTGGCGGACCCGTGTTCGACCACCTGCGTCCAGCTCGACGGGGGACCGGCTTCCCGCCGCAGCTCACCTGTTCGGTGCCCACGCGGCGCTGTGCGCGCGGACGCCCGGTCGCGCGCACAGC
>JGI24133J20442_1000198_pt1 | contig 18628 bp, 19 predicted proteins | sample BarGraNGADG00311_2_FD_20442 | JGI IMG/M metagenome (IMG submission 20442)
TGTGGGCCAGCGTCGCCCACAGCCGCTGGTCGGAGTCGCTCATCGGTGCCGCGGGGCCCGCAACATACTGGGGCGCCGCCGCGCCGTACTGGGGACCTGCGCCGTACTGCGGCACCGCAGGAGGCGGCGGGACGGGCGGGACGCCGTTGGCCGGGTCGACGTTCGGGGTTTCGGTCATGTCACTTCACCAGGTCCAGTGAGAAGGGGTACTTGAAGGGCTGGCCCTTCTGGGCGCTCAGGAAGCCCTGGATCGAGAAGATCAGCAGGACGATCCAGATGGCGAAGCCCAGCAGCGCTGCAAGGAAGCCGGGCAGGAAGACCACGTTGAGAATCTGCACTGCCACCCACGCAGCGGTCAGCGTGATCTGGAAGTTGAGTGCCTTGAGTGCCTCCACGCCGACGAAGGCGCTGCGCTGTTTGAACACGAGCCAGATGATCAGCGCCGGGATGAACCAGATGATGCCGCCGAGGTGGGCGAGACCGGCCCACATGCGCTCCTGGTCGGGAGCGAGCGGTGCACCGGCTGGGGCGGACGGGGGGAGTGACTCCGACATGGAGGGCCTTTCGTGCGATGGCGGATCTCGGACGAGTAGTCCGCGCGAGTCCCCCCGCGTGGACCTTAATCGGCACAGTATCGGAAAAGTGCACAAACTGCGTCGAGCTTGGTCGACGGAGTTCGAGCGGCCCAGCCGCAGCCCCCGGCGTCACCGTGGCACGCCAGGCGCGCGCCCTAGCGGGTCGCGAAGTCGATCAGCTCCTCGACGCGCCCGAGGAGGGCCGGCTCGAGGTCGCGGTAGTCGCGCACCGCGGCGAGGATCCGCCGCCAGCCCTCGGACACCGCGGCCGGTCCGTCTGCCTGCCAGCCCAGCTCGCGCAGGATCCCGTGCTTCCACTCGGTGCCCCGGTCGATCACCGGCCACGCTTCGAGGCCGAGCCGTTCGGGGCGGACGGCCTGCCACACGTCGACGTACGGGTGTCCCAGGACGCACACGTGCGATCCGCCGGGCGCAGCGGCCACCTCGGCCGCGATCCGGGCCTCCTTGCTCCCGGGCACAAGGTGGTCGACCAAGACGCCCAACCGCCGCTCAGGCCCCGGCGCGAAGGCCGCGACGGCGTGGACGAGATGATCGACGCCGTCGAGCATCTCGACCACGACACCCTCGAGCCGCAGGTCGTCGCCCCAGACCTTCTCGACGAGCTCCGCGTCGTGCTTGCCCTCGACCCAGATCCTGCTGGCCCGTGCGACCCGGGCACGGGCACCGGCGACCGCGCGCGAGCCCGACGCCGTCCGCGTCGGAGCCGCAACAGCACCCAGGTGGCGAGGCGCGACGAGCTCGACGGGCTTTCCGTCGACCCAGAAGCCCGGACCGAGCGGGAAGGTCCTGGTTCGGCCGTGCCGGTCCTCGAGCACGACCACGTGCATCCCGCCGGATTTCTCCACCCGCACGACGGCACCGACCCAGCTCGTGGTGACATCCTCGACGACCAGGCCGGTGTCCGCCGCCACCGGCGCCGTGCGCGGGCGCGCAGGGGCGTGGGTCGAGGGCGAGTCGCCGGCCAGCACATCGCGGCCGTAGCGGTCCTCCCAGGTCATGGCCAGGAGCCTAGGCTCCGGCCCGACGGCGTGCCCGTGGACACGCGGCGCCGACCGGCGTCGGTGTCGCCGCGGCAGCGACCGGCAGATACCCTGCGCCGTGGCGCTTCGCCGGTGGTCAGGACGCGTCGTAGGATTGGCACTCAGAGGTGTCGAGTGCTACTCGAGCTCGGCGAGCTGCGGGAGGTGACATGAGCGAGGAACGCAGGCTCCAGGTGCTGCGAGCGATCGTGGACGACTACGTCCAGACCCATGAACCCGTGGGTTCGCGGGTGCTGGTGGAGCGGCACGGGCTCGCTGTCTCACCGGCCACGATCCGCAACGACATGGCGGCCCTCGAGGAAGCCGGTCTGATCCAGCAGCCGCACACCTCGGCCGGTCGGATCCCCACGGACAAGGGCTACCGCTTGTTCGTGGACCGGCTCTCGACGATCAAGCCGGTCTCGAGCCCCGAGCGACGCGCGATCCAAGCGCTGCTCGAGGGCGCCGTCGACCTCGACGACGTCGTGGACCGGTCGGTGCGCCTGCTGGCCCAGCTCACCCACCAGGTCGCGGTCGTGCAGTACCCCTCCTTGCGCCGGTCCACCCTCCGCCACCTCGAGCTCGTTCCGCTGGCCGCGACCCGTCTGCTCGTCGTACTCATCACGGACAACGGTCGGGTCGAGCAGCGCTCCCTCGAGCTCGAGAGCGCGCCGGACGAGGGCGTCGTCGCCGAGCTCCGCGCGAGGCTCAACACCATTGCCGCGGGGCGGCGCCTCGCGGAGCTGTACACAGCGCTCGCGGACCTGCCGGACGCCTTCGCGCTCGACCAGCGGGCGCTCGTGCGCTCCGTCGTCCGGGTCGTCGAAGAGACCCTCGCGGAGAACTGCGAGGAGCGGATCGTGCTCGCCGGGACGGCGAACCTCGCGCGGTCCGGGTCCGACTTCAGTCACTCGATCAGGCCCGTGCTGGAGGCGCTCGAGGAGCAGGTCGTGCTGCTCAGCCTGCTCACCGAGATGGCCGAGGACTCCGGCGCCGTGGCGGTGCGGATCGGCCACGAGAACATTCACGAGGGCCTCGCAGAGACGTCGATCGTCGCGACCGGCTACGGCTCCGACGGCGACACGGTGGCCCGGATCGGCGCCCTCGGCCCGACCCGGATGGACTACCCGGGCACGATCGCGGCCGTCCGCGCGGTCGCCAGGTACCTCTCCCGGACACTGGCCGGCTGACGTGCGCCGCGCACGAATCGTGCCCGTCCGGTTCCCCGACCCAGAAGGCGATCAGTGACCGACTACTACGACGTTCTCGGAGTGTCCCGGGACGCGACGCCGGACCAGATCAAGAGGGCCTACCGCAGGCTCGCGCGCGAGTCGCACCCTGACGTCTCCGACGGTCACGGCGCCGAGGAGCGGTTCAAGGACGTCTCCCGCGCGTACGAGGTGCTCTCGAACCCGGAGAAGCGGCGGTCCTACGACATGGGCGCCGATCCCGCATCCCCTGGCGGCGGCGGGTTCGGCTCCGGTTTCGGGTTCCAGGACATCTTCGAGACGGTGTTCGGCGCCGCGACAGGCGGCCAGCGCGGGCCGGCGCCGCGCGCCCGCCGTGGACAGGACGCGCTGATCCGAGTTGACATCGACCTTAGCGAGGCGGCGTTCGGTGCCCACCGGGAGATCCCGGTGGATACCGCGGTGCTCTGCCCGACGTGCTCGGGCACCTGCTGCCGACCGGGGTCGACGCCGCGAACCTGTGCGGTGTGCGGCGGGCGCGGGGTCACCCAGCGCGTCGCTCGTTCCTTCCTCGGCCAGGTCATGACTTCGAGTCCGTGCGCGGCCTGTCACGGCTTCGGCACCGTGATCCCGGAGCCCTGCCCGGACTGCTCCGGTGAGGGGCGGGTGCGGAGCCGCCGCACCCTTGAGGTGGACATCCCGGCCGGGGTCGACACCGGCACCCGGATCAGGCTTACCGGTCAGGGCGAGGCGGGACCGGCGGGTGGACCCGCGGGCGACATCTACGTCGAGATCCGCGAGCGTGTGCACGATGTGTTCGTCCGGCGCGGCGACGACCTGCACGCGACCCTGACCATCCCGATGACCGCGGCGGCCCTGGGCACGGTCCTGGCCCTCGACACGCTTGATGGCACGCAGGAGGTCGACATCAGGCCCGGCACGCAGCCAGGTGAGGTCGTCACGCTACGTGGTCTCGGCGTCGGCCACCTCCACTCGGGTGGCCGCGGAGACCTGAACGTGCACGTCGAGGTACAGGTCCCGACGAAGCTCGACGAGGAGCAGGAGCGACTGCTCCGGGAGCTCGCGACGGCCCGCGGCGAGGAGCGACCCGAGTCACGGCTCTCACCCGCCCAGCCCGGGGTGTTCTCCCGGCTCAAGGACAAGTTCGCGGGTCGATGAGTGCACCCGTCTTCCTCGCCGAGCCGGGCGCGCTCGACGGCTTCGGCCCGGGCCACAGCTATCTGCTCGACGGCGCGGAGGGCGCCACGCCGGGGTGGTCCAGCGCCGCTCGGTCGGCGAACCACTGGACGTCGTCGACGGTCGCGGCGTGCGGCTGTGCGCGGAGGTCGCCGCCGGGTCTGCGGACGGCGTCCGGCTGACGGTGCGCGAATGCGTTCGGGAGGCACCGGCTCCGGTCGAGCTGGTGCTCGTCCAAGCGCTCGCGAAGGGCGACCGAGGCGAGGCGGCGATCGAGGCGGCAACCGAGCTGGGCGTCGACGAGGTGGCTCCGTGGCAGGCGGAGCGGTCCGTCGTTCAGTGGCGCGGGCCACGCGCCGAGCACGACCGCAAGCGCCGCACCGAGGTGCTGAGCACGCAGTCCCCGCACCGTGCCCCGAGTCACTGTCGCCTCCGAGTCGCTCGANCTGGCCACCGGCAGTCAACCCGGTACGGTGCCCCGCGGGANGCACCGCACTAACCTGGGTCTCATGCCGGATCCGGGAACTGAGCAGGACTGCCTCTTCTGCCGCATCGTGTCNGGGGAGATCCCAACGTCGATCGTCGCGTCGAACGCCAGCGCGATCGCCTTCCCCGACATCGCGCCCCAGGCTCCGCTGCACGTNCTCGTGGTCCCGCGCAGGCACGCTCCGGATGTTGCGGCGCTCGCGGCCGAGGCGCCCACCGTGCTGGCCGACCTCGTCGCGCTCGCCCGGGAGGTCGCCGAGACCGAGGCGGATGGCCAGTTCCGACTCATCTTCAACACCGGGGCCCGATCCGGGCAGTCCGTCTTCCACGTCCACGCGCACGTACTCGGAAACGCCGACCTCGGGTGGACGCCGGCCTGACGGCCTCTATTCCGGGGCGCCCCGGTACCGGGCTCCCGACGGCGGGTGCTCGATAGCATGGACGAGCACGCGGACGCCGAGCCCGGCGGACGCACCGATCGAGGAGAACGTAGGCCACCGGCCGAACCCATGGCAGAGAGCACCAACGAGCGTCCGCAGGGCCCGATAGCGACGCGGGTCCAGCACCGGATCAGGGTTCCGGAGCACGTTCCGATGGCCGAGCTGCTCGGCAGCGCCGACGAGATCCTGCGCTCTATCGAGCGAGGCTTCGCGAGCGTCGACATCCTCGCCCGAGGAAACGAGATCTCGCTCGACGGCCCGGCCGGCGACGTCGCCCTCCTCGAACGTCTGATCGACGAGCTCGGTGCGGTCGCCGCGAGTGGCACGACATTGACCCCCGATGTCGTCACCCGAGCGATCGGCATGCTGACGGCCGCGACGGCGAGCCGGCCCGCCGATGTCCTCACGATGAGCGTCCTGTCCAGTCGCGGCCGGACGATCCGGCCCAAGACGGTCGGTCAGAAGCACTACGTCGACGCGATCGACCAGCACACGGTGACCTTCGGCATCGGGCCGGCCGGCACCGGCAAGACGTACCTAGCGATGGCGAAGGCGGTCCAGGCCCTGCAGGCGAAGCAGGTCAACCGGATCGTGCTGACCAGACCCGCGGTCGAGGCGGGCGAGCGGCTTGGATTCCTGCCCGGCACGCTGAGCGACAAGATCGACCCGTACCTGCGGCCGCTCTACGACGCGCTGCACGACATGATCGACCCGGACTCGATTCCTCGACTGATCGAGGCCGGAACGATCGAGGTGGCCCCGCTGGCGTACATGCGTGGGCGCACCCTCAACGATGCGTTCATCGTCCTGGACGAGGCCCAGAACACCTCGGTCGACCAGATGAAGATGTTCCTGACCCGCCTCGGCTTCGGGTCCCAGATGGTGGTGACCGGCGATGTCACGCAGGTGGACCTGCCCGGCCGGACGACGTCCGGCTTGCGTGCGGTACAGGAGATCCTCACCGGCGTTGGCGACGTGTCCTTCTGCTGGTTGACGAGCGCCGACGTAGTCCGCCACCNCCTGGTCAGCGACATCATCGATGCGTACGCCAGGTGGGATACCACCCGGATCGCTGCGGCCAGCTCGGCGCGCGACAGNGGCCACGGCCGAGGGAGAGCGCGCCGATGAGCGTCGAGGTCAACAACGAGTCCGGCTACCCGGTCGACGAGGCCGAGTTCGCCGAGCTGGCGCGCTACGTGCTCGATGCGATGCACCTCCACCCGGANACCGAGCTCTCGATCATGCTCGTCGAGGTGGACGTCATGGCTGAGCTCCACGTCCGGTGGCTGGACGAGNCCGGGCCGACCGACGTGCTGTCCTTCCCGATGGACGAGCTCCGCCCCGGCCGAGAGGGTGACGTGACGCCGCCCGGCCTGCTCGGCGACATCGTGCTCTGCCCGGAGGTCGCCGCCCAGCAGGCCCGTGCGGCCGGACACTCGACCGCCGAAGAGCTGCTCCTGCTCGCGACGCACGGCATCCTGCACCTGCTCGGGTACGACCATGGCGAGCCGGAGGAGGAGAAGGAGATGTTCAGCCTGCAGCGGCAGCTCCTGCTCACCTTCCTGTCGCAGCGATGACCGGAGCCCCGGTCGGGCTGCTGCTCGTCCTCGGCGTGCTGGGAATCGTGCTCGCGACGGCCCTCAGCGCCGGGGAGGCCGCGATCTGGCGGGTAACGAGGACCGCGGTCGCGGAGCTCTCCACCGTGCGGCGGCCGTGGGCGAGGCGCACCCAACAGCTCGCGGCGGAGTCCGATCGGACCGTCAGCGCGCTCGCGTTCGTCCGCCTCACCGTCGAGACGCTCTCAGCGGCACTGTTCACGCTCGCCCTTGCGGCGCTGCTGCCGTCCTGGTGGGCCGTGCTCGCGACGGTCCTCGCAGCGAGCGTGGCGATCGCCTTGGTCCGGGTGCGCGTCGGCCCCCGCGCCCTCGGCCGCCGCGCGCCGCTGAACGTTCTGCGCGCGCTGTCACCGATCCTCGGGGTGGCTAACTGGCTCGGCGGGCCCGCCAGCGGGCTGGCCGCCGTGGTGCGCCGGTCGAGGACCGCGGACCCGGCCCTGGCTGACGCCGAGCTGCGCGAGATCGTCGACCGGGTGAGCGAGTCGGAGCAGATCGAGGAGGACGAGCGCGACATGCTCCGCTCGGTGTTCACGCTCGGAAGCACGCTGGCGCGCGAGGTGATGGTGCCGCGCACCGACATGGTGACGATCCACGCGGGAACACCGCTGCGCAAGGTCATGTCGCTGTTCCTGCGCTCCGGCTATTCGCGCGTTCCGGTCATCGGCGACTCCGTCGACGACATGCTCGGCGTCGTGTACCTCAAGGACATCATCCGCCGCGTCCGGGCCGCCGAAGAGCACGAGGAGGACGCGGTCGAGACGGTGATGCGACCACCGGTGTATGTGCCGGAGTCGAAGCCGGTCGACGACCTGCTGCGGGACATGCAGGAAGGGTCGTCCCACATGGGCATCGTGGTGGACGAGTATGGCGGTGTCGCCGGGCTCGTCACGATCGAGGACGCCCTGGAGGAGATCGTCGGTGAGCTCACCGACGAGCACGACCGCAGTGGGCCCGACGTCGAAGACCTCGGCGACGGCGTCTTCCGCATCCCGGCTCGACTGCCGCTCGACGAGCTGGGCGAGCTGTTCGGCCTGGAGATCGACGACGACGAGGTGGACACCGCGGCAGGGCTGCTCGCAAAGGCGCGCGGGCAGGTGCCGATCCCCGGCGCAGCAGCGACGGTTCACGGCGTTCGACTCCTCGCCGAGCGGGTGGAAGGCCGTCGGCACCGGATCGCGACCGTGCTGGTGCAACGCGCCGGGGGCGAGCAGGAGTCTTCGGAGCCAGGGCATGGGACGGTAGACGGGTCCACGCCCAAGGCTGGCGGATCGGCCCGTCGTCCGCAGGAAGGCCATCGTCGTGACTGAGTTCCGATCCGGGTTCGCGTCGATCATCGGGCGTCCGAACGCGGGGAAGTCGACCCTCACCAATGCGCTGGTGGGGAGCAAGGTCGCGATCACCTCCGGCCGCCCGCAGACGACCCGGCACGTGATCCGCGGGATCGTGCACCGGCCCGATGCGCAGCTGGTCCTGGTCGACACGCCGGGCCTGCACCGTCCGCGCACCTTGCTGGGGCAGCGCCTCAACGATCTGGTCCGCGACACCCTGACCGAGGTGGACGTCGTTGTGTTCTGCCTGCCGGCCGACCAGAAGGTCGGGCCCGGTGACCGGTACATCGCGAACCAGCTGGCCGAGCTCGGCCGCGGGAGCTCCGCNTCTCCGGTCGTGGCCACGGCGACCAAGGCGGACCTGGTGAGCAAGCAGCGGCTCGCCGAGCACCTGCTCGCCGTCANCGCGCTCGGCGACTGGGCCGACATCGTGCCCGTCTCGGCGACGGACGGGTATCAGGTGGACNTGCTGACCGACGTCGTGATCGGGCACCTGGCGCCGGGGCCGGCGCTCTACCCCGATGGCGAACTCACCGACGAGCCGGAGCACGTGATGATCGCGGAGCTCATCCGCGAGGTCGCCCTCGAGGGCGTGCGCGACGAGCTGCCGCACTCCCTCGCCGTCGTCGTCGACGAGATCGTGCCGCGCGACGGCCGCGAGCGCGCCGAGCCGATGCTCGACGTGCGGGTGAACATCTTCGTCGAGCGCGAGAGCCAGAAGGCGATCGTCATCGGCAAGGGGGGCTCGAGGCTCAAGTACGTCGGTAGCACGGCGAGGCACGGGATCGAGGCGCTGCTCGGTGCTCGGGTGTTCCTCGACCTCAGGGTGAAGGTGGCCAAGGACTGGCAACGCGACCCGAAGCAGCTGCAGCGGTTGGGCTTCTGAGGGCCGCGGTGAACGGGATCAGTCAGGTCGTTCGCCGAAGTGCGCCGGACGGAAATGCCGCGCGCGAGCCCCGCGTCTCGTACCGGGTCATCGCGGCGTGCGGCGCGGGCGTCCTGCTCCTCGGTCTGATCGGCGTCTTCGCCGGACCCCGATGGGCACCGGAACGCTTCGCACCGACCCTTGCGGTCGAGACGAGCAGCACCGCGATCGACGGCGCGGGGGTGCACGCCGCCATCGGGACGTACGCCGTCCGGACCGAGGTCGTCTCGGTACAGCTCAATGGGGCACAGATCGACGCCCAGGTGAGTGTGCCCGTCGGAGCGACCGGGCCGCGGCCGGCAGTGCTCTTCGTGCACGGCGCCGGCACCGGGAAGTACACCCGAGCCTTCCTGGCGCAGGCGCACAGTCTGGCGAGCTCGGGCGTGATCACGATGGTGCCGAACAAGCGGCTCGACACCTACAGCACCCGGTACCGCAACTACCTCGACATGGCGGACGACTACCTTCGGTCGTTCGAGGCACTGCGCCGCTGGCCCGGTGTGGACGCGAACCGGGTCGGCGTCTACGGCGAGAGCGAGGGCGGCTGGATCGTCCCGGTGATGGCCGCTCGCAGCCCCGACGTCGCGTTCGCGATCCTCGTCTCGGCCCCGGTGGTGCCTCCGCGGCAGCAGGCCGCGTTCGCGGTTGACAGCTACATGCGCAACACCGGCGTGCCCTCTGCGCTGCGCCGCGCCATCCCACGCCTGCTCGGGATGCGGTTTCCCGGCGGCGGTTTCGAGTACCTCGACTTCGACGTCTCGCCGTACCAGCGTCGGATGACCCAGCCCATCTTGATGGCCTACGGCACGGGGGACGCGTCGATGCCGGTCATCCAGGGCGCCGAACTGGTGATCGCCGATGTCGCCGTCGCCGGGAACACCGACGTCACGGTGCGCTACTACGCCGGCGCCAACCACGGAATCCGCGTCAACAGCGTGGTCTCCGCGGACTTCCTGCGCGACATCAGCGCGTGGGTGCTGGGGCTGCCGGGCGACGCGCACGCGCAGCCCCGGGTGGCGGGTGCGACGCCGCACCAGAAGTACCGTGCGGTGACGGTCGGGGTACCGCGCTGGTATGCCAACGGCGACTGGCCGTTCGGCAGCGTCCTGCTCGGTGCGGCTCTGATCGCTCTCGGGCCGCTGGTGCTGCTCGTCGCGCGTGCCTTCGGGCGCCGACGGGTGGGCATCGCGCCCGATCTGCGCTGGCCGCTGTTCTGGCTCGGCGCCACTTCGGTCGGCGCGATGCTGGGTCTGGTCGGCTATCTCTACTACGTCGCCCGGCTTGCGCTGAACTACCAGCAGGCGCCGGTGCAGGTGGAGGGTGCGTGGGTCCTGCTGCGGCTCCTCAGCATCGCCTCGGTGCTCGCGGCGGCCGTGGTCGGCCTTCGACTTCTTGCCACCCCGGAGGCGCCGCACCAACGAGCGGAATCCTCGCGGGTCGGCGTGTTCGCGGTCGCGACGACGGTCATCGGTTCGACGCTCCTCTTGCTTGCGCTGTCCTACTGGGGCGTGTTCCCGCTCGGTCTCGCGTAGCGCGTCCGCCGCGAGCTGCCATCCCGCGCGGACCCTCGGGCTCACGCCGGTGAGCACCTCCGGCCGCCGGCAATCGTCCGATTCCGGCCGATCCGATGCGTACTGTGACCTCACGGCGCTCAGCGAGGAGCGGCAGTTGGGGAGGTGGCGATGAGGTGGCGATGAGGTGGCGACGCCCTGGCGCCATGCCTGGTGCGGTCCTGCTCGCCAGGAGTGAGAGATGAGCGGATCGGCGGCGTCTGGACCTGGCGCTGACGGAAGAGGGCCGCGCCGAGGTCAGGAGATCCTCTTAATCGACCTCGGCCCGGAGGTCGACCGGAGCAAGCCGTCGGTCGACGGCGGGGCCGCGGTCGTCCGGCCGACGCGCCTGCGCTGGTCCCACCCGCGGCGCAGCACTCTGGTCGCGGCGGTGTGCGCGGTCGCCCTGGCGGCGACCGGCGTGTTCCTGCCGGCGATCATCCAGCGAGGGTCCGAAGTGAGCGGTTGGCTCGAGCCGTACCCGCGCGTCCCGGAGCAGGCCTGGACCGTCGCCGTGACGGGTCTGGTCAAGGGTCCCGGAACGGGCAGCGCGAGGTTCGCTGTCGTGCCTGGTGCCTCCACCCGAGGGCTCACCGGCGTGCTTCCGTTCGGGAGCACCTGGGTCACCTACATCGCGTCGGACGAGGCTCTGCCGCGGTTTGTCGGCCTCGATGCCGAGACCGGCGTGCGGCGCTGGGTCTACGAGGTCCGCAACTGGGGACCGGTGCAGGCTTGCGCGGACACGTCATTGGGCGGAGCGCTCATCTGTCTGGGCAGCGCCGGGACGGCGGGTACCGATGTGCTTGTCCTGATCAGGCTCTCTGACGGCCGCGAGGTGGCCCGCCGGCCGGTCTCGATCGACGCGAACTCGATCACCGTCGTGGGGGACGACGTCGTTCTGGGCGGATACGACGTCCGGACTCATGAGTTCCTCGCCCAGCGGCTGAACGTGTGGACGGGCGAGTTGGCCTGGACGGCGCGCGTTGCAGACCCGGTCGGCTTGACCGGGACCTACCTCGAGGGGGCCCAGGGCGGAGGACCACCGATCCGGTTCACGCGCGGTACGGGCGACTCGCTGGACGTCACGTTCGGTGAGACAACCGGAGTCGCGACGACGACCGTCGCCCTTCCCGGCCCGGGCGCGGTGCTCCTGTCGAACATCGGCAGCCACGTGTGGCTCAACCTTGAGACGGGGACTGCTCGCGGGCCGGCGACGAGCGGCACCGCGGTGCGACGCGGCGACGGGGCGGTGCTCATCGACGCGTCTGCCCGCACCGCCGACGGCGCCGTCACGACCCGCGATGGCCAGGTCTGGTGGGCGCAGGCGTCCAAGTTCGTGGCCGCAGGCGGCGGTCGCGAGATCGATCTCCCGGTCTGGACCAGCCCGGAACAGCGAGTCGTCGGTTGGCGCGAGGGCTCGCCACCGATCATCGGCGTGCCCGTCAAGGGCGGGCCGCTCGCCGGGTATGCGAGCCTGGATGGCTCTCTGCTCTGGACGGCGTCGGGAGGTGCAGCGGCAGCTGTCGGTGCGGACGTGCCTGATGCCGAGCTGATCACTCCCCACGGGGCGTTCCTCGTGAGCGGACCCCGGGACTGCGGGTTCGCATCGGGGCGCCGGAACGGATGGTCGTGCCGGGCGACCGGACCGCGGGTCTGTGCGGTCGATCCCGCGGATGGCGCGCCGCTGTGGTGCAAGGACCTCGGCGTCGGCGAGGTCACCGTCATCGGCTGGGACGGGACACGACTGGTCGTGCGCGGTTCAACGGGTGTGAGCGCCCTTGACGGACAGACGGGGGCGTCGGTGTGGACGCTGCCAGGCTCGGCGATCCCGGACGGGAGCAGCTTCGAGGCGGTCGACGGCCGGGTCGTCGCGTACACCTCCAGCCACATCGTTGTGCTCGGCCCAACTGGCCGGTGATGAAGGGAGAGCACGGGCTGTGGCCCGTGACCCTGATCGGCGCTGGCGAGTCCCTCGACGACACCCCGGGCAGCGGCCAGCACGCCCTTGGCCCGACAATCCTGGCGACCGTCAGCAACCGGGTGATCGCCCCGACGGACGGCGTCCTGATCAGGCCGGGGTCGATCCGCGGCCTCGCTTCGACGGGCGCCTGAGGGCCCGGTCCGGCCGGTTCCTGCCGCTCCGCGCGTCCTCAGGGTAGGCTTGTCCTCGTGCGCGTGACCCGGCAGTGGACCCTGCTCCTTCGTCGCCGCGACGAGGCCCTCTAGGCCGGTCTCTCGTCGCGGTGGTTGGTGTGCTGGCCAAGCCGACCCGACGACGTAAGGACCCACTGACATGCGACACGACCAGCAGCCGCGGAGCGCACAGCAGCCCTCGGCGATGCCCCTGAACAAGTACCGGCCGTTCCTCGACACCGCCGGTGTCGATCTGCCGGGCCGCACCTGGCCCTCGGCGCGCATCACCAAGGCGCCGCGATGGCTGTCCACCGACCTGCGCGACGGCAACCAGGCGCTCATCGAGCCGATGGACCCGCGCCGCAAGCGCCGGATGTTCGACCTGCTCGTGAAGATGGGCTACAAGGAGATCGAGATCGGTTTCCCCTCGGCGAGCCAGACGGACTTCGACTTCGTGCGGTCCGTCGTCGACGGCGGTGTGCCCGACGACGTGACGATCTCGGTGCTGACCCAGGCCCGGACGGACCTCATCGCGCGGACCGTCGAGTCGATCGTCGGTGCACCACGCGCGACCGTGCACATGTACAACGCGACGGCGCCGGTCTTCCGCGAGCTCGTCTTCCGCAACGACCGCGAGGCGACGAAGGAGCTGGCGGTCGCCGGCACCCGCGACGTCATCGACTATGCCGAGAAGATGCTCGACGACCGCACCGTGTTCGGTTACGAGTACTCGCCGGAGATCTTCGTGGACACCGAGCTGGACTTCGCGCTCGAGGTCTGCGAGGCGGTGATGGACGTCTGGCTGACCGAGAAGGATCGCGAGATCATCCTGAACCTGCCGGCTACGGTCGAGCGGGCGACGCCGAACGTCTACGCGGACCAGATCGAGTGGATGAGCCGGCACCTGTCGCGCCGCGACCGGGTCGTGGTCTCTGTGCACCCGCACAACGACCGCGGCACCGCCGTGGCGGCGGCGGAGCTCGCGGTGATGGCCGGGGCTGACCGGATCGAGGGTTGCCTGTTCGGCCACGGCGAGCGGACCGGCAACGTCGACCTGGTGACCCTCGGGATGAACCTGTTCACCCAGGGCATCGATCCGATGATCGACTTCAGCGACATCGACGAGATCCGGCGCACGGTCGAGTTCTGCACCCATTTGGACGTCCCACCGCGGCACCCCTACGGCGGTGACCTCGTGTACACGGCCTTCTCGGGCTCGCACCAGGACGCGATCAAGAAGGGCTTCGAGGCGCGGCAGAAGGCTGCGGCCGAGGCCGGCGTCGGAGTCGACNAGCTGGAGTGGACGATGCCGTACCTGCCGGTCGACCCGANGGACGTCGGCCGCAGCTACGAGGCCGTGATCCGGGTCAACTCGCAGTCCGGCAAGGGCGGGATCTCGTACCTGATGAAGAGCGAGCGGCACCTCGACCTGCCGCGACGGCTGCAGATCGAGTTCTCCCGCGTCGTCCAGCGGGTCACCGACACCTCGGGGCGCGAGGTGAACGCCGACGACCTGTGGGAGATCTTCTCCGACGAGTACCTTCCGGTCGAGCCCGGCGGCAAGCTCGATCAGTGGGGCCGGTTCGCGCTCAAGGGGACCCGGGGCGTGAGCACCGAGGANGGTCCGGACCGCCTCTCGGTCGACCTGANNGACGCCGGNACCTCGGTGACCCTGGAGGGCACCGGGAACGGCCCGGTCGCGGCCTTCGTGGACGCGCTCGCGAGCCACGGGGTCGACGTCGCGGTGCTGGACTACCACGAGCACGCGCTCTCCGAGGGCGGCGACGCGACCGCGGCGGCATACGTCGAGTGCGCAATCGGCGACAACGTGCTCTGGGGCGTCGGCATCGAACCGTCGATCACCACGGCGAGCCTCAAGGCGATCGTCTCCGCCGTGAACCGCGCCGCACGCTGAGGCTCCCGGATCCGGTGGGCGGTCTGCGCGACAATACCGGGATGGGCATCGGCACGGGGGTGAGCGGGCGGTGAGTCTGTACCGCGACGAGGCCATCGTGCTGCGCACCCACAAGCTCGGCGAAGCCGACCGGATCGTCACCATGCTGACCCGCGAGAACGGCAAGGTGCGCGCCGTGGCGAAGGGCGTGCGGCGGACGTCGTCCCGGTTCGGAGCACGGCTCGAGCCGTTCATGATGATCGACGTCCAGCTGCACACCGGGCGGAACCTCGACATCGTCACCCAGGTCGAGACGATCGGGGCGTACGGCCGGCAGATCGGCGAGGACTACCCGCTCTACACCGCGGGCGCGGCGATGCTGGAGACGGCNGATCGGTTGGTCGAGGCGGAGCACGAGCCGGCGGTGCAGCAGTTCTGGCTGCTCGCCGGTGGCGTACGCGCGCTGGCCGAGCGTCAGCACGCGAGCAGCCTGGTGCTGGACGCCTATCTGCTCCGGGGCCTGGCCGTCGCGGGCTGGGCACCGAGCTTCGCCGAGTGCGCCCGGTGCGGCGCGCCAGGCCCACACCAAGCGTTCGCGGTCGCGCTCGGCGGAGCCGTCTGCGCCGCCTGCCGCCCGCCAGGCGCCACGGCCCCGTCGCCCGAGGCGTTCCTGCTGCTCGCCGCGCTGCTCAGCGGCGACTGGGCGGTGGCGGACGCGAGTACCGAGCGGGCCCGCCGGGACGCATCCGGTCTGGTGGCGGCCTTCCTCCAGTTCCACCTCGAGCGCACCGTCCGCTCGCTCCGGCTGGTCGACCGGGCCGAGTACCGCGAGTTCGTGCGCACACCACCGCTGGCAGGGAGCGCATCATGACTCGTCGCCTCAAGACCGGGGTCTCGCGCGTCTTCGGCACATCGCGACCCGAGGCGGCGGGCGCAGACCGCCCGATCCCGCCGCCGCCGCACCCCTCCGGCGCTCGCCCACCGGCGATCCCGCGCGAGCTGGTCCCGCAACACGTCGCGATCGTGATGGACGGCAACGGCCGGTGGGCGAACGAGCGCGGGTTGCCCAGGACGGCGGGTCATGAGGCGGGCGAGGCCGCCCTGCTCGACGTGGTCGCCGGCGCGATCGAGATCGGCGTCAAGCACGTCTCGGCGTTCGCGTTCTCCACCGAGAACTGGAAGCGCTCGCCCGACGAGGTCCGCTTCCTGATGGGCTTCAACCGAGACGTGCTGCGGCGTCGGCGGGACACGATGAACGACTGGGGGGTGCGGGTGCGCTGGGCCGGGCGACGGCCGCGGCTGTGGCGGTCGGTCATCGCCGAGCTGGAAGAGGCCGAGCAGCTGACCCGGGACAACGACGTCTGCACGCTCACGATGTGCGTGAACTACGGCGGTCGGGCGGAGATCGTCGACGCCGCCCGCGCTATCGCTCGGGAGGCGGCCGNGGGGCGGCTCGACCCGAGCAANNTCNCNGAGCGCACCNTNCAGCGNNACCTCGACGAGCCNGANCTGCCCGACGTGGATCTGTTCNTGCGAACCTCGGGCGAGCAGCGGACCTCGAACTTCATGATCTGGCAGGCNGCCTACGCCGAGCTCGTGTTTCTCGACGAGTACTGGCCCGACGTCGACCGGCGCACCCTGTGGAAGGCCATCGAGACCTACGCGCGGCGGGACCGTCGCTACGGCGGCGCGGTCGATGCGGCGGAGGCGTCGGACCTGTAGCTCTCAGGGCCTCTCGCGCTCTCGGCACGCCTGACAGGTGCCGAACAGCTCGATCGTGTGCTCGATGTCGGTGAAGCCGTGCGCGGCACCGACCTGCGAGGCCCACGACTCCACGCTCGGCCCGTCGATCTCCACCGTCGCGCCGCAGGACCGGCAGACCAGGTGGTGGTGGTGCTCGCGGCGCTCGCAGCGTCGGTAGAGCGACTCGCCGTCGGCGGTCCGGAGCACGTCNACCTGGCCGGCCTCGGCAAGCGCCTGCAGGGTCCGGTAGACGGTGGCGAGCCCGATCGAGTCCCCGTGTGCGCGGAGGTACTCGTGCAGCTGTTGGGCACTGCGGAAGTCGTCGACCGCGGTCAGCGCGCCCGCGACCGCGGTGCGCTGCCGGGTCACCCGCTGGATCATCGCTCTGCCCCCAGGTGCTCCTGCGCAGCGCCGGTGCGCCCGTGCGCGAGCTCGACGTCGTCGGCGATCTCGGGGTGCGGGTCGTGCCACGGGCGCCGAACGAACAGCGGCCGGGCCACCGCGACCGCGGCGTACAGCACGATCGCGAGCACGACGATCGTCGCGCCGGGGGACAGGTCCTGGAAGTAGGTGATGGTCAGGCCGGTGATGCAGACCGCGACGCCGATGGCCATCGCGAGCCGCATGGTGCCGCGGAACGAGCGCGCCGTGAGCTGGGAGATCGCGACCGGCACGATCATCAGGGCGCTCACGAGGAGCACCCCGACGACCCGCATCGCGACGGTGACGGTCAGTGCCGCGATGACCGCGATCGCCACGTTGAGGAAGCGCACCGGCAGCCCGGAGGCGCGTGCGAACTCCTCGTCGTGGCTGACCGCGAAGAGCGCGGTCCGCAGCCCGACCCCGACCAGCAGGATGACCGCGGCCAGCACGACCGTCATGACGACGTCGGAGGTCGTCACGGTGGAGATCGAGCCGAAGAGGTACCCGACCAGGGTCGCGCTGGTGCCGCCGGCGGCCTTGATCAGCAGCACACCGCCGGCGATGCCGCCGTAGAACAGCAGAGCCAGCGCGACGTCGCCGCTGGTCTTGCCGTGCTCTCGGACGATCTCGATGACGACGGCGCCGACGACGGCGGCCAGCACCGCACCGGGAAGAGCGAGGACGTCGTTCGGGGCGAGGTTCATCGCGTTCGCGATCAGCCAACCCAGTGCGACCCCGGTGAGCGCGACGTGCCCGATGCCGTCGCCGAGCAGGGACAGCCGGCGCTGGACCAGGTAGGTGCCGACCACCGGTGCGGCGAGCCCGACCAGGACCGCCGCGATCAGCGCGCGCTGCATCAGCGGGTCGCCCAGCATGGATCCGAGCTCGTTGATGCTCATGTGCCGAGCCTCATCTCGGGGGCGGTGCCGACCTGAGGCGGCTCGGCCGTGGGGTGCGGGTGGACGTGATCGTGCAGGTCCCCGCCGTGCCCCGGTGCCGGGACGGGCGGCGCGCCGTCGTGCGCCACGGCGCCGTGTCGTAGCACCACCGCGCGTTGGACGAGTGGGGCCAGGGCGCCGAGCTCGTGCAGCACGACGAGGACCGTGGTGCCCTGCTCGGTCAGGCGGGTCAGGGCCTGGGCGAACGCCTGCTGGCTGGGCAGGTCGACGCCGGCGACCGGCTCGTCCAGGAGCAGCAGGTCCGGCTTGCGGATCAGCGCGCGAGCGATGAGGACCCGCTGCTGCTGACCGCCGGAGAGCTCGCGCACGGCGCGGTCGGCCTGATCGGCGAGGCCGACGAGCTCGAGGGCTTCGCGGGCCGCGGCGGCGGAGCGCCGGGGGAGTCGCAGGCGCCGATTCGTCAACAGGCCAGAGGCGACGACTTCGCCGGCGGTGGCGGGCACCCCGGATCCGGCACTGACCCGTTGCGGCACGTACCCGATCCGTCCCCACTGGACCGAGCGTCCGAGCGGGCGGTCGAACAGCTCGACCCGGCCGGCCTCGATGGGGACGACGCCGACAAGAGCACGGACCAGGGTGGACTTGCCCGAGCCGTTCGCGCCGAGGAGCGCGATCACCTCGCCGTCGGCGACTGCCAGGTCGATGCCGCGCAAGATCCGGGTGCCACCAAGGCTGACGACGAGGCCCTCGGCCCGGACGGCGGAGCTCACGTGCACCCCAGCGCGGTGCGGAGAGTCACGAGGTTCTGCCGCATCACGCCACGGTAGTCCGTGGACGCGCTGCTCAGGCCTTCGATCGGGTCGAGCACGGCGCTCGTGATGCCGAGGTCGGCGGCGAGGGTCTCGGCCACCTTGGGGCTGACCAGCCGCTCGAAGAAGATCGTGGTCACGTGGGTCCGCCGAACGACGTCGGAAACCTGCCGGAGCCGCGCGCCGGAGGGCTGGGCATCCGGCTCGATGCCGGCGATCCCGACCTGCTGGAGGCGGTAACGGTCCGCGAGGTACCCGAACGCGGCGTGCGCGGTCACGATCACCCGACGCTGGCAGGTCGCCAGGCCCTGGCTGAACTCGCCGTCCAGTGCGGTGAGGCTTGCGCTGGTGGCGGCGGCCCGGCTCTGGTAGTCGGCGGCGTG
>JGI24133J20442_1000200_pt1 | contig 18543 bp, 19 predicted proteins | sample BarGraNGADG00311_2_FD_20442 | JGI IMG/M metagenome (IMG submission 20442)
CGGCACGAGCGGGTCGAGTGACACGGGGTACTACAAGCTGTACGAGTACGACCGTCGGCTCACCTACGCCCGGCCGCCGTACTTCCTGGCCTGGATCAACTCGCAGTGGAGCGAGCACTACAGCGGAGAGATCAACACGGACTCCGGGGTCAAGGGTCCGTGACCCTGGTCCTGGCACTCCTCGTCGGAATTCTCGGTCTCGCGGTCGGCTCGTTCCTCAACGTCGTCGTCTACCGGGTCCCTTCGGGGCGGTCGGTGATACGTCCCGCGAGCGCCTGCCCGCGGTGCGGGGCGGCCATCCGGCGGCGGGACAACGTGCCGGTACTGTCGTGGTTGCTGCTGCGCGGCAGGTGCCGAGATTGCCGCGCCGCGATCCCGTCCCGATACCCGATCGTCGAGGCGTTGACGGCAGTCCTGTTCGTGGCCGTCGTGCTGCGGTTCACGGTCGTCCAGGACACGGCATGGGCGATCCCCGCTTACCTCTACTTCGTCGCGATCGGTGTGGCTCTTGCCCTCATCGATCTCGACGCGCATCGGTTGCCGAACGCGATCGTGCTGCCCTCGTACCCGGTGGTAGCCGCACTCCTCGCGCTGGCGAGCTGGGGGAACGATGACTGGTTCGCGCTTTTGCGCGCCGTCATGGGTGGCGTGGCGCTGTGGGTCTTCTACTTCGGGTTGCTGCTGGTCAAGCAGGGCGGGATGGGGTTCGGCGACGTCAAGCTTGCGGGCATCCTCGGTGCATACCTCGGCTGGTTGGGTTGGGGTGCGCTGATCGTGGGCGCCTTTGCGGCCTTCTTCGTTGGCGGTCTCTTCTCGGTGTGTCTGCTCATGGCACGAAAGGCGGGTCGACGCACGGCCATTCCCTTCGGTCCTTGGATGCTGGTCGGCGCTGCGGTCGGAATCGGTGCGGGGGAACAGGCGTGGGCGGCCTACCTCGGAATCATGTCCTGACCGGTCCGAGATATGGGCTGTCTGAACTTCCATCATGGACCGACTCAAGCCGCGGTGCCTGTCTCCCGATAGCACAAATGAGACCATCGCCAGGCGGCGACGAAGGAGAACCAGGCTGTGGCCAGATCAGTGATTGGGCTCGATATCGGCACGAAGAGCGTCCGGGCCGTCGAGGTCGAGCGAGGGCGCGGGGCGCCCACCCTGCTGCGGTATGCGGAAGCACCGGTGCCGATGGGCGCGATCCGTGACGGCGAGGTCATCGAGCCGGACGGAGTCGTCGATGCGCTGCGTCAGATCTGGGTGGCGGGACGGTTCAGCCACCGCGACGTCATCCTCGGCGTAGGGAACCAGCGCGTCATGGTGCGTAGCCTTGAGCTGCCGTGGATGCCGGCTCCCCAGATCCGTGCATCGCTGCCCTTCCAGGTGGAGGGCACGTTGCCGGTCGCCGTGGAGGACGCACTCCTCGACTACTACCCGACGGCGGAGTACCAGGGCCCGAGCGGTCGGACCATGCAAGGACTTCTGGTCGCGGCGACGCGTGACACGGTGCAGTCGAACCTCTCGGCCGCCGAGAGCGCCGGCCTACGGCCCCTGATGGTCGACCTCAACGGTTTCGCACTGTTGCGCGCACAGACGCTGGGTGAGCTCGCGCAACGCACGGTCGCCCTCGTCGACATCGGTGCATGCATCACGAATATCGTCATCGCCGAGCGCGGAATGCCCCGCCTCGTGCGCACCCTGCCGTCCGGGGGCCAGGACGCCACTGACGCCGTCGCGTCCGCGATGAGTGTGTCCGTCCCCGAGGCGGAGGCGATCAAGCGGCAGGTCGGTGTCGGTTTCGCCGTCGCCCCTGAGCTGCAGCACGCGGCCGAAATCATCAACCAGGTGACCCAGAGTCTCGTGGAGTCCATCCGGAACACCCTCGTGTACTACTCGAGCAACAATCCTGGAGGTGCCGCCGAACTGGTGGTGCTGACCGGCGGCGGGTCATACCTGGCCGGGCTGGGCCAGTACCTGTCGAGTGCAAGTCGGATGCCGGTCACGATGGGTGACCTGTTGACCTCGATCAACGTGTCGAATCCAGCGCAGCTCGCCCCACTGCAAGGCGCGGAATCGACACTCGCCGTCGCGCTCGGTCTCGCCCTGGCGGTGGCCGCATGAGCACCAAGAAGAGCATGACGACCCTCGCTGCGGCCGATGGCCGCGTCGATGTTGTCGGCCTGGGAATCGCCCGTTTCCCGCAGGTCAACCTCCTGCCGCCCGAGATCCGCGCGAGCCGAGTGCTCGGGCGGGCAAAGATGCGCCTCGCGGCGGCGTTGCTCTTCGTCGTGGTTCTGGCGGCCGCGGGATTCGTCGGATCGGCCCTGATCGAACGCTCGGCCGCCAACGAGCTCGTGGCGAAGCAGGTAGAGGTTCAGCGCCTCGTCGCAGAGCAGGCGAAGTACGCCGAAGTTCCGCGGGTCAAGGCACAGATCGCCTCGACCCAATTGGCTCGGCAGCTCGGCATGAGCACCGAGGTGTTGTGGAAGGGCTACCTAGGGGCAATTCAGGCTGTCGCACCGGCAGGCGTGACCATCACGGAACTGTCGACCCAACTGCCTGGCCCGGTCCAGCCCGGGACGCCGGCGGCAGCCCCGCTCGACGCGCTGAGTGTCGGTTCAATCAGCTTTGTCGGCCAGGCCAGGACCCTCCCGGACCTGAGTACCTGGATGGAGGCACTCAATGCGATCCCCGGTTTCGCCGATGCCACCTTCAACACCTCAGAGCTCACCGAGGACAACGGCGTCGTGTACTACAACATTGCCTCGACCGTGCAGGTGAACGAGACCGCCTTCGCGTCACGGTTCGTCGCGGAAGCGGGTAAGTGATGGGCAGCTCCAAGACAGCACCCTGGGTGCTCGGCACCGCATTCGCCGCGGTTCTCATCCTCATCGGCGCGTGGCTCCTGGTCATCTCACCGAAGATGGCCTCTGCCTCGGACAAACGCGAACAGGCGCGATCCGAGCAGGCGCGGATTGACCAGGTCCAGATCCAGCTGGTCGGCCTCAAGCATGACTTCGAGAACATCGGGGTCTTCCGCGGCAAGCTCAAGGACCTGCAGGTCCAGATCCCGACCGACGAGGAGCTCTCGACCCTCGTTCGTCAGCTGAGCACGATCGCTACCGAGACCGGTGTGGTGTTGACCTCGGTCAAGCCGAACAGTCCGACAGCGGTCGTCCAGGCGGGAAGCGCGGCGCCCGCCGCCGGTACCGCGACGACAGACAGCGCCTCGGCCAATGGAACGCCGTCTGAGACGACCCCGCAGACTGGTCAGACGGCAGGCTCCCAGACGCTCAGGGGCTTCTACGCCATCCCGATCGACATCATCGTTGTGGGTAGCTACGCGAACACCGTCAAGTTCCTGGCGAAGCTGCAAACCGGCAGCCCCCGGTTGGTCCTGGTCAGCGAGCTGCACGCGACCAGCCAGAAGGCTGCCGGCGCCCAAGCCGGACTGCCTGCGCTGGCTGACGGGGACCTCCAGCTGACCTTCACGGCCTACGCCTTCTCCCTGGTCGACTCGCTGCAGCCGTCCGCCCAGCCGACGCAGCCGGCGTCTCCGGCCCCGTTGCCGGTGCCAGCGGCGCAACCGAACCCGTTCGTGCCGCTGCACTGATCTCGGCGCCTCAGCGCGCCGCTGCACTGCACACTGCGTCGTGCGTCCGTAGCCCGGACGCACGGCGCAGTGCAGCGCTAGCCGTGGAAGGATCGACCCATGTTTCGATGGTTGACCGCTGGTGAGTCTCACGGTGCCGCCCTGGTGGGGATTCTCGAAGGCCTGCCCGCCGGCGTCGAGGTGACCACGTCGGACGTCGAGGCTGCGCTTGCCCGGCGCCGGCTCGGGTACGGACGCGGCGCCCGGATGGCGTTCGAGCAGGACGCGGTCCGGATTATCGGCGGCCTGCGCCTCGGGGTCAGCCAGGGCGGACCGCTCGCGATCGAGATCGGCAACTCGGAGTGGCCGAAGTGGGTCGACGTCATGTCCGCCGATCCGGTGGACGACCCCGAGAAGCTCGATCGGGCGCGCAACGCACCGCTCACCCGCCCGCGGCCAGGACACGCCGACCTCGTCGGGATGCGCAAGTACGGCTTCGACGATGCCCGCCCGGTCCTCGAACGCGCCTCGGCCCGGGAGACTGCCACTCGCGTGGCGCTCGGCGCCGTCGCGGCGAAGTTCCTGGAGCAGGCGCTCGGCGTACGGCTGGTCTCGCACGTCGTCGCGATCGGCCCGGTGAGCACCCCGGAAACGGCGCCACTACCCACACCCGAGGACGTCGCCGCGATCGAGGCCGATCCGGTCCGCTCGTTCGACGCCGCGACGTCGGCGGCCATGGTCGCCGAGATCGACGACTGCCAGAAGGCCGGCGACACGATCGGCGGCATCGTCGAGGTGCTCGCCTACGACGTGCCGTCCGGGCTCGGCAGCTATGTGCACTGGGACCGCCGACTGGATTCCCGTCTCGCGGCCGCGCTGATGGGGATCCAGGCGATCAAGGGCGTCGAGGTGGGTGACGGGTTCCGCACCGCGACCCGCCGCGGCTCGGTCGCGCACGACGAGATCGAGCTCGACCCCTCGGTCGGGCACGCACTCCGCCGCCGGACGAACCGCGCCGGCGGGATCGAGGGCGGTATGTCCAACGGTGAGGTGCTGCGGGTGCGTGCGGCGATGAAGCCGATCTCCACGGTGCCCCGGGCGCTCGACACGGTGGACGTCGCGACCGGCGAACCCGCGAAGGCTATCCACCAGCGTTCCGACGTGTGTGCCGTGCCCCCTGCGGCGGTGGTCGCCGAGGCGATGGTCGCGCTGGTGCTGGCCGACGCCGCGATCGAGAAGTTCGGCGGGGACAGCGTGGCCGAGGTTCGTCGGAACCTCGCCGGGTACCTGGCCGCGATCCCCGAGGAGATGCGTTGACGCGATGACGGAGCGGCAGCCACGAGTCGTGCTGATCGGCCCACCTGGGTCGGGCAAGTCGTCCGTCGGGCGCGTGCTCGCCGAGCGACTGCACTGCGCGTGGCGCGACACCGACGCGGACGTCGAGGCAGGGACCGGATCGTCGATCGCGGAGATCTTCGTGACCGAGGGCGAGGTCCGCTTCCGTCAGCTGGAGCGAGCCGCGGTCGAGCGCGCCTTGCGTGAGCATGACGGCGTCCTGGCGCTCGGCGGCGGAGCGGTCCTCGACCCGGACACCGAGGCGGAGCTCGCCGACTACGTGGCCCGTGGCGGCATCGTCGCCTTCCTGGACGTCTCGCTCGCGCACGCCGCGCCGCGGGTCGGGTTCAACACGGCGCGCCCCTTGCTGGTGGGGAACCCGCGCGCGCAGTGGTCTCGGCTGATGGAGCGGCGTCGCCCGGTCTACGAGCGCATCGCGACGATCCACGTCCATACCGACGGACGGCGTCCGCGCCAGGTGGCGGCGACCATCGCGGCGACCCTGGGGGCCACACCGAGCGAGGAGTTCGACGATGACCACAGGTGAGCACGACGCGCCGAGCATCGTGGAGGTGCAGGCCGAGCGCGCGTACCAGGTGGTTATCGGTCGCGGTCTGCTCGGTGAGCTACCCCGGCTGCTCGGTGCCACCGTTCAGCGGGTGCTGATCATTCACCCAGCGGTGCTAGCGGCCTCGGCGAGTGCCGTGCGCGAGGACCTCCGGTCCCAGGGCTACCAGGTGTTCCTCGCTGAGGTCCCCGAGGCGGAGGCCGGCAAGTCGGCCGAGGTGGCTGCCTTCTGCTGGCAGGTGCTCGGCCAGGCGGACTTCACCCGGTCGGACGCCGTCGTTGGCCTGGGTGGCGGTGCCACGACCGATCTTGCCGGTTTCGTCGCGGCGACGTGGCTACGCGGCATCCGCGTGGTCCAGGTCCCGACGACCCTGCTGGCGATGGTGGACGCAGCGGTCGGCGGCAAGACCGGCATCAACACCGCCGAGGGCAAGAACCTCGTCGGCGCGTTCCACTCGCCGGCCGGGGTGCTGTGCGACCTGTCGACCCTGGAGACGCTGCCGCGGTTCGACGTCGTCGCCGGGCTTGGCGAGGTGATCAAGTGCGGCTTCATCGCGGACCCTCGGATCCTGGAGCTCGTCGAGGCGAACGCCGCCGCCCTCGCCGACCTCGGATCGGCGCCGCCGCAGACCTGGTCGGTGCTCCGCGAGCTGATCGAACGATCCGTCCGGGTNAAGGCAGAGGTGGTGGGCGCGGACCTGCGCGAGGCCGGGCTCCGCGAGATCCTCAACTACGGCCACACCTTCGGGCATGCGATCGAGCAGGTCGAGCGGTACACCTGGCGGCACGGCGCGGCGGTCTCCGTCGGGATGGTGTTCGCGGCGGAGCTCGCGCGGCTCGCCGGCCGGCTGTCCGACGAGGACGTGGCCAGGCATCGGAGCACGCTGAGAGCGGTCGGTCTGCCGACCACCTACCGGGGCGATCGGTGGGAGCAGCTGCTCGCCGCGATGCGTCGGGACAAGAAGACCCGCGGCGACCTGCTCCGGTTCGTGGTGCTCGACGAGATCGGCCGGCCCGGTCGGCTCGAGGGTCCTGATCCGGCATTGCTCGCCGCGGCCTACGCCGAGGTCAGCCACGAGGCGCCCACCGGCGTCGAGCTCTGAGCCGTCAGCTGCAGGGTGCCTTCAGCGCGGTGTCTCGTTCGGTGGCCCAGAGGATGGGTTGCTCGCCGGTGGGCCCGCCCGCGATGCAGAACGTGTCCGCGGTTGCGCTGACGACGTGGACGTCGATTCCGGGTACCGGCGCGAAGCCGTTGCTCAGAAGCGTCTGCTGGTCCGCGATGAAGGTGCCGTTGTTGATGGCGTAGGTGTGCTCGACGATGGCGGCGGACGTGAGCGCCGCCCGCACCTCGACCGCGTTGGTCGTGCTCTGTTGCTGCCTGACAGCGGACCCGCCCAGTGCCGCCAGGCCTCCGATCAAGAGCGCGATCACCACGACTGCCACGCCGACGACGATCGCCACCGTCCTGCCCGTGGAGCTCCGGTGCGAGGGTTGCTGCAGGTACGAGGGTTGCTGCAGGTACGAGGGTTGCTGCGCAGGCCACGGGGCCGGCGCATCGGGCACCGGCTGCCACTGCGCCCCGTCCCACCACCAGCGTCCGTCAGGGCTCCGGGGAGGGAGAGCAGGGCTGCTCGGGTGTGTCACGGTGCGACCTCCAGCTCCTTTGACCCGGATGCGCGGGTTCGATCATGTATCGGTTACCCGGCGAGTGGACCTGAGCCTGGGGCCGACATCCCCTAGGCTCGGCGCATGACGCGCGTGCTCGTCCTGAACGGTCCCAATCTCGGTCGCCTCGGTGTGCGCGAGCCCGAGGTGTACGGCTCCGCCACGCTGGCTGATCTCGAGTCCGCCGCGCAGGGCTGGGGGACCGAGCTGGGTTTGACCGTGGAGGCGCGCCAGTCCGATGACGAGTCGGTGCTGGTGGGCTGGCTGCACGAGGCTGTTGACACCGGCACGCATGTGGTCCTGAACCCGGCGGCCTTCACCCATTACTCCTACGCCCTGCGCGACGCCGCGGCGGAGGTGACTTCGGCGGGCCTCGTGCTGGTCGAGGTGCACCTGTCGAACCCGGCGGCCCGCGAGCAGTTCCGGCACACGAGCGTGATCGGAGCTGTGGCGACGGGCACGATCGCGGGATTCGGCTTCGACTCGTACCGGCTCGGGCTGCTCGCGGTTGCCAACCGCAGCGCCGAGCGAAAGTAACAAGTCGTTTGACTTGTGAAGAACCGAACAAGCATCTAGGCTTGTCGCATGTTCGTCTTGACGATCGACCAGCAGCAGAGCAGGCGTACCGGGGACCGTGTCGACGCGTTCCTCGATCTGCTTCGGGACGCCGTCGCCGGGCACGAGGACGCGATGGTGCGTCCCTTCGAACGCACCATCGGGGACGAGGTCCAGGGCCTGCTGAGCAGCCCTGAGCTGGCGGTGGAGCTCGCGCTGCTGGCCTTGCGGACGGGGGAGTGGCAGGTCGGGATCGGCGCCGGCAGCGTCGACGAACCGCTTCCCAGCTCCACCCGGGCCGCGACCGGTGCGGCGTTCGTACACGCCCGCGAGGCCGTCGAGCGGGCCAGGAGCCGCAGCCGCTTGGTCCCGTTGGCCGTCGGTGGCGAGGATTCGGCGGGCGCTCGTGACGCGGAGGCCGTGCTCCGCCTGATCGGCGCGGTAGCGGCGCGCCGGACCGGCGCCGGGTGGGCGGCGATCGACGCGTTCCGGGCCGGCACCGGTCCGCGTCAGGAGGACATCGCCACCCGGCTCGGAATCACCCAGCAGGCAGTCAGCCAACGGCTCAAGACCGCCCTGTGGGCCGAGGAAGCCGCGGCACGCCCGCTGGCTGCTGCGCTCCTGACCCGCGCGGAGGGTGCAGGATCCTAGTCATGGCGCGCTGGCTCTCGATCCTGATCAGCGTGGCCGGCCTCACCCTCGCGGTTCTCGGCGGCTGGCCGGTCACCGCCGCCGTGCTGCGGCTAGCAGGCCGGTCCCACGACACCGACCCGCACCGGGGAGTGGGCGAGGCGGCGGCCGCGCTGCGCGGCGGGACGTGGGTCGGACTGCTGGAACGCCTCGCCGTCTGTGGCGCGATCTTGCTCTCCTACCCGGCCGCGATCGCCATCGTCGTCGCGATCAAGGGCCTCGGCAGGTACCCGGAGCTGCGCTCCCACCCGGCCGCNTCNGAGCGNTTCGTNATCGGNACNTTCGCNTCGATGATCTGGGCCGCGGCCGTCGGTGTTGCCGGTCAGGCGTTGCTCTCCCGCTGAAAAGCGCGGGCCACGCGCCACCGCCACGGCGGCTGCCCTGCCATCCACGGTAGAGTTGACGCCGCTGAGCACCCGCGTGCGGCGCTCGGCGATCCCCATCGACGCGACAGGATGACGTGTGGCTACCACCAACGACCTGAAGAACGGCACCGTGCTCAACTTCGACGGCCAGCTCTGGGCCGTGGTGGAGTTCCAGCACGTCAAGCCCGGCAAGGGCGGTGCGTTCGTCCGCACCAAGCTCAAGAACGTGCTCTCCGGAAAAGTTGTGGACCGGACGTTCAACGCTGGCACGAAGGTCGAGACGGCCAATGTCGACAAGCGCGATATGCAGTACCTGTACAAGGACGGCACCGACTTCGTGTTCATGGACACCTCGAGCTACGAGCAGCTGCACGTGTCCGAGGTGACCGTGGGCGACGCCTCCCACTACCTGCTGGAGAACCAGAGCGCTCTCGTCGCCACCCACGACGGTCTCCCGCTCTACGTCGAGCTGCCCGCATCCGTGGTGCTCGAGATCACGTACACCGAGCCGGGTCTGCAGGGCGACCGTTCCACCGGGGGAAACAAGCCGGCGACGCTCGAGACCGGCTACGACATCCAGGTGCCGCTCTTCATCGAGACCGGCACGAAGGTCAAGGTGGACACGCGCAGCGGTGACTACCTCGGCCGGGTCAACGAGTAGTCCCGGGTGAGCGCACGGACGAAGGCACGCAAGCGGGCTCTGGACGTCCTGTTCGAGGCCGAGCAGCGCGAGATCGACAGCATCTACCTGCTGGCCGAGCGGCTCCGACAGCCCGGAACCGAGGCAGCTCTGCCGTCGTACTCGGTCGAGCTGGTGGAGGGCGTCCAAGCTCAGCGGGAGCGGATCGACGAGCTGATCTCGACGCACGCGCACGGCTGGACCATCGGCCGGCTTCCCGCCGTCGACCGGGCACTGCTGCGGATCGGCATCTGGGAGATCCTGTTCAACGACGAGGTGCCCGACGCGGTCGCGGTGGACGAGGCGGTCGAGCTCGCCCAGGCGCTCTCGACGGACGAGTCCCCGGCGTTCGTGAACGGGCTGCTCGGCCGGATCGTGGAGCTCAAGCCGACTCTCCTGGGATAGCGCCGCTCGGACGGCGTCCGGGGCGCTACACTCGCCGCGATAGACATCCTTTAAGACCCGTCCGGTGAGGCGGGGAAGGAGGTCGCCAGATGTCCTCTGGCCCTGGCGTGCCCACTGATGGCACCGGCATCGGCGATGCTGACGACAGCATCCGGTCCGATGAGTCGAGAATCGTCCTTGGTGACGGCGACATCGCGCGAGCACTCACTCGCATCGCGCACGAGATCCTCGAACGCAACCGCGGTGCCGCCGACGTGGTGCTGCTCGGGATCCCCACCCGCGGACTCCCACTGGCGCGCCGACTCGGTCAGCGCCTAGCCGCGGCCGAGCCCGGCATCGATCCGGAACAGATCGTCGGAAGCCTCGACGTCACGATGCACCGGGATGACCTGCATCGCCAGCCGACCCGGTCGATCGGCGCCACCCGCCTCCCACCCGGCGGGATCGACGACAAGATCGTGGTCCTGGTCGACGACGTGCTGTTCTCGGGCCGGACGATCCGCGCCGCGCTGGACGCCATCAGCGATCTCGGACGGCCGCGCGCGGTGCAGCTTGCCGCGCTCGTCGACCGGGGACACCGCGAGCTCCCGATTCGCGCGGACTACGTCGGAAAGAACCTGCCCACCTCGCTCAACGAGAGGGTCCGCGTCCTGGTCAGCGAGATCGACGGTGAGGATGCCGTGACGATCGAGGGGAGTTACCGATGAGGCACCTGCTCTCGGCCGCTGACCTCGACCGACCGACCGCGATCCAGGTGCTCGACACTGCCGTCCAGATGGCGGCCACCCAGGCCCGGGAGATCAAGAAGCTCCCGACCTTGCGTGGCAAGACCGTGGTGAACCTGTTCTTCGAGGACTCCACCCGCACCCGGATCTCGTTCGAGACGGCCGCCAAGCGATTGTCCGCGGACGTCATCAACTTCGCCGCCAAGGGCTCGAGCGTGTCCAAGGGGGAGTCCCTCAAGGACACCGCCCAGACGCTCCAGGCGATGGGCGCCGACGCCGTCGTCATCCGGCACCCCGCCTCGGGCGCCCCGCACTCGCTGGCCCACTCGGGCTGGGTCGACACGGCCGTCATCAACGCGGGTGACGGCACCCACCAGCACCCCACCCAGGCCCTGCTCGACGCCTTCACCATCCGGCGGCACCTGTCGCCGGGCGGGGTGCGCCGCGTCGGCCCCGGCGGCGACCAGGGCGTCGGCGCGGGGCTCGACGGCCTGCGGGTCGCCATCATCGGCGACATCCTGCACTCCCGCGTCGCGCGGTCGAACGTCCAGCTCCTGTCCATGCTCGGCGCCGAGGTCACGTTGGTCGGCCCGCCGACGCTCGTGCCGATCGGGGTCGAGACCTGGCCGTGCCAGACCTCGTACGACCTCGACGGGGTCCTCGCGACGGGTCCCGACGCGGTGATGATGCTGCGGGTCCAACGCGAACGGATGGGCGGGGGAGGCGGCGGCTTCTTCCCGAGTGCCGCGGAGTACACGCACTCCTACGGGCTCGACGCGCGGCGCATCGCACGGCTGCCGGAGCACTCGATCGTGATGCACCCTGGGCCGATGAACCGCGGCCTCGAGATCTCGGCAGACGCCGCCGACTCCGCGCGTGCCGTGATCGTCGAGCAGGTCGCGAACGGCGTCGCGGTCCGGATGGCCGTGCTGTACCTCGTGCTCGCCGGGGACTCCTCGGCGGAGACCTCGCCCGACGCCGGTTCCTCGGGCCCGACGGGAGCAGCGCTGTGAGCTACCTGCTGCGAGGGGTGTCGCCGCTGGGCGCCGCACCGATCGACCTGCTGCTCGCCAACGGCGTGATCTCGGCCGTCGGTCCAGAGGCGGGTGCGGCCGCCGGTCAGCGCGGTGTCACGGTGCTGGACGGAGCTGGCCTGGTGGCCCTGCCGGGTCTGGTCGATCTGCACACCCACCTGCGCGAGCCTGGCCTCGAGGACGCCGAGACGATCGAGTCCGGCACCCGTGCCGCGGCTCTCGGCGGGTTCACCGCGGTGCACGCGATGGCGAACACGACGCCGGTAGCGGACACGGCCGGCGTCGTCGAGCAGGTGTGGCGACTCGGTCGGGACGCAGGCTGGGCGGACGTGTTCCCGGTCGGCGCGGTGAGTGTCGGTCTGGCCGGCGAGCAGCTCGCCGAGCTCGGCGCGATGGCCGGCTCCGCGGCCAGGGTCCGGATCTTCTCGGACGACGGTCACTGCGTGCACGACCCGGTGCTGATGCGCCGCGCGCTCGAGTACGTCAAGGCCTTCGACGGCGTCGTCGCACAGCACGCTCAAGAGCCACGGCTGACCGCGGGCGCCCAGATGCACGAGGGCATCGTCTCCGCCGAGGTGGGGCTGCAGGGCTGGCCGGCGGTCGCGGAGGAGGCGATCATCGCGCGCGACGTCCTGCTCGCCGCGCACGTCGGCTCCCGGTTGCACGTCCAGCACCTCTCCACGGCCGGTGCGGTCGAGATCATCCGCTGGGCCAAGTCCCGCGGGATCGACGTGACCGCCGAGGCGACACCGCACCACCTTCTCCTCACGGACGAGCTCGCGCGGACCTACGACCCGGTGTACAAGGTGAACCCGCCGTTGCGTACACAAGAGGACGTGGACGCCGTCCGGAACGGCCTGGCCGACGGCACGATCGACATCGTGGCCACCGACCACGCCCCGCACGCCCGCGAGGACAAGGACTGCGAGTGGGCCGCGGCCGCGTTCGGGATGACCGGCCTCGAGACGGCGCTCAGCGTCGTGCAGCAGGTGATGGTGGACACGGGGCGGATGGCCTGGACCGACGTCGCCCGGGTGCTCTCTGTCACCCCGGCACGGATCGGGCGCGTTGAGCAGCACGGCCGCCCGCTCCTGCCGGGCGAACCCGCGAACATCACCCTGGTCGACCCCGCGGCCCGCTGGACGGTGCGACCGGAGCGCCTGGCGACCGGGAGCACGAATACGCCGTTCGCCGGTCGTGAGCTCCCCGGGCGTGTCGTCGCGACCTTCCTGCGCGGGACGGCCACCGTGCTGGACGGCGTGTCGGTCCACCGCCCGGGAACGCGCGCCTGATGCCCCCTGCCCTCTCGATACCGCTGCTCGTCGCGGCCTTCGCTCTCGTGCTGCTCGCGATGCGACGTGGCTGGTTGCGCCGCACCACCCGGTCCGGGCAGGCCCTGAGCGCTCTGCCGGACCCCGACGCCGACCTCGGAACGGCGCTGACGCCGGCGTTCGAGGCGTCCTACGTGTCGACCACAAGGGCAGGTGACTGGCTCGATCGTGTCAACGTGTACGGCCTGGGCAACCGATGCCAGGCGACCGCCCAGGTGTTCACCGACGGCGTTCGGATCTCCCGGAGCCACGGCGCACCACTGGTCTTGACCCGATCCGCTCTGCGGGGCGTGGACCGATCGCCCGGAATAGTCGGGAAGTTCGTCGGCAGAGACGGACTCGTGGTCCTCAGCTGGTCCGACAGTGGCCAACCCGCGGCGGCCTTCGACACCGGAATTCTGCCGCGGTACCGGGCCGACAGCGAGATCCTGGTGGACGCGGTGCAGGGCCTGCTTCGCGGGCCGCAGTCGACGAAGGGAAGTGACGCGTGATGCAGCAGTCGGACGCCGGCCTCGACCGTGCGGTCCTGGTGCTCGAGGACGGCCGGCACTTCGCCGGCCGGACGTATGGTGCCACCGGCCGGACCGTGGGCGAGATCGTCTTCAACACCGGCATGACCGGCTACCAGGAGACGCTCACCGACCCGTCCTACCACCGCCAGATCGTCGTCATGACGGCACCGCACATCGGGAACACCGGGGTGAACGACGAGGACCCCGAGTCCGGTCGGATCTGGGTGGCCGGCTTTGTGGTGCGGGATCCCGCGAGGCGACCATCGAACTGGCGCTCCCGTCGCTCTCTCGACGAGGAGCTGACTACGCAGCACGTCGTCGGCATCGCCGGGATCGACACCCGCGCGCTCACCCGGCACCTGCGCGACCGCGGTGTGATGCGGGCCGGCATCTACTCGAGCGACGCCCTCACCTCGGCCGACGGCGCCGCGTTCACCCTGGAGGAGCTGCAGACGGACGTGCTGGCCTCGCCCGCGATGGCCGGCGCCGCCCTCGCCGCGGAGGTCTCGGTGGCCGAGGCCTACCTGATCGAGCCGATCGGTGAGCACCGCGCGACGGTCGCCGCGATCGACCTCGGGATCAAGTCGATGACCCCGCACCGGATGGCCGAGCGGGGAATCCGGGTACACGTGCTGCCGGCCGCGTCGACGATCGAGGATGTGCTCGCCGTCGGTGCCGACGGCGTGTTCTTCTCGAACGGCCCGGGCGACCCCGGTGCGGCGACGCACGAGGTGGAGCTGCTGCGCGAGGTACTGGACCGACGGATCCCGTTCTTCGGGATCTGCTACGGCCACCAGATCCTCGGCCGAGCACTCGGCTACGACACCTACAAGCTCGTCTACGGCCACCGCGGCATCAACCAACCGGTGCTGGACCGCACCACCGGGAAGGTCGAGGTGACCGCGCACAACCACGGGTTCGCCGTCGATGCACCGCCGACGGGGGAGAGCCTGGCCCCGCACGGCGAGGGTCGCTACGGGCGGGTCGTGGTCTCGCACGTGTGCCTGAACGACGATGTCGTGGAGGGCCTGGCGTGCCTCGACCTGCCCGCGTTCTCGGTGCAGTACCACCCCGAGGCCGCAGCCGGTCCGCACGACGCGGCATACCTGTTCGACCGCTTCCTGGACCTGATGCTCGGTGCGCCTTCGGAGCGCGCGGGAGGAGACGCCTGATGCCGCGCCGCACCGACCTGCACTCGATCCTGGTGATCGGATCGGGCCCGATCGTCATCGGCCAGGCCTGCGAGTTCGACTACTCGGGCACCCAGGCGTGCCGGGTGCTCAAGGCGGAAGGCTTGCGCGTCATCCTGGTGAACTCGAACCCGGCCACGATCATGACGGACCCCGAGTTCGCCGACGCGACCTACCTGGAGCCGATCACCACCGAGGTGATCGAGTCGATCATCGCCAAGGAGCGGCCGGACGCGCTGCTGCCCACCCTGGGCGGGCAGACCGCGCTGAACGCGGCCGTCGCCCTGCACGAGGCCGGCGTGCTCGAGAAGTACGGCGTCGAGCTGATCGGCGCCAGCATCGAGGCGATCACCGCGGCGGAGGACCGGCAGAAGTTCAAGGGAGTGGTCGAACGTTGCGGCGCCGAGGTCGCCCGCAGCCTGATCGCGCACTCGGTCGACGAGTGCCTGTCCGCCGCCGCGGAGCTGCGGTACCCCGTCGTCGTCCGCCCGTCGTTCACGATGGGGGGTCTTGGCAGTGGGATCGCGTACGACGAGACCGACCTGCGCCGGATCGCCGGCGCCGGGCTGCACTACTCGCCGACCACCGAGGTGCTCCTCGAGGAGTCCATCCTCGGCTGGAAGGAGTACGAGCTCGAGCTGATGCGCGACCGCGCGGACAACGTCGTCGTCGTGTGCTCGATCGAGAACGTGGACCCGGTCGGTGTGCACACCGGCGACTCCGTGACGGTCGCACCGGCACTGACCCTGACCGACCGGGAGTACCAACGACTCCGCGACATCGGGATCGCCGTGATCCGCGAGGTCGGGGTGGACACCGGGGGCTGCAACATCCAGTTCGCGGTCGAGCCGCACACCGGTCGCGTCGTCGTCATCGAGATGAATCCGCGCGTCTCGCGATCGTCCGCGCTGGCGTCGAAGGCGACCGGCTTCCCGATCGCGAAGATCGCGGCGCGGCTCGCCATCGGCTACACCCTGGACGAGATCCCGAACGACATCACCGGGTCCACCCCGGCGTCCTTCGAGCCGACCCTCGACTACGTCGTGGTGAAGGTGCCGAGGTTCGCGTTCGAGAAGTTCCCGGCCGCCGACACGACGCTCACGACGACGATGAAGTCCGTCGGCGAGGCGATGGCCTTGGGGCGGAACTTCACCGAGGCCCTGCAGAAGGCGATGCGCTCGATCGACAAGAAGGGCTCGCTGTTCCACTGGGACGGCGAGGCGCCCGGCGGCGACGAGCTGAGCGCCCTGCTCGGATCGATCGGGCGGCCCACCGAACGTCGCTTGATCGAGGTCCAGCAAGTGCTCCGCGCCGTCGGCACGCCCGGCTGCAGCGTCGATGACGTCTACCTGGCAACCGGGATCGACCCATGGTTCCTCGACCAGGTCGCCCTCATCAACGAGGTGGCCGAGCAGGTCCGCGCGGCACCCGACCTCGGCCGCGAGCTGTTGCGCGACGCGAAGCAGCATGGCTTCTCCGACACCCAGATCGCACAGTTGCGCGGCAGCGACGAGGACGAGATCCGAGCCTTGCGACACTCTCTCGGGCTCCGGCCGGTGTACAAGACGGTGGACACCTGCGCGGCCGAGTTCGAGGCGAACACTCCGTACCACTACTCGAGCTACGACGAGGAGACCGAGGTCCGACCGCGGTCCCGGCCGGCCGTCGTCATCCTGGGTTCGGGGCCGAACCGGATCGGGCAGGGCATCGAGTTCGACTACTCGTGCGTGCACGCGGCTCTCGCCCTTCGCGGCGAGTTCGAGACGATCATGGTGAACTGCAACCCAGAGACCGTCTCGACCGACTACGACACCTCCGACCGGCTGTACTTCGAGCCGCTCACCTTCGAGGACGTGCTCGAGGTCTACCACGCGGAGCTCGCGGTCGGCCCGGTCGAGGGCCTCATCGTGCAGCTCGGCGGCCAGACGCCGCTCGGTCTCGCCCAACGCCTCGCCGACGCCGGGCTGCCCATTCTCGGGACCCCGCCGGCAGCGATCGACGCCGCCGAGGACCGGGGCGCGTTCGGACGGGTGCTCGGCGAGGCCGGCCTGCCGGCGCCCGCGTTCGGTACCGCGAGGACGCTTGTCGAGGCACAGCGGGTCGCCGAGGGAATCGGTTACCCGGTCCTGGTTCGTCCCTCCTACGTGCTGGGCGGTCGCGGGATGGAGATCGTCTATGACCGGGCCCAGCTGAGCGAGTACGTGTCGCGCGCGCTGCTCGGGTCGAGCGAGACGGCGGCCGCTCTGAGCACCCGAGCGCCGTTGCTGATCGACCGGTTCCTGGACGACGCGATCGAGATCGACGTGGACGCGCTGTACGACGGCACCGAGCTGTACATCGGCGGCGTCATGGAGCACATCGAGGAGGCCGGCATCCACTCGGGCGACTCGGCCTGCGTGCTCCCGCCGGTGACCCTCTCCCGCGCCGAGCTCGTGCGCATCCGCAGCTCGACCAAGGCGATCGCTCGCGGCGTCGGGGTGCGCGGCCTGATCAACATCCAGTACGCGCTGGTCTCCGACGTGCTCTACGTGCTCGAGGCGAACCCGCGCGCGTCGCGCACCGTCCCGTTCGTGTCCAAGGCCACCGGTGTCGCGCTCGCCAAGGCGGCGGCCCTGGTGATGACCGGTCACACGATCGGCGACCTCCGCGCGGCCGGCGTCCTGCCGACCATCGGTGACGGGGGAGCGCTCGGCCTGGACGCGCCCATCTCGGTGAAGGAGGCGGTGCTGCCGTTCAGGCGGTTCCGCTCACCGGCGGGCACCGTCGTCGACACGGTTCTCGGCCCGGAGATGCGCTCGACCGGTGAGGTGATGGGCATCGACGTCGACTTCCCGACCGCCTTCGCGAAGTCGCAGGCGGCGGCGTTCGGCGGCCTGCCCACCTCGGGAACGGTCTTCATCTCGGTGGCCGACCGGGACAAGCGGCAGATCGTCTTCCCGGTCAAACGCCTGGTGGACCTCGGATTCGATGTCCTCGCGACCGCCGGCACCGCGGCGGTGCTCAAGCGCAACGGGATCGCGGCGACGCTGGTCCGCAAGCAGTCGGAGGGGCGCGGCGAGCACGGCGAGCCCACCATCGTCGACCTCATCACCGATGGTCGGGTCGACATGGTCATCAACACCCCGTCCGGGCAGGGTGCCCGGGCCGACGGCTACGAGATCAGGGCCGCGACGACCGCCGCAGACAAGGCGATCGTCACGACCGTCCAGCAGCTCGCGGCAGCGGTCCAAGGCATCGAGGCGGTGCTCCGCGGCCCGTTTCGGGTCACCAGCCTGCAGGAGCACATGGCGCGCTCCGGGCTTGTCCGCGCCCAGGTCCCAGCCGGCGGCGGCGCGGTGTGACGCTGTCCTTCGGTGCCCGTCTCGCCGCAGCGATGGACGCACACGGACCGCTCTGCGTCGGGATCGATCCGCACCCGAGCCTGCTCGCGGAGTGGGGCCTGGCCGATGACGCAGGAGGGTTGCGGACCTTCGCGCTCACCGTCCTGGATGCTGTCGGGGGAGAGGTGGCGGCGGTCAAGCCGCAGTCGGCCTTCTTCGAGCGGCATGGCTCCGCCGGTATCGCGGTGCTCGAGGAGGTTCTCGCGGCGGCCCGCGCCGCAGGCACGCTGGCGATCCTCGACGCCAAGCGCGGCGACATCGGGTCGACGATGGCTGGGTACGCGGACGCGTACCTGCGCGACGGCGCGCCACTCGCCGCGGACGCCCTGACGGTCTCTCCGTTCCTCGGCTTCGGCTCGCTCCGACCGCTGGTCGATGCCGCTCTCGGCAGCGGCCGCGGCCTGTTCGTCCTCGCGCTGACCTCGAACCCCGAGGGCGCGGAGGTGCAGCACGCCCGCGGGCCCGACGGCCGAGCCGTGGCGGCCCGGATCGCCGCGGCGGCCGCCGCGCTGAACCTGGGGCAGCAA
>JGI24133J20442_1000202_pt1 | contig 18492 bp, 16 predicted proteins | sample BarGraNGADG00311_2_FD_20442 | JGI IMG/M metagenome (IMG submission 20442)
CAATACAAATCATAGCGAGCTATCGATTTACTATCAAACAATCGTCATTGGGGGCCAATAGCCGCACGAACCTCCACTCGTCGTCCACGCATTCATACGGCGCTGCGGTCAGTCAGTCCCTGCCCGCCGCTACTTCTTCTCCGTGGTGAGGTAGAAGTACCACACACCCAAGTCCTTCTGATCCTGTTTGACGTCGCTCGGATGCTGGCCCTGCTCCTCCCGCAACCTGGCGATGGCCTGCGCCTGCTCTTTGGTACCATGCACGCGGACGAAGTGGCGCCCACCCTTGGTGGTTCCTTCCTCCACATCGCTCGGTGCCCCCAGCGTAGCATCGGCGGGCTTTTCGCCTTTTTCAGTTCATAGATACGCATAGTATCGGATACAGCAGGTACTGTCTATTGATAACATACGTACCCATAAACCTCTGGGGGTACGCAAGCCTTGAAATTGCTAACAGTTGCACACCAACACACTTTTATAGCATTTCACGTCCCGATTGTTTTGGGGGCTCTGTATTGGTTTACGTTATGACTGGATGTAGCTTTCTAGCAAAGCCACGTCTTTGGCGTTGTTCCGCGGCTCAATACTGGCCAGCACTTTCTGCTCAACCTCAGGTGTCCAGTAGATCTTGAGTTCTTCCCGTGCACGGGTTATGGCCGTATAGAAGATGTTGTGCGTTATCAGCTCGTCGATTTCGTCTGTTATGATGATTTTGACAGAGTTGTATTCCAGACCTTGCGCTTTATGAATCGAGACAGCGTAGGCAACTTGAAACGGAACCATCGTCTTTGAAGAGTCGTCATCATCTTCATCGGTGCTTTTTAGTTTGTTGACACAAAAACGTATGACAGAGTTTCCGCCCTCAGCACTGTCCAGCAACTCGAAATCCTGGCGAAAGGCTTCCATACCATTGATTACCTTGTCAAGTCCTATGTCAAACTGTATACGCTCGGTGGGCTTGTCACCATCAAGAATTTCCATCGCTACAATTCGTCCTTTCATATTGTTGTAAATCACCGGCGCAAAGCGATCGGATTCATTGAACAATACCGGGTCGTCAACCTTGTACTGCTGAATTCCCCATGACACGGCAGAGCTCGGATTGCTCTCTTGCAAGAGGCGGTTAATGTTGTTAATTCCGTATAGTCCATCATAGTTGAGGCAGAGAATGATCTCGTCTGCTTCTGCAGATGCGAAAATGGAAACGTCCAGTGTCGCGGAATATCCTTGCCGTGCAATGAATTCGAGAATGTTATGATCCATCTTGCGCACCTTGCCCCAAAGTGCAAGTAAGCCCGCGTTGTTGCTCCGATAAGGCTTCGTTAACTCAAACACCGAAGTTTCCGGAACAAATGTGCGAGCCACGCTGAACCAGTTGCCAAAACGGATAGAGGCTATCTGATATGGATCGCCCACTAAGACCAATAGCTTGTACGTAGCCTTGGTAAGGATCTTTCTCATATCACGATTGCTCACCGCGCTGCACTCGTCTACTGTCAGCAAGTCATAGTCAATAATGACGCTCTTCCCTTTTAGAAACTTTGTAATCGTCGAAAACGTGCAGTCTGAAGCCGTCACGCGTCGTTTCAGATTATCGACAGCGGGGTTGGTCTCTGCCAAGAACAGTTTCTTCTTATCGGCAAAGAAGTGTGCAATGTGGTTTATGAGTGTCGACTTTCCCGTGCCAGCCGAGCCGTACACCAAAGCCACCTGTGAGTTTTCGAACATCCGGGTTAAAGCCTCCTTCTTTTCGTCGCAGTCAACACCGTGGTTGGGTTCGCTCAACCACGCCCTTACTGAGTTCGAATAGTTCTGAACTCCGCTTTTCGCCATATCCTCAAGTTTATCAATAATGAAACAGGTATCGTTTTTATAGCCGTTAATGAAGATGTGGCCGTTTTCAATCACCAATTTGCTGTTTTCACGATGTCCCCACCATAGAGCGGCGTTATAGGTGCTTACGAGTGCCGCTACATCATTAAACCCAGCAATGTCCTTGACGGGCGTAAAGAGCTGCCCTCTAATTTCGGTGTTGTTCTTAATCAGTCGTGCAAGTACTTCGTGTTGCCGTTCGGTGGCATCGATGCAAGCGAACAAATCGCCCAGCCTGGGGTCATGTCCCATCGGCGAAAAATAGAAGGGCATATTGTCGAACGGGATACAACCGTTTTGCACATGGAGCCCGGAGAGGTTATCGTTTGCAAGGCTTTGGTGCTGGTTCTTTATCACTTTGTTATTCATGTGGTAGAGTAGATACCGCAGGAGGTTGGTACCTGGGCCATTTGCTCTTATTATCGAGCGGCAGCGCTCCAAGTCGTTGAAGAACACAATTGCCTTGGCTCGTTGTGTCACTTGCTGCTTAACCTCTCGAAATTCCACATCGGAGAGATCAACCAGTTCCGTCAGATTGAGTCCGGTTGATGTCAAAAATCGCGAGATGCCCTGTTGTTCGGCGTACTCGGTCGTAACGGCCATTCCCCTAACCAGACTCGTGAAATTCCTAAACTCACAATCTCGAATTGCAGCTTCCCAACCCACGATAACGAAGATAGGCATAGTCCTGCCCAAGACTTCAATGCTGTCGCGGGCCAGATCAAGCTTCACAGCATAGTTGTCGTTTATCTCTAGACGCGTAAATGCGATGATCCTGCTAGACTTGCTTGCATAATCATTGGCGGGTGTAAAAGTCACCTCATAGTAGATCCGCTGACCGACAAAGAACGGCCCAATCTTTCGAATGTAGCATTTCTCGGATTTCTCAACGTCCTGTCTGTTGTGCCGTTCTATCGTGGCAGCAATCTTCTCGTAATACTCCTGCAGGGTTGAATCTGTGTTCAGCGGGAACTTGTCGAGGTTGCCAAGAACGTCAAGAGAAAACCTCTTGTGCAGAAGGTTCTTAATTCTCAGAAGGTATTCGTAATATTTCAGCATTAGTCGCTCGGAGTCTTCTTCATCAAGCGTATAGTGCGAAGACACAATCTGCAGATAATCGTGAAACCGTCGCAGCACTCTCAAATCACCGCGTGCCTTGACGAAGACAATGGCTTTGCAGATGTTTTCATAGCTGTTATCAATGTCTTGGCCGTTGGCATAGAATTTCAGCATTATATGCTCGACAAAGTTGCGCAGTTGAGACAGGATGTCCTGCGAGACTGCGCCTCGCGACGAAGTAGCGATGTTGTCCATGTGGCGGCAGATGGCTTTGTCGATGTCCAGAATCTGCCTATCTATTCTTAACAGTGCGCCTGTTACCACTGTCTCCTTCGCCGTGTTCGCCATTTATCTTGCCCCCTCTCTCAATTAAACATCATCGACGAAAGAGTCAACCATTTTCGAATGACTGACGAAGGGCACTTGAATTGGATGCTCCGGCTCCTGGAGCGACAACTGAAGAAGGAACGGAAAATCGAAGGATCCCAACCGTTGCTGCAATGCGTAGGGTATGCGCCAAGCCCGCTCTGCCTTGATCCCTCTGTCCATCAAGCAAGCAATGGCAAATGCATGTGGATGTTCGTTGAGGTCCTTAACTAACTGGTCTGCCTCCACCTTGACCGCGAACGGAACAGGAACAGCAGCCCTGGACAGTCCATCAAGAGCTTTTGCGACCAATCTGTTCTGAAGCACTATGAGATCTGTCTGTTGCATGATTGCTCCCTTATCTCCTCGTGCATCGTCTGAATGACTGGGGCCACTTCCCTACTGTCCGATTGGACCAAAAACCGATCGTTTCGTTGATATCAACAAGATGATCCAACCCCTTCTAGCGGGCCGAGGCTACACCTACGGCCTTTGTTGCAGGCGAGACCACAATGAAGGGCTAAGATCGTAATCTATTCATCCCTCCATTCACACCCTAAATGACACGAAAGACAAGTCTACTTAGCTGCTCTGTGACTACTGTACATGCCTGAAGACCTCTGACCCCGCTACCTCTCACTATACTCCAGGGCTTGGCGGGCTACGTCTATGATGTCGGGCAGTTGCCCCGCAGTTAACATCTCGGCCATGACCTCTCCATTGGCCCAGTGACCTACGTGACTAACATCATGCACGAAGCCCTCATGACCCTGCACGCTCGCAAAAGGCATGTTGAAGTAGACCTTGAGACGGCCGCTCTGAGGTATGATGTCTACAACGTTCGTCTCCAACTTGAAAGCCACGTAGTACTTCAGATGCTCTTCGGTCATTTCGGCATCGAGCCCAAGCAAGGCAGTTCTGGTCTCCGCAAAGAGTTCCCCTGTTGAACCCACAAGGAATATATCGTAGCTGTTCTGCCCATGCGGGCTGGACCCAGGGACGAGGAGCCCGAGAATCCCCGAGTTGTGCTGGTGAGCAAAGGCGCCCGTCTTCCATGACTTGAACAACTTTGCGGCTGTCGTCACGGCAGCTATCCATGCAGTATGGAGTGGTCCACTTAGCAACTCGGCCGGACTCCGATTGACTGACACAAGACCGTAATGTTGCGACTCAAAAGGGGCTTCGTCCTGGCCAAGGATTCTTGCTGAGAAGGGTTTGAAGCCATCCCCGAGGAGTTCAGGAGGCAATAGTGTCGAGTCTACAGCCATCTTGATGCCACCGGCCTTGGACGACCGCACAAGGCGCAGCACTAGCCAGATACCGACGTTGAATGATATCCGACGGTCATTGCCCGTGACCGCGAGAACATGTGTCGCCGATGCTGCTTCAAGCTCGTCCCAGAGCTCTTTGCAGAGGGTTCGTGCGGCATCGGCGTCTGCGCCGTCGCCGATGACAGAATTCACGATAGCTGCAGCATGGTTATCGCCTGGCAACTCAACGGACGTGACTGGCACTGGCCAGACCCTGCAGGCGAGCTCTGACAGCTCGTTTGTTCGCTCCTCGATCGTGCTGGCATCCCAGTGGTCGAGGTGAGCGAGTCTCCCGTTCAGTCCAACGGGGCTCCCCGAAAATCCAATGAGGATATCATTCTTGGCAAGATCCCGCTTCTGTATGAACGGACGATCCGAATACTCCGAGTTGTATCCCGTCAGCGTGAGGTTTCCCAACACGTGAAGGTAGCGCTCCTGCAGTGTATCCCAATCGGCCCCCAGGGCATTGCGCCATTCACTGGTCAGTCCCTTCTTCTGAGGCATGATATGCTCGACAGTGTAGTCTGCGGACGAGATGTGTTCCTTCTTGCCCCAGTTCTCCAGCCGTTCCAGCAGATATCCAGTCCGGGACTGTATGTGGTACACGTCTCTCGTCTTCAATTCCTCACGAAACTCGTGATCCAGGGGAAAACGCCGAGAGCCCTTCATGCCCAAGAAGGCCCCTCGCAAGCTCTCGACGTAGTCATTCTCGTCCACTTCGCGCGCCAGACGTGCGAACGTCTTGGCCAGTGAATTTGTGGCGAGACCACAAACCAAGCGACGCACAATATAGCTCTCCACGACATCGAGGACCTCAAGCATGTCTCCCTTCGACAGTCCACCCCGTTGGTAGAGTCCGTAGGCATCGAGCAGGAATGGATATGCCACAGTGGCATCAAGGCCGTTCAGACCCTCCAACCGCTTGAGGATGTCAACGTCATCACCGGGAGCATCATAGGCAGGTTCTCCGTGGTGTGCCAAGACGAACTTGGGACGCGAAATGCGCACGTACGTTCGCGCGTCTGTCTTCATGGCTGCCAGAATATCTTTGGTGGCGACCAACGAAAGATGCTCACGGTAGCTCTTGAACGCTTCATATATCTCATCAAGTCGGGGAATGTCTCCGGATAATGACTGCACAGTCAGGTAGTCGCGCAAGAAGCCGTCGAACGAGGCTGTCTTGTCCTGATCATCATGGAGCAACTGAGTCACCGGGCGCCAGTACTCGGAGAACAGTTCCTGCTGCTCTGGTTCAGGCAAGTTCATTAGGACGTAGTTGCGCACCAGATCGCTCTGACTCAAGCCCAATCCTGTTGCATTAAGGCTTTCGAAGATCGCCTGAGCGTTGTCAGTCCCCTTCTCGAGTGTGACGTCGACGACGGTCAGCTTCTGGAGCCCCCTCCAGATGATCTTGGGTTCAAGGCGAGAACGTTTCATGTTCTGGAGAACCAGCGCGTAGTTATCCTTCAGGTGTGGTTGGACCGCAGGATGATCCACATCCCCTTTCAATATCCGCGATAGGCCTTCGTCGTCGGCTTGGCCAAGGATCACTTTTCGCTGTGTCTGCCCATCAGCGTCCCGGAAGAAAAGGTAGTCGTCAACGTAGTCTGAAGATAACCCGTCATCAGGAACTGTCCTCATGTAGTCCTTCAGAGCAGCGATCATGAGTGTGACAGTAGTGAGCCTCTGCTGTCCATCGATCAACACTACCTTCATCCCTTTGGAGACCGTCGCCGACGACTGTATGTACACGATGGAGCCAAAGAAGTGCGAGGCGCCACTCTCGTTGGTGCCAGCGGCAACGACGTCTTTCCATAGACGTTCGACCTGGGCCTTTTCCCAGTTGTACTCTCGTTGAAACACGGGAACAATGTACTGCACCTTGCCGTCGAGTGGTCCCGCCAGCAGTTGATGGCTTCCTGCTATCACAGATCCCTCCCGCTCACTTGTCCCAGGCCGCTTCTAGCTAGCCAGTGCCGCGTCGACCAGCCTTTCCACTTCCTCGGGCAGTTTGCTCTGGCTCATGATGTAGGCGCCGTAGATGTTGCCCAAGCCAGCAGCAAGAGCCTTGCGGACTGCCTGGTTGGCAGCTGCTCCTGCAGCGCCTCGCAGAACCTTCTCGATATGGACTGGGATGCGATACTCGTACAGGTCGTCTTCCCAGATCATCTGGTCAGAAGTGAAAGGCTTGCCGCTCACCGTCGCAACGAGCACTCCCTCCTTGTCAACCAGCAGGACCAAGGTCTCCCCGTGCTTCCACTTGCCAAATCGAGACCGGTTCGAACCCCAGACCCCATTCTTCAAGACAACGTCGGCAACCTTCCATGAATCAACATGCGCGACTCTCATAGTATCCTCCCAGTTCCTGTGTGATGCTGCTTCCTAAACACCTGATATGCGCCAGTCTAGCGGACCACCGACGCATTCCCAACCTCGGGGCGGTTGTGGGCTCTGCGACGTGCACGTCCGCCATTACCGGTACGACATTGGAGTCCATCTCCTAGTTCGCACCAGACTCAGAGATGGGTGCATCATGCACGGTCTCATTCACGAACGTAGATTGGTACTCCTTTGCGGTAAGTACCGTGTCGTAGAGGCCGATGTCCTCGCCCTCGTGTTTGTCGATCCCGGTATAACTCAGGCTGGCATCCTCATACCGCTTGAACTTGTAGACTGCATCATTCATCAGATTACTGTTGAATACTCCAAGACTCACAAGCAACTCGAAGTCCTTCACGGTAAGGCCGGTGACCTTCTTGAACAATCCCGGCTCCAGTTGCGTGATGACATCCTTCAAGCAGCGTTCTCGATAGTCCGTCAGATACATGAAGATGGGCACGCGGGTGGCGAACTTGATCAGCTTCTCCTGAATCTGCTTGCGCAGGCTCTTATACTCCCTTTCCTCCTTGGAGAGTTCCTCCTTCTCCTTGACGGAGAGCACTTTGTCATTCGCGTCCTTGCGCGCCTTCTTCACAGCCTCCGACTTGTTGATAATCGTCTCAATGTCCTGATTCAGAGTCCGAAAGCCCTCAATGCTCATAAGCGCATCCAGGGCTTTCTTGTTGCCCATGAGCCGTTGCAGGGTGCCGTTGTCCACGTTTACGAGCAACGCGCTTTCCCAGCGCCGAGCCAACAGAGTAGCAGTAGTACCACTCATGGCCATATCCAAGATACCGGCAGCGTCTATCTGCTTCATGGAACTCCCGTCATAGGCCAGCACGGGTAAGAAGCTTATGAATTCCTCGACCTTCTTCTCCGGATTGGACTCGTTGACGTTCAGCCGGCAACTGTAGTCGGCGATCTGCCGCAACGCCCTGTCCGGCGCAAAGTCGAAGACGTAGCACTCCTCCTTGATGATCTCTTCCCGATGTGGCGCGATGTCGTCTGGATTCCTGATTGTCCAGAGAGACTGGACCCGAAAGGCGGCCTGGAAATATGTCTCTGGGCTCGAACAATTGCGAAGCATCAGAATCCCGGTCCACGGCTTCACCGTTACCCCGTTAATCAGCTTCCCGCATGATAGGGTAATCGTCTTGGAGTTCAGCGGCTCGCCCATCGCGTCGCGCACAGGTGGCAACGCGGCCGCCCCAATCCCGGCAGCGCTTCCAGCCGCGACAATCACCTTGTAGTCGTGATAGAACCGGTTCTGCCTTTTCGCCAACAGGTTCCGCATGGCATAACATGCTGCAACACTGGGCAAGAACCAGAACGTGTGAGACAGTACGTTCAGCAGGCGCACATCCGAAAATGGCATTGGTGGTTTCTGCGCTCCCAGCTTGAGGTTATCGACGCCCGTCGGCAGGAAAGAACCTCGGATCAGGTCCAACCACTTCTGCACTTCGTCCTGATAGGTAAATTCTGCGCTCTTTCCAACGCCTGTGGCAGAGAAGAAGACATTGAGATCGAACTCGTTGAATTCACCCAGCATGGCGATTTCGCGAATCGCGTCTGGTATTTGGTACGTCAGAAGCACCATGCGAGGCAGCGCAGCGTAGGGGTTGTCCGCGCCTTTCCAATCCCGCTTCGCTCGTTGTTCATCAGAGTAGGTCCAGTTGAATATCTGCTCCTCGATGAACTCGCCTGATGCAATGGCACGAAACGGCGTGCCGGACAGGTAGAGATACCCGTCAGTGGTTATCGGCATGATCCCTTCGTCGAAGTCTTCGATACCAGCCCCCTCACCGAACTCAGCTTCCTTCTCGTCTTCTGCCTCAAAGAGATCCTTGGCGTTTTCTCGCCAAGCCCCATAGTGGTATTCGTCGAGAATCACGCAATCCCAGTTGGTAGCATGCACCCACTCGTTCTTGGTCTTGATTCCTCCCGTACTTGTGTTTCTACCAAGGTAGTCCTGAAAAGAGCCGAAGCAGACGAACGGTTTCGCCTTGTCGATCTTCTCATATGACAACCCGCCCGGTGCAATGAACTGCCATCCCTTGAAATCAACGTGGTGCTTCAAATCTTCTTCCCATGCGCTCTGCACGGCTGGCTTGAAGGTCAGCACCAGCACCTTGCGCCAGCCCATCTTCTGGGCGAGTTTGTAGGCTGCAAAGGTCTTCCCAAACCGCATTTTCGCGTTCCAGAGAAAGTGCGGTGGTTTGTCCTTGTTGTCTTTTCGAAAACTCTTGAAATAGGCAACTGTCTTCTCAACTGCGGCTTCCTGCTCTGGACGCATCTTGAAATCCAGGTCACGGTCTTCCTCGTTCAGTTGTCCGGTTCTGACCGCAATGACCGCCGCCTTTGCCTGCCCCACCGAACACTGGAACCATTCGCCATTTGGATTCTTGATTCCAACGATTCGCAAGTATCGGTGGACATCATGGTCCGTGAAGACCGTCCCGTCATTGCGCATGGCGGCCTCTTCGAGGAGAATGTGGTACGGCGGCTTGCCGGGCTTCAGGATGGGATACTGCTGCGCCAGACGGCGTCGAACGTCTCCTGTGGTGTAGCCAATCTTGAGCAGTCCCGTGTACTGAGGGTTCGTGTCCTCGTAGGCGTAGATCGTCGGCTTCGATTCGGGTCGGGGCGGAAAGAACTCCTTATTCATCACGTGCCACCATTGGACGTACCATGGATTCAATGAAGGCAATTTCATCCTTCGTCAGGCCGTATTTCTTGTAGAGTTTCTCATCAGTCCAGGGTTTGCTGAAGTCTTGCATTGGAACAAGCGAATACACCTTGCTGGGAGTGTGCTGCGTCGTCCTATTCAATAAGACCAAGAACCTGAAGAACTTGGTAGTAATATACGTGACCAGATTCATGGCATGGAGTTTGTCGTCACACACGCCCGCCACCATATAGGTTTCTGTGCACGCGCTATGTGGTCCAGCCACGAATGGCTGACCAAGTATTGGGTGAGGAAACGAGTCGCTTCCACTCCCGGCAGCGGGTATGAGCACCTTGTACTTGTCCACGATCTCCAGATTTCTTTCGAGTGTACTCTCCGCAACGTAACCGACACCCCCATTTTCATATAGCGTGATACTTCCTGCAAATGGTTTCTTCTTCCCATGGTAGTTCGTGGGCAATCCAAATGGCTTTCTCGAACTGATTTGTGGCATGATCGACGGTTCGTGCTTGCTGGAGACTCTCTTCACTATGGGAATCCCCTCATTGTACCGTATGAAGGTCGAAGCACCAGGCTCCAGGAGCGGTCTTTCGACCGCAGAAACGATCCCATCCTTGCTGTAGGAGACCACCTTGCACAGCCCGGGGTCATCGCGTTTCCACAGGAAGTAGCACACTCCCCCCTTGACTTGTACTCCAGGGAAGATGTTTGTAGCGTCAGGGAAGTCATGAATCTCCCGGATGCGAGTGTCGTTGAGCATCTCTTCCCTGAAACTGTCGAGCCCTTTGCCACCAGAGTACCAACGTGCCGGGACAATCATTATCATAAACCGAGGATCCAGCTTCTTCGCCTGTTCAACAAATAACTGGTAGATTGGAGTGGCGCTTGTTCCAAATCCACCATCACTCAACTGATACGGCGGGTTTCCAATAATCACATCGAATTTCATCTTGAAGATCTCCTCCGGGTTGTCCGCGTGAATGAACTGATAGGCGTGGGTCTCGAACTCGAGACTTCTTCCATAATTGTCTTGGTTTGCTCCGCAGAGAATGCAATGTCCGTCCTTCCAGGTATGTTCCACCTGTTTGAACTGGATATTGCCCTGTGTCTCGTGAAACACCGTGCAGACAGAGTACTTCCCGTTCGCGGTCTTAGAGCAGTACACCGAACGGCGCGAAAGAAGAGATGTTAACTCCGTGATTGCCAAACCGAAAAGCTGATTCTTGCAGATATGGTTGATCCGACTCTGCAGGTCAGGAATCTGCTGCTCCAATCCGTCATCCAGACGCCTGGCAATCTCGCGCAGGAAGACGCCCGACTTGCACCCAGGATCGAGGAAACGAGCGTGTCTGTCGCTCCAGATGTCGGCTGGAAGCAAATCCAGTATCTGATTCACCAATTTGGGCGGCGTGAACACTTCGTCGTTGCTAAGGTTTGCAATGCAGGACAGTACATCCGGATTGTAGTCGTTACTCATGTCCCTCTCCAATTCTCAAGAAACTGACTGGTGATTCGCTGTGTATTTCGTCGGGAATGAACACCTTGCCCCCGGTGTCAGAAACCAATGCGCCTTTTGAGAAGAGATCCTGCGTGCTCTGGGTCTGTAGAACGGCCGGCACCAATTCTGAGAACCTGAAATCCCTGCGCTTGATCCGGCTGTCGTGAAAGGGAAACGTCCACTCGGAGAACACGATGGGTTGTGGATCCTCGCCCACTGTCTTTAGTGAGAGCGCATCTCCCCGGATGATGTTGCGCTTGAGGATGAATGCCACAGCTTCACGGCATCGTGCCTTGGTTCGCCCTCCAAACTGACCGGTGTATTCCTGGTCGAAGATCTCAGAGAGCCGGTTGCGGCACTCCTCGACATTGTCTTCGAGGATATCAATCCCATAGATGGACGAGACGGCCGATACGGCGTACCGCTCATATTCAAGCTGGCTCTTGCCATAGCGATCCTTGACCACACGCAGTTTTCGAGCAAGAACCTCCGTGAGGAAATTGCCGACACCGCAAGCTGGTTCAAGAAAGCGGGAGTCGATTCGTTTGGTCTCGTCGATCACCAGGTCAAGCATGGCGTTGACCTCTCGTTTGCCGGTGAACACCTCTCCGTGGTCTGTAACTCGCTGTTTCGACCTAACTTGTTCTTCTATTGATCCCAACTCCGCAGTTCTGTCGGCCTGTTGCGATTGGGCAGAGTGGCTATGACCGAGATTCGCTCCTGTCGTGTTGTCATTAAGCTTTCCACGTACCATGCTTCCCCCTCTGCGTCAGCCATCAATGCGACAGCATCGCTGCTTTCCGATACTAGTGTAGCATCATCGGCTAATCACAGGTATGGGCAGGGGCCAAACGGGGGGACGCCCATGGAGAAAAGGAGACAGATCGTGTCTAGTCGAGAGTGTTTCCGCCGCTGCGGGCGCTGATCCCACCCCGCGTACCGCACAATACCAGCACTCCGACACACGACATGGTCGCCCTCCGTCCGTAGGTATTCTGAATGGATCGCCGAGTTGCCCGTTCGCCCATATCTCCACTACATTACAACTCTTACCATGACTGTTTCTCAGGGCCCGTGTCAATGGTTTCTTTCCCTTCTCGTTTCTGCTCCTCTCCAGCATCTCCTTAACAAGAGTCGGCTCGATCTCACATCTCTTTTCCTCATTTCGTCGGGAGATGACCGTTGTGTTATGTGCAGATTTCTACTTGACCGTGCGCATTGTCTTCCTGACATCTTTCCGACACTGATCTTCTCAGTGGCCAAGTGCAGTATACATCGTTGATCTCCACGTCCGATCCTCCCGTAGAACAACGCGAGGTCTGCAATCAGCTCGCTGAGTCCGCCCGCCAGATCCATCCTAGAGCGCAGTTTCTCAGATCCATTCCGCAGGCCGACCAGCTCCTTCGCCGCTATTTCGAACTTGTATCCGGCACAGCGAAGAAAGACCAATCCCAGCATAGGGACAGAGTATTCAGATGATTTCAGTTTCGAATTGGCACGAAGTTGGTCCGCTGCGTCCCATGGGTGGGACTCGATCTTGCCTCCGTTGCGGTTTATGGTGTCTCCCTCGATGTTTCCGAAACCGTTTTGAGCATAGCACCGCACAAGGGAATCTGCACCGAGAAGAACCGACGCGACGGAAATGCCAGGTCCCCGCTTCAGATGGCGAAACGAGATATGAATTCAAGAAGATACCATGCGAAAGCGTACAAGTGCGATCCTACGTCAACTCTGTTGCCCCCGCGCAGGTCGGGTTAGCTCCTCGACCAAAGAACCGAGCGCAGCTCCGGTAGCGACGTTGCAGACAGGTCACTGGGGTGTCGGTTCGCGCAAGTTGATCGGGGGACAACGCGCGAAACCGACCAATTGATAAATGCCAAGGAGAGAGTACCTTGGTGGTGGGCAAGAGAGGATCGCTGGGTTTCCATCCGAAGGGCCTAGGATCTCGTATGTCTGTGCGGACCAGTTCGATGGTAGGCCGCAATGCGTAGTTTGCCGATGGCCCCGCAGCACTGCCGATGAAGGAGAGGGCATAATGGGAAAGAGAGACGACAAAGAACACGGTGAAGACATAGGCGGTTCAGGCAAGGCTGATCTCCTGGTGCGGTCAAGTTCGAGGTCGCATAGAATGGAGGCGACATGGTCGTGTCGCAGGGCCTCTGAGAACGACTCTAGAGTTGGGAGTGGAGGCAGTTCCTCATGATGCCCGACCCGATACCGCTGTTGAATTCCGACGGAGTGCTCCCGCCCTATAACCCGGACGCGCCGACGGCGCGGGACCGTTCGCCTTACCATGTCTCTCTCCCCGACTTCGTTCTGCGGTATGCGATTTCTCCGGAACGCGATGCCATACTTCGTGGCTTCCTGAGCTACCGAGAGGCGCTGCATGCCTGTGGTCTTGATCGGGGCTTCCAGTGGGTTGACGGTAGTTTTCTTGAAGATATCGAGCTGATTGCAGGACGTGCCCCCCATGATATTGATGTGGTGACCTTCTGCCACTTGCCCGATCGACAGGCCCAGCAAGAACTGGCTCGTCGCGCGCCACGCCTGTTCATTGCCGTTCACACCAAAGAAGACTATCGTGTCGATGCTCACCTCGTCCAGTTGAATAGTGACGCGCCTGAACCGCTCGTGAACGACTCCGCATACTGGTATAGCCTTTGGTCCCACAGAAGGACCGGTCAATGGAAGGGGTACCTTCAGCTTGATCTTTCATCTGTGGATGACCAAACAGCCCAAGCCTGTCTTGATAGCACGCCGCACCAAGGAGGTCAGGTATGAACATTCAAGAATACCACCAACTCCAGGCCGAGCAGACTGCTCTAGCGAGAATGCTCAGTGAGCTGCCAGCTTCCAACGTGCTCGAGCGAATGAGCTTGGAGTCCCGGAAGGAAGAAGTGGATGGTCTGCTTGCTTCGCAGCCAGCCCCGCCCCGCGAACCTGTTCACGCCAGATTGACATTTCGTGGAAAACCGGTCGTGGGGAGCCATGGAGTGTTCGCCGAGTTTGGCGGGAAAGCCGTCAACGCCTTTGCGGACGCTGTCTTCGCGGTTGGTGCCAGCCAGAGACGCTCCCTTAGTGCACGTGGCACGATTCCCAATCGCGACGACTACCAGCTCTTAATTACGGGAACAGCCTTGGGCTCGTTTGGATTTGAGTTGGAGGAAGCACCGAAGGACAACGAGATGCTTTTTCCTGAGGAATCTCTGGTCGAGCCAGCTATTGAAAAGACGAAGGCGATCTTGGAGGCATCCGTGGATTCCGACGACAAGCTGGCCCATGCCATATCCGGGGTCGATCCGCTCGCTCTTGAGAGACTGTGCACGTTCCTGAAGACGATGGTAGAGAAGGAAGCGGTGTGTTATCTCGTTTTCAAGCACCAAGTGTTTCACTTTGCCAATGTGGATCAGGTTCGCCAGAGTCTGCTACGACTGGACCAGAACAACACTCAGGAAGATGAGCAACAAATCGAGGGCGCGTTTCAGGGTGTATTGCCAAAGAAGCGGACCTTCGAGTTCAAGCTTGCTGGCACAGACGAGATCGTCAGTGGAACGGTTGGGGCGGGCATTCCAGACGCCGACGTCATCAACCGTATCCTACATCAAACCACCACAATCGGAATCCAAAGAATACTTGACGGGAACAAGCGCCCCAAATACGTATTGCTGCGGTTCCCGGCCCCACTCGAACAAGAGCAGCTGCCGACGATGTCAGATAGCAGCTCTGAACCTGCCGCGGATCACGCTCGCCCTCCAGTTGTTGGACCAAGAAAGGAGTGACTTCTGTTCGTTCAACCGCCTCGCACAATACCGGGACGCCTTTGGTGACTGGCAACGAGATGGAGTACAAGGACTGGGCACAAAGTTCCTCAAATACATTGAGTCTCTGGCCTCGAGAGATTTCGGCCAGGAAGCCCGTACGTGAGTCATTCACAGCTCGCCCTCTTTGTTTCACAGTGCGAGCAACCACTGCTCGGGCGGTTGCTGCTGCCACCACTGGCATACTACTGGGATGCGAAACCGGCCGTACCCGCCGCCTCGCTGCCCCAGGAGGTCTGGAGCTACGAACTTAATCCCGGGGACACATACATCAGTTTCTGCAAGCGCAAACCTGATAACCGGGACGTTCGTGCCATGATGCGCAATCTGGACCCTGCGGCTCTCCGCGTCGTGCAGGAGGGCGATCACTACTTCCTCTGTTGCGGCACGACGCGCCTTGCACGCTCGTCCCGAAACGGTGCAACGGCAGCATCCCGGTGGGCTTCCAACCCGACCGGCATGACCGTCGAGTCACCCGTCATTCTGGTCCGCGAGACTGCTGACGAACAGAACTTCGTCGCCCTGGCGACGCTGACAGCGGCAAAGTAGCAGAGCGAGAGGACGGATTGGGGTCACTCTCCGCATGTACCACACAGCTCGAATTACCAGCTGACCCCAAAGACAGACCCCAAAGACACTAACTCCCTCCAACTAGAGTCGCCTATGCCACGTCTTCTCGCACCCGTCGCCTCAGCTTTGGTTGCGTGCTTCTCGCGCCAACTCGTCTATTTCTGCCTGTGAGACGTCGCAGTACTCCCCATAGGATTCATCCTCTGGGTACTCGAGATCATCGGGTAGGTAGCTGGCCATATCCTTCCCGTCTGCATAGAAATGGCACCTACTACACCACACACACTTGGGAACTGGCATTGCGGAACCGATAGGCATCTCTGTGTCCCAATCGTAATCAAAGTCGGCTTCAATATCCCAGTATAGGCGGAGGGGGTCGCCACATATAGGGCAATCAGTTTTGAGTTCGAGAACTTCACTGGACAAATACTCTCCAGGTATGTGATGCCTGTGAGCACACGCTCCAGGGTTTGATTGCCACTCGGTTTTCTGTGTCTCAATGCATTGCTGGAGCACCAGCGAATGTTTCTCGGCCAAAGCCCGATCGAGCGTCTCCACTTTTCTAAGAGCCTGTGCATCAAAGTACAAACCAGGCTTCTCATTCAGGATGTCCGACACGAATGCCTGCAATGCCGGAATGATCTGCGAAGACATTTCTCCCACGATGCTGCTCAGATAGTCGGCATTGTCATCCCATTGATGCTCCAGCTTGTCACGCAGTCTTCTCACCCGTTCGAATGCACACAAGGACTTGTGGTCTGTATCCATTGTGGCCCGAACGCGACGCAGCGCTTCGCTGAAGCCAATCATTTTCAGGGTATTGAGTCCTGCTTCCTTCTTATCCGTGTGATATGGGAGTCCCTTCACGACTACATAGGTTTCAAGGGACATTGGCATGGGGTACAGAAGTGCAGGATCCAAGCGAAGTAGTCTCAGTTTCAACAGATGCTCCATGGCACGGGCAATCGAACACACTACGTTTGCAGCGTCACCCATGCTCTCACGGTTGTCACGTACAACGTGTGCCTCCGTGTCTAAGTACAACTTCACAGCCGACGCCACATATGCCTGAGAGGCTTTCCGCCAAACCGAATCGCCTGCCTGGTTACTCATCTTATCCTCCATTCCCGTACACTCGGAAGCCGCCACTATTGTGCGCATCCAGCGCTGCCTTACTGGGCCACGCCTCCTCATCGTCCGGCAGCAGGATGCGCGAACCGTGGAGCTGATAGTACTCCTTGCCATTGTCGTAGTCTTCTTTGAGGCGCTTGCTGACCACAAACCGGTAGCCGTCAGGGTCAACGGTGACATAGCCAGCGTCGAACAGCTTGTGGATGTCGGCACGCAGGAGAATGCCGTTGGCGACGTCGTTCGTGTGTGTGTCGGACCACTCGATGATATGTGCGGCTTCAAGGACAGGCAGCGAGTGTTCCCTGCTAACCGCACACTGACGATGATAGGCATCAGTCACTTCGACACGGAACGTCCCCTGGCCCTGACGGACCTCGCGCAGGGCATACTGCGGCGTGTAGTTGTTATTGTAGAAGGGCAGTGCATGAACTTGCGGCGTCGATGGCGTCAGTTCCAAGTTGCGGAGTACCTGCTGCACGATGGTCTGATCGTCGGCACTAGCCATATGCTTGCCACTCACGAGACTGCCAGTGTGGCACGGAACCCAGAGTTCGCGGGGCAAGTAGACGACCTGATCGAGCACTGCACACCCTACGTCCGTGTTCCATGAGTCTGCGCCAGGGCGCTTGTAGCGCATGATGGCATTGCGGAACGCATCTACCGTCGGCACACCGTTACCGATGCCAAATGCATCCCAAGCCATCTGCAGGGGAAGAACTGAGTAGTGCATGAACACGCCCGCCCCTGCAATGAAGTCAAGAGGGCTATGGAGCTTGAAGAGCCACAGTGTCCCCGGTTCGATGAGCTTGCGTGGTGGTGCACTCGGAACCCAGAAGTTCACCTCATCCGTGATCTGGTTCCGCCGCAGGTAGTCAAACCAGTTGTTGTCCGTGATACCCAAGAATGCAGACAGCATTTCCGCCCTCCAACACAGTCGACACCACTACTGTAAACAATGGGAGAGTTTGTCAATGAGTCCCGTCGGAATTCGACGCCCTTTGCATCCTCTTCCGAAAGAGGCTGTAGGCATACCAGCGCCCTAGCAAGAAAGCTGGACAGAGGAAGAGCGCTGCGCTCTACAGCTCGTACCGCTGAGCCGTCACCGGACCGTCTACCGAGCCCAGCCTTGTTTGTCGGATTGACCATAAGCGAGGAAGGTTGTACTTATCCCGGAGGGCGTCCAGGATGCCGACGAACGCAGCTATGTCTGGCGAGATGTTTCTCCTGTACCGTCTATTTGGCAGATGTGGTATCATGTGGTAGTTGCAGATTCTTGAGGGGGTGCTCTCATGAAGAGAACGCATCTCCTGGCTGTCCTGGTAACCATTCTCCTGGCCGCAGGACTCCTAGGCGCTGCCTTGTCGTCAACGACGATCAAACTGTGGATCGGCAACGCATCCATGTCCGTCAACGGAGTGCAGCAACCGATCGATCCTGAAGGGAGCAAGCCGGTCATCGTCGCAGGTAGGACCCTTGTACCTATTCGCGCCGTCATCGAAGCGTTTGGGGGATCCGCTGCCTGGGAGTCCTCTACGCGCAAAGTCACCGTCACGCTGGGAAAGGATTCTCTCGATCTCTGGATTGACAAGCCACAGGCATCCCTGAACGGCATCACCCTTGCGATCGATGCAGCAAACCCTGCGGTTGTGCCTGTCATCACGAACGGGCGGACGATGCTCCCTCTCCGGTTTGTCGCGGAATCGCTTGGTATCGACGTTCAATACGACGCGATGACCAGGATGATCACGCTTACCTACTCGAAATCAACAGTTGCATTGCCTGCCGATGGAAGCAACTTGCTCC
>JGI24133J20442_1000203_pt1 | contig 18484 bp, 13 predicted proteins | sample BarGraNGADG00311_2_FD_20442 | JGI IMG/M metagenome (IMG submission 20442)
CTGGTTGTTTACTTCATAATTTCAAAGAACATTCTTTGTCCACCGTAGCTTTAGCCCAGGTGGATCTTTATTTTGCTTTTGGGACGACAAAGTTAATATTTTTATCTTCCCCTCCAAACAAAAAATGAGATGTTTTTTCCAGCTTCGTTCTTTCCCTTCTTCCCTTTCTTCTTAATGCCGGAATACTATCTCCCTGCCCTTCAATAAACTATTTGTCCTAAAGGGTTGCAAAGATATAAATTGATTCTTTTCTGACAAGTAAAGAATTAAAAAAAACTTACTATTTTTCAAAAATAATAACTCATTAATTCTATTTGTCTTATTACCTGTCTGTTACATGAATTAAATTCTTGGGGGAATTAAGGTTAACAATAACCTTAAGCATTTGCTCGTGGTAAATCCGACTCTCAAGAAAATGCAGAGAATAGGTAAGTTTAATGTCAATAGTGCGGTTTTGAAGAAAATTCACATAGAAATCCGAACGGTTATAAGTCTTTGCCCTATATACCGGATCGCCCCAGTAAAGTTCATTTCCATGGTCACGATAAAAATACATCAACCCTGAACCTTTGTAGAAAGTATTGAATAGCCCAACCCATTTATATTCTAACCTGGTTTCCATTAGGAATCCGTTTAATGAAATCCATCCTGTATTGTCAGCCCGTGAACGTTCCAATCCTAACACCCACCCTGCATTAGTTTCAAGTTTCCTGAAACAGGTTCTTCCTGAAAGATCTATCCCTGCCGAAGTAAGGAAAAGACCATTATCATGAAGAGCTTCTTCAACAACAGGATCCATCTTCGCCGCAAAATGATACATGTAACCGAAATGCTGTAAATAAAAAATACCAGGCTTATACTTTCCGCTAAACCCCATGAAAAACGCTTCATGGACTGTTTTTGATTGTCGCCCTGTCCAATCAAGCCAGAGGTTAAAATAGCTTTGGTTCTGTTTGTATTCCCAGAAGATCCCATTTATGTTGGGACGATAATATGAAATGGAATCCTGAAAAAAAAGACGAGGGTAATTATCTATGGCCAGGGAACGGGGAAATGCACCCATTAAAAAACTTACCGGATTTTTGCGCAGTTCATAGTATGCAGTCGGATAGAATTTATCAATTGCGTTTGGACTGCCAAACTCATGTAACAGATTCACTCCGATATTCACCTTATGCACTGAATCCCATATAACTCCGAATTCAGGAGCAACGATAACCCCTGCCATTGTCTGTGGGATCTTTACTTGAGACCGTCCAAACTCAGTGTTATCAAAAAAATTGAATACGCCGAGTTGCCAGTTTTTTTCCTGAGAGAATGCATCAGAACAAATCAGTAAAAATGGAATAAAAATCCAAAATGTTGTTTTCATAGAAAAATTTTACCGGCAGTCCTTATATTTTATTATTCTATCTGATTGAAAAGTCTGAACAATTATTAACTGGTTTACCACCAAATTAATGCTAAGATAATTTCAAATAATCTTTTTGATATAGTGCCCATTAAATGAATTTCCTTATTTTCGCATTAATATGGAAGAAATGTCAAATATAGTGATTATCCCTACATATAAAGAGAGGGAAAACATTGAAGCAATTGTTAAATCAATTTCTTCCCTGAGAATTGCCTTCGATATTCTTGTCATTGATGATAATTCCCCTGATGGCACTGCTGCTATTATCAAAGAGCTCCGGAAATCATTTCCGAATCTCTATCTGATCGAAAGATCTGGTAAGCTGGGACTTGGTACTGCATATATTGCCGGTTTTAAGTGGGCTCTCGAAAAAGGTTACCAGTATATTTATGAAATGGATGCAGATTTTTCGCATGACCCGCAGGATCTGGTGAGATTGTTCCAGGCCTGCTCAGAGAATGGAGCTGATCTGGCTATCGGGTCACGATATATAAGTGGAGTAAACGTTGTTAACTGGCCTCTTTCCAGGGTTCTTATGTCGTATTTTGCGTCAATCTATGTAAGGATTATTACGGGTATGAGAGTCATGGATACAACTGCAGGATTCAAGTGTTATAAAAAGGAGGTACTTGAGCATATCCGGCTTGACAAGATCAAATCAGTTGGATATGGCTTCCAGATTGAAATGAAATTCAAAACATGGTTACTGGGATATAAAATAATTGAAATTCCAATTATTTTCACAGATAGGAAGCTGGGTGCTTCAAAAATGTCCGGCGGAATCTTTAACGAAGCATTATGGGGAGTATTAAGAATGAAAATAAGAAGTTACTTCATTAAAGATTCAAGGAAGTAAGTATACCTTATATATATAGAAGCATCAGGCATCAGGCAACAGGCAAAATGAGCAGCATACTAATAAAGAATGCCACAATAATCAATGAAGGAAGAACATACAGAAACGATGTTCTTGTAGTTAATGAACTCATTTCAGCTATCGGATCATCTGATTATATTAACATCCCGTCAGGAACTAAAATAATCGATGCAAAAGGTTTATTGCTGATACCGGGGGTAATTGATGATCAGGTACATTTCAGAGAACCTGGCCTGACTCATAAAGGTGATATTAATAGCGAATCGCGTGCTGCAGTTGCCGGAGGCGTTACTTCATTTATGGACATGCCAAACACCAATCCGCAAACAGTAACCATTGATATACTTAATGAAAAATACCGGATTGGTTCCGAAAACTCACTTACCAATTACTCCTTTTATTTAGGTGCCACAAATACAAACATCGACGATGTTCTGAAGGTCGATAAGTCAAGCGTATGTGGAATAAAGTTATTCATGGGTTCTTCAACCGGCAACATGTTGGTTGACAATGAAAATGCTTTGAGGGAGCTTTTTGCAAAATCCACTCTGCCTGTTACAGCTCATTGTGAAGACGAACCCATAATCAGGAAGAACAGTGAGATTTATATGGAAAAATACGGGGAGGAGGTTCCTGTCAAAATGCATCCCCTTATCCGTAGCCGGGAAGCTTGCTTTCGCTCCTCATCCCACGCTGTAACCCTTGCAAAAGAGTATAATACACGGCTCCATATACTACATCTTTCAACTGCCGACGAGCTTAAACTTTTTAGCAACGCATTACCTTTAAATCAGAAGAAAATCACTGGAGAGGTTTGCATTCACCATCTTTGGTTTGATGAATCTTCATACGAAAAGCTGGGAAATCTGATCAAATGGAATCCGGCTATAAAAACCAGATTTGACAGGGATGCTCTGATCAATGGAGTGAACAATAATATTATCGACATAATAGCAACCGATCATGCTCCCCATACTTTGGCTGAAAAAGAAAACAGCTATTTTAAAGCACCTTCCGGCGGTCCGCTAATTCAGCATTCCCTGGTTGCTATGCTCGAGCTATGGCACAGAAAAATTTTCAGTCTCGAAAAAATTGTTGAGAAGATGTGCCATAATCCTGCTATTCTTTTCAATATCAGGAACAGAGGCTTTATCCGGGAAGGTTATCAGGCTGATTTATGCCTTGTCGATCCCGCCAGTCCATGGAGTGTTTCAAAGGACAATATTCTCTATAAATGCGGATGGTCACCATTTGAAGGTGTTACATTTCAATCAAAGGTGGTTAAGACAATTGTGAATGGCATAATTGTTTATGATAATGGAGTAATTAATGAGGAATACAGAGGCCAGAGGCTGATGTTTGACAGATAGCGTAAATGTGATTTGGGGGTTGCTTCGTCGCTTCGCTCCTCGCAAAGACAGTACAAGTAAGGTAATTTCGTTTTGGGATTGCTCCGTACATAATCAGGTAATCGGTCATTGCGAGGATCCCTATGAAATCGGGAGACGAAGCAATCTCCTGCATATATCAGAATAATCTTGAATAGCGTTACTCCGTTCTTACCACAAACCTTACAGTACTTCTTGTCCTCTGTTCGAGGAGTAACTCCCGGCCTTTTGATATTCTATCAATTGCCTCAGCAGTATAATGCCTTATAGAAAGCATTTCCACATTTTCATTATACACTGCAGAATACTCATATTTGAGATCATCTATGAGAGAATCGACTTTTGGCCTTTCGTCATCAACGCAAACATCTATACTTATTGCACTGGCCTCTACAAGGTTCACTTTAATGCCATGCACCATAAATGAATGGAAAATCCTGCTCAGATTATCACCCATCACAAAAGAGAAATCCTTGGGCAAAATTGAGATCAAAATCTGATTTTCTTTTTTTATAAAAACAGGAAGATTTTTAAATATTGCATCTGTTTTTATTAAGGTCCCTTTTTCTTCAGGGAAAAGAAATGAACGGAATTGTTTTCGGGTGAATAACTTTCGCTCCCGAGAAAGCCATTTCAACAGCTTCCTTATAAGAAATTTCATCGAGCTTTTTGGCATCAGGCAACCATTTGGGATCGGCATTAAGGATACCCGGAACATCTTTCCATACCACAACACATTCAGCATCAAGCATATTTGCAAGTATAGCTGCTGTGTAGTCCGACCCTTCCCTGCCAAGAGTTGTAGTCTGACCAGTAAAAGTTCCTCCTATAAAACCCTGGGTAATATAAATTCTCTTCCTGTTGAAGTCAAAAGTATTCCGTATTCTAACGGTACTTTCACTCCATAGAACATTTGCATCTCTGTACCTGTCGTCTGTCAACAGGCTTTCCCGGATATCACACCATTCTATATCCTGAAAGTTCTTTTTCAGATATTCAGCAACTATAATTGTTGACCAGATTTCACCATGCGAAACAACCTGATCATATTCAAAATCGTATACCCCTTTTACAGCTGATAATAAATAATCTCTCATCGAGGCAAAAGATTCATCAATCTTTCCTTTGACCTCTGAACCTTGTCCGAAAAGTTCCGTTATTACCAGCATGTATCCGGCATATACTTCATCCAGAAGAGAATTAAATTTTTCATCACCAATCAACCAGGCTTTAAGGACTTTCTCAAGCGCATTTGTTGTTTTTCCTAAAGCAGAAACGACAATTGCCAGATCACCTGACTCGGCAGATACAATTTTTGCAAGATTTCTTATCCCTGCAGCATCTTTTACAGATGCTCCTCCGAACTTATATACCTTCATTACTGTTAATTTGTGATAAAAGTATAATTTCCGACCCACAACACAAGTTCATTAATTAAATTCTTTAATAATTATAAAAGTAAAAATATCTCAAACACTTTATTATGAACCATTTATTCCCAGGTAATTCTTTTGTCTTAGACCCCCTTTCTTATTTCCCCCAAGGGGGAAATGGTTATTTTATGCTCCTTCCCTCGTGGGGGAAGTCCCGATAGCTATCAGGAGGGAAGGGGGTGATTTAAATATGCAATAAATACAAACTCAAGTTTTTACGAAAACCAATTCTCAATATTAATAATTTTGTAAATGGTTAATCAAAATACTACCATATGGAAAATTACAAAATAACTACACTCAACGATTTTATCATTCTGAAACAGAAGGATTTTTCCTATGCAAAAGGAGAGCTGTCAAGTCTCTTGCATCATATCGGAACTGCCGCCAAAATGGTTAATAAAAAAATTAATAAAGCCGGACTTGTTTATATTATTGGCCGGTCAGGAGATGTTAATATCCAGGGTGAAAATCAGCAGAAACTGGATGTTTATGCCGATGAGGTATTCATTAATGCTCTACTTTCCAGCGGTGAGTGTTGTGGTGTGGCAACAGAAGAGAATCAAAATGAAATAGTTTTTTCTGAAACCTTTGCTTCGAAAGGTAAATATATTGTATGTATTGACCCGCTCGACGGTTCCTCAAATATTGATTATAATGTCTCGGTCGGAACAATTTTTTCTATTTACAGGAGAAAGATGAAGAATCCCACCGACCATACACATCAAGATACATAGGTTCACTTGTTTCGGATTTCCATAGAAATCTACTCGGCGGTGGAATTTTTCTATATCCTGCAAACGAAAAAGCACCCCTGGGGAAACTAAGGCTGGTCTATGAATGTAATCCCATTGCATTTATTGCTGAACAGGCCGGAGGTCTTGCTTCCGATGGTAAGCAGAACATATTGAATATTACTCCGTCAACATTGCATCAGCGATCTCCTTTTTACGTAGGATCAAAAAACATGGTAAGAAAGACAGAAGAATTTCTGGTTTCAGCTCCGGATGATTAGCTTTTGAATAATATCAGATTGTTGACAGATCATTATCTTTGCGGAATATTTTTAAGATAATAATTTGGCTGCCGCTCTTATTTTAATGAAAGAAAACGATATAACTGTTCAATATAATTCACATCCGGTCCTTCCATCTCTTATCAATACAATTAATGCTGACAAGAAAGATAAGATCCGTATTGAAGGACTTTCAGGTTCATCAAGGGCGATTGTACTGTCGCTGGTTTTTCATAAAACTCAGACAACTCATGTGGTAATTATCCCTGAAAAAGAAGATGCTGCCTATTTTTATAATGATCTGGTTTCTATTCTTGGTGATGAATCAGTCTTCTTTTTTCCATCCACCTACAAAAGGTCAGTTCAGTATGAACAGACAGAACCTGCTAATATTGTTCTTCGTACAGAAGTTCTGAATCATCTGGCTTCAGGAAAAAGAAAAGGGATAGTTGTTACCTACCCTGAGTCGGCAATGGAAAAAGTTGTCAGCAGAAGGAACCTGAAAAAGAACACCTTCAATTTGAACAATGGAGACAAAATCTCCCTGGAGTTTCTGGAGGAGATGCTTCATGAATATAATTTCGTACGTACTGATTTTGTTTATGAACCAGGACAGTATTCAATAAGAGGAAGTATTGCTGACGTATTCTCATACTCTGCTGATCTGCCCTATCGTATAGATTTTTTTGGGGAAGAGATTGAAACAATCAGATCCTTTAACACTGATGATCAGTTGTCGGTGAGTATTCACAAACAGATTTCAATAATCCCTAACATCCAGGATATATCAATCGAGGAGATCAATGATTCTTTCACTGACTTTTTACCACCATCCTCGCTGATATGGATTGAGGATGCAGATTATATTAAGGAAAAAATCAACAATATCTTCTTCCAGACTACCCAAAGGGAGGAATCGGGACAGATTTCCGACAAGAAAGAGATTGTGATGACTGGGAATCATTTTCTCGACAATTGTAAAAAATTCAGGATGCTTGAGTTTGGAAAGCAAAGTATTTTTGAACCTGATGCCATATTTGAGTTTCATACTGAGCCCCAACCTGTTTTTAACAAAAATTTTGAATTGCTTAGCGGAAAGCTTTTATCTAACGATGCTGATGGTTATGTGACTTATATTATCTCAGAAAGTGAATCACAGATTGAGAGGCTCAGGGATATTTTTGCAGAAATTAATCCTGAAACACATTTTAATTCGTTATTACTTAATCTCCACAGTGGATTTACTGATCATGATCTTAAGATCGCAGTATTTACCGACCACCAGATTTTTGACAGGTATCATAAATTCAGGATAAGAGGATATTTTACAAAAAAAGAAAGTATTTCGGTAAAAGAGCTTACCGGGCTTAATCCCGGAGATTATGTAGTGCATATCGATCATGGAATCGGTAAATTTGGCGGACTCGAAAAAATTGAGGTTAACGGGAAGATACAGGAAGCAATTAAGCTTGTTTACAGGGATAATGATATCCTCTATGTAGGGATTCACTCCTTATACCGGATATCAAAATATAAGGGGAAAGATAACTCGGAGCCAAAAATTTACAAGCTTGGATCCGGTGCTTGGCAGAAACTGAAGCAGAACACTAAAACCAGAGTTAAAGATATTGCCAAAGATCTTATACACCTTTATGCAAAGAGAATGGCATCACCCGGATTTTCTTTTTCACCCGATTCATACCTTCAGCGCGAACTGGAAGCTTCATTTATTTACGAAGACACTCCCGATCAATTGACTGCCTCAGTGGCTGTTAAAGGTGATATGGAAGCCGCTCACCCAATGGACCGACTCGTTTGCGGTGATGTAGGATTCGGTAAAACAGAAATAGCCATCAGAGCAGCATTCAAATCAGCTTCCGACAGTAAACAGACTGCTGTACTTGTGCCAACAACAATTCTTGCCCTCCAGCATTATAAGACATTTTCATCGAGGCTCAAGGGATTTCCGTGTAACATCGAATATATAAGTCGACATAGAAAAGCTGCTGACCAGAAAAGGATACTGATGCAACTGGCTGAAGGTAAAATAGATATAATAATAGGTACCCATAAGCTTGTCGGGCAGGAAGTAAAATTTAAAGATCTGGGACTACTGGTAATTGATGAAGAGCAGAGATTCGGCGTATCAGTAAAAGAGAAACTTAAGAAGATCAAAGCAAATGTTGATACCCTGACTCTTACTGCAACTCCTATTCCGCGTACTTTACAGTTCTCCCTTATGGGAGCCCGCGACCTGTCAATAATAAACACACCCCCTCCGAACAGGATGCCGATTGTAACTGAATTACATGGCTTCAATGAAGAAATTATAAAAGAAGGCATTGAATATGAAGTCTCAAGGAACGGACAGGTATTTTTTATTCACAACAGAGTTGAAAACATCAAGCAGATTCAGGCACAGATCAACAGGATTTGTCCAAACGTTAAAACCGCAATTGTACATGGGCAGATGGATGGCACTCATGTTGAAAATGTGATGTACGATTTCATTCAGGGCGATTATGATGTGCTTCTGGCAACCACAATTATTGAATCGGGACTTGACATTCCAAATGCGAATACAATTTTCATTAATGATGCTCACCACTTTGGCCTGTCAGAATTGCATCAACTCAGGGGAAGAGTCGGACGTTCGAATAAGAAAGCTTTTTGTTACCTTCTTGCACCTCCGCTTAGTACACTTACACATGAAGCCCGGCGAAGGCTCAAAGCAATTGAAGAGTTTTCGGAACTTGGCAGCGGATTTAATATTGCTATGCAGGATCTTGACATCAGGGGATCGGGAAACCTTCTTGGCGGTGAACAGAGTGGTTTTATTGCTGATGTGGGATTTGAGACTTATCAGCGGATATTAAATGAAGCCATGATAGAATTGAGGGAATCAGAGTTCAGGGAATCTTCAACAGAAGGAGAAATCGTTGCAGATAAGAAAAACCCTGAGGCAGTCAGACCTTTTACCTCCGATTTTCAAATTGATACCGACCTGGAAATTATGTTCCCCGATGAATATGTCTCAAATATTTCAGAAAGGATAAGGTTATACAAAGAGCTGAATGAGATCGATTCTGAAGAAGCATTGTGTTTATTTGAGAAGAAGCTTATTGACAGATTTGGAATTATTCCGCCGTCCGCTGAGGCACTTCTCGATATTGTAAGAATTAAATGGGTTGCCGTAAAAATAGGTATCGAAAAAATACTGTTGAAAAATAACCTGCTTATTGCCAACTTTGTAACAGACCCTGATTCTCAATTTTACAGGAGCGCACTGTTTGTTTCAATAATGAATTATGTAAACAGAAAGCAAAAGCAGATGAACATGAAACAAAAAGCAGCAAAGCTAAGTCTCACGATCAACGATATTAAATCTGTTAAAGCTGCAATCCGGGTATTAAATGAGATACTGGAGTCACATAGGAATGGTCCACTGCCCCTTTAGGTTTTTACCCCTAAATCCCCCAAGGGGGGACTTTGAAATCACTCTCTTTTCTTAGCCCCCTCTGGGGCGGTTGGGGGGTAAAATGTTAGGCCATTAAAGTGCTTTTTCCTACTTTTGTATTATGAATCTTATTGTCGATATAGGAAATACCAACACAAAACTGGCTGTTTTTGAGGGCCAGAAAAGGCTATCTNTATCCCGGATAAATGAGCTGAGTTGCGAGGAGCTTGAAAAAGAATTGACGGGATNTAAGATACAGAAGGTAATTGTTTCATCAGTGAAAAAGTTACACCCATTAATNTCTGAGTTGTTCTTTTCNAATATTCCGTTTGTTCATGTTCTTACGCATAAATCAAGACTTCCGTTCAAAATTGAATACGAAACCCCGGAAACCCTTGGACCCGATCGGATAGCCGCTGTAGCCGGAGCCTTCAATCTGTTTGCAGGAACAGAAATCCTCGTTATAGATGCCGGTACAGCATTAACATTTGACTTTCTTTCTGCAAATATTTACAAGGGAGGTAATATATCACCGGGATTGAAAATGAGATTCAAGGCTTTAAACAAATTTACTGACAAACTACCACTGGTTTCACCAGATAAAAATTTCACATTTCCAGGGCGAAATACGACTGATGCAATTACTGCCGGTGTGATTACGGGGATTACTTATGAAATAAATGAGTATATTCGCACGTTTGAGAAAAAGCACACCCATTTCAAAATTGTATTGACAGGTGGGGATAGCGGATACCTTAAAGACAAAATTGACAATAAAGTCACATATATGCCTGATATTGTGATCGATGGTTTAAATTATATTTTAGAATACAATGCAAAATAAGCTTATAGTTGTAATTTTTATCTCGCTGTTTTCTTTTGCCTATACAGCCACCGGTCAGAAACTTATTAATTCCCCTTATTCAAGGTTCAATATTGGTACACTGGAACCTGAAGGATCCTTCAAAAGTCTAGGGATGGGTAGTGTTGGAACAGCGATAAGAGATAACAGTTCTATATATTTTTCAAATCCTGCATCTTATTGCAGTATTGATACAAACTCGTTTATTTTTGATTTTGGTGTTGATTATGGCCGGAATTTCATCTCTGATAATAAATCAAAATACTCTTCTGAAGATTTAAATTTTCATCATCTTATAATTGGTTTCCCTCTTGCCAAAGGATGGGGTCTTGCAGCAGGCATCATCCCTGTAAGTTCCGGTTTTTATGAAATAACGGAAGAAGTTGCATCAACCGATCCTGTATACGATCCAAAGATTGGATCATACAGCATAATGCACTCAGGAGATGGGGGGCTTACTAAATTTTTCATAGGATCCGGAATCCAGATTGGCAAGAATTTTTCTATCGGAGCCAATATGACTCTCCTGTCTGGTCAAATAAAAAGAACTAATCAAATCATATTTTCTGACATTACTGACTATTATAATGTTTTTCATGATAATAGTACAGAGAGCCTGCAGATAAAAGGAATTAACTTTGATTACGGAATACAATATACTGCATCTCTTAAGAATAATTACTTTTTTAATATTGGCGCATCTTTGACTTCAGGTAATAATTATAAGACAAAATACGACCATCTATCTTTGAAATACTCAGTTTTCCCTGTAAGTGATACAATTATATCAGTTTCTGATAACTCAGCCAAAACTTTTATTCCAGCTACTTTGAGATTTGGAGTTTCCTTTGGAAAGAAAAACAAATTTACAACCGGACTGGATTTCATAACTACAAAATGGTCGGCATCCAAGATTCCGGGATCCATTGGTTATGCCGCCGATACCAAATCAGTTCTATTCGGGGCTGAGTATATCCCGGATAAATTTTCAAATTACAGCTTTCTAAAGAGAGTAGAGTATCGTATTGGTGGCCATTACGGTAATAATTATTTAATTATCAACGGAGAACAAATTAATGAATATGGTGCGAGCATCGGCATTGGTGTACCTATGCCGCGCACACCATCTAAAGTAAATCTGTATATTGATTTTACGAGGAAATCCGGTTCAGCATCCAATAGTCTTCACTCTGAAGATTATTTAACGATAGGGATCAGCCTTAATCTGTATGATTTCTGGTTTGTTAAGCGCAAGTATGACTAGAAGTTGTACAGGGAACTTTAATTAATCTGATAGTTAAAAATCTCACATGCCTGTTATGAAGAGTCAATCGTCAGAATTCAGAAAGTCATTCTTATTAATGACACTTTTTATTTTAAGCATGATAGTTTTATCATGTGAGAATAAAGTTTCTTACATACCAAAATCAGACCTCCTGACACTTCCCACACAAACTGTTAAGGATTTAGAAACCGTTTTATCTGATTCAGGACGAATTCAGATGATAATGTCTGCTCCCCTAGTAGACAGATATGATAATGGTGATCATCCATATTCTGAATTCAAATCTGGCATCAAGGTAGATTTATACAATGGTCAGAAGAATCCTGTTGCGAGAGTAACTTCAAAATACGCTAAGTATACCAATGCTGATAATTTATGGGAGCTCAGAGACAGTGTTGTTGTCCTAAATGAGAATAACGAAAAGCTGGAAACTGAAGTTCTATTCTGGAATCAGGAAAAAGACCTCATCCACACTGACAGGTTTGTTAAAATAACCAGTGAAGATCAGGTAACTCAGGGAATTGGCTTCGAATCAGATTCGCATCTAAAGAGGAGAAGGATCTTTGAGGTGACTTCTGAAATATATCTAAAGGATGAAAAATAATTCTCTCCCGGTACTGTAATTATCATAAGCCACAATCAGCGAAAAAAGAGCTAACTTTGATGCATGAACGTTATCCTGATAATACTTCTGGCGATAATTCTATCTGCGTTCTTTTCGGGCATGGAGATTGCATTTGTCACTTCAAACAGACTCCGGATTGAACTGGACAGGAAGCAGGGTGTATTCGGATCGAAAATAATCAAACTTTTTACAGATAACCCGGGTCAGTATATTGCCACCATGCTTATTGGTAATAATTTTTCGCTGGTCATTTATGGTTTGGTTTTCTCTAAAATCCTTGGAACATTACTCACACCTATAATCGATTCAGATCTTTTGATCCTGATATTAAATACCGTCATCTCCACCGCTATTATCCTGCTGGTAGCAGAGTTTCTTCCAAAGACTATATTCATTATTTCTCCAAATTTTTTTCTTAAATTTTTAAGTATCCCAACACTGTTTTTCTTTTTCCTTTTTTACCCGGTCAGCAAATTTACGCTTGCGGCTTCAAACCTCTTCATCAGAATTTTTTTCAAAATCAGACCTGGAGTAAAAAAGCAGGAAAACCTCATTTTCAGCAAGGTTGATCTCGATCATTTTGTCAATTTGAGCAATCAGAGTAAAGAGGAATCGGAACCGGATCATCACAATATCAGGATCTTCCAGAATGCTCTTGATTTTTCCAATGTAAAACTGAGGGAATGCATGGTTCCAAGAACCGAAATTGAAGCAGTTGACTCCGGGAGTACTGTTGAGCAATTGAAGGAAAAATTCGTAGAAACACGGCTTTCAAGAATTCTCATTTACCAGGAGACAATTGATAACATAATAGGCTATTTTGAATTGAAAGATATCTTTAAAAATCCTTCTGAGATAAGATCAATGACACACAAAATGGCAATTGTTCCGGAAACGATGCCGGCCAATAAACTCCTGAAGCTATTTGTTAATGAAAAAAAAAATATTGCGCTTGTTGTTGACGAATTCGGAGGAACATCAGGAATGGTGACAATAGAAGACGTTCTTGAAGAGATTGTAGGAGACATAGAAGATGAACACGATACAACTGATCTTATTGAAAAGAATGTAGGATATAACGAATATATACTTTCATGCCGTTTCGAGATTGATTATCTGAATGAAAAATACCATTTCAACCTTCCTGAGGAAGATGATTATGAAACGCTTGCCGGCATGATCCTCTTTTATCATGGCAGTATCCCCGGGAATAATGATGTTATAAGGATCGGTAATTTCGTTATCAAAGTGCTAAGGGCTTCAACTACAAGGCTTGAGCTGGTAAATCTGAAGATAGAGTAAAAAAAGAGTAAATTGCCAGGTGTCAGTCTGTTGATAATCAGCTATTTGATCTTAGATTAATATCTATCCTGCACTAAGAACTACGGGACTAATATTCAAAATTTACTTTCCACGAAAATTGAACAATGAAAAAGCCGGTGAAACTTTCCACCGGCTCTAATTCATAGTTATATCAAAGTATCATATTTCTATTTTGCTGCATCCCACCAAACACGACTTGTAATGGTTAGCCCTGTAGGCATGTTAGCACCATTATATAATCTCTCATCATCAGGATAAGGTAATCTGCGGGGTATCTCAGTAGTAACTGCTCCAGTTGCTTTAACCAAAACAGGGAAACCAGTCCTGCGCCAATCACTCCATGTTTCAAGCTGAAGGAATGAACTCAGATACTTTTGGTTCATGATTTTTTGAAGAGTGATTGTTCCTGCCGTTATTAAATTATTATTGTACCAGGTACCGTCTCCATAAACTCCTTCACGTTGTAATGAGGCTTTCAAACCGTCATTATAGGCAGTAACTGCCAATGGATCGGCTGCGTTCAAATTAAATCTTGCTTCAGCTTCGATAAATTTAACTTCAGCAAATGATATTAAATAAACAGGAGATTCTGATGATGCGTAAGCAGGACCAATTGGAGCTGCATCAGCATTTAATTCACCAGATTGTGAGCCTATGGTTCCATCAAAATATACAGCTTGCCGAGGATCGCTTGTTGCACTAAGCATACCCATATAAGTCGAATTTGCAGCGACATATCCGGTACGTTCCTGCTCAAACTGGTATGCAGGGTTAGAGTTATTGTAAGCGCTACCGAATACAAATTTGAAATCATCAGCATTACTTGTATATGCATTAGTTATCGCCGCCAAAGCATTAGTGTACGATGTTGCTCCCTTTTGTTTTGCCAGGTGAAGGTTATATCTCGCTTTTAAAGCATAGGCAGTCTTAATCCATTTATCCAAATCCCCTTGATAAATCAAATCTTCTACATCAGGACTATATAAACTGGAAGCAGAGCCAAGATCACTGATTGCTTCATCAAGAAGTGAGAAAATCGAAGTGTATATTGTTTCCTGCGTATCATACTTTGGTTTTAATCCACCCGTAGCGCCTTTTAACGCATCCGAATAAGGTATATCACCCCATTGATCGGTAGTAACACCCAAATGATAAGCCATTAAAACCTTTGCTATACCTGCATAATGAGGTGAGTTGGTAGNTGCGGCTTTATTCATGAGAGTTTTAGTTGAGATCATTCCGGGAGCATACAAGTTATAACTCCATGCATTTGTAACATCCGATTCACCAATAGTATATATATCAATATCTGCTGATTGACTTTGTAGTCCGGCGAGTTGCTGCATCCAGGCACAGTCCCACCTTGACATTTCACCACCTACAATATATGCAAGGTTGGCTTCAATAGGTGCAACAAGTTGCGCCATGGCAACTTCTGTTGGATTGTTTGGATCCACATTCATTGATGGATCAATCCATTTTTTACACGAGCCTAAAAGCACCGTGATTAACAATATAGAAGAAACTATTTTTTTCATCTTCAGTAATTTTATAAATTAAAAATCAAGTTTCACCCCAAATACATATGACTTGGTATTTGGCATATTAAAATAATCCAATCCCTGGGTATTAGTTGCACCAAACAAATTGGTTTCAGGGTCGATCCCCTTATATGGAGTTGATAACCAAAGATTACGGCCGGTAGCGTATACTTTCAACTGTTTGATAAAAGTTTTCTTTAATAGATTTCCCAGTGAATAAGAGAGAGTGACTTCACGTAAACGAGTCCAATCTGTTTTTTCAACAAACTGTTCCTGTGCCGGACTTGCACCTCCTGCAATAGTTGAATAGTAATATTGCGTATATGTTGTAGAGATATCGTTTACAACACCTGAAGTAACAAGTGCTCCATTTGTAATGTGACCTTTAATACCATCGAAAACTACAGCTTCGCCTCTGTTCTCGGTAGCTTTTGAGGTACCGAAACCATTCATCCTCGATCTGGTTCCATCCCACATAATACCACCATTTTTGATATCAAGCAGAAATGACAAACCAATTCCTTTGTATGATAATTCATTGGTAATTCCCATAGTCCAATTTGGAGCGATGCCTCCTAAAGACCCCATAACATCCTTCTTGATTGGGTAACCATATCCTGCACCAGCAGCATCATTGATAATTACACGACCCTGATCATCTTTGTAAAATGATGTACTAAACATGCTGCCATAGGCTTCACCTGCTACTACGTTTATTGTACTACCTGTAAATCCTCCTAAACCGATATCAGTTACACCTGGAGCGAGAGTCAACACTTTATTCTTATTCTTTGTAAAGTTTACAGTAATTGACCAATTAAAATCAGGAGTAGTTATAGGAACCACATTGCCCATAATTTCAATCCCTTTATTTTCCATAGTTGCTGCATTCATGTATTGGGCATTAAATCCAGAACTACCGGTTACAGGAACAAAAATTAACAAATCTTTGTTTTGGTTGTTGTAGTAGGTAATGTCAAAACCTATCCTGTTGTTTAATAATTTTAACTCGAGACCAATCTCTCTTGACATAAGTCTTTCAGGTGTAATTGTTGGATTAGCCAGAGTATTTGAAAGTTTAAAACCAGCAATGTTGTTGAAAGGGAAAGAATCACCTGTAGCCCAACCATCTGAAATTGAACCCAGAGTATAAGTATTCTGTGTGTTATAGGGTGTTGCATGGTTAGCAATTTCTGCATACGAAGCTCTAAGTTTTCCAAATGACAGAATTTTATTTCCTTTTAAGACTGGCAATTCGGTAAAGATAAAACCAATACTAGCTGATGGGAAAAAGAAACTATTATTAGCTTCTGGTAATGTTGTTGACCATTCATTACGTCCTGTAAAGCCTAAATATACCATACTTCTGTATGAAAATTGTACATCAGCATACAGAGCAGCAGTACGATATTTTGAAATACTCTCACGTACCAACTGTGATGAAGTATTCGAAATATGATAAAAATCCGGAACAACAAAACCGGTACCCTGAGTATAAAGTTGTTGATAACTACTCTGAAACATGTTTTGTCCTACTGTTATATTTGTGGAAAAGTCTGTAAACAATTCCTTCGTATAATTGATAGTTAAATCGGAATTGAGGTCGTTGTTGAAATGGTGGTCTTCCTCTTGTTGTCCATCAGGAATGTTTGATGACAGTAAAGCAGTATGCCCGCTTCTTCTATCAATATATAAGTCATTCCCAAGTTTGTAAGTTACAGTCATGTTAGCAATTGGATTATAAACCAGAGATACATAACTTAATATTCTGTCAACCTGATCTTTAAATATATTCTTATTAACTGTCCAGTTTGGATTATCATACGATGGTGAATACGCACGCTGAGTTCCATCAGCATACATATATGAGTCTTCAAATTTGTAACCATCCTTCCCATGACCATTATTAATATCAAATGATGGAGTTTCACGCAAAAGTCCAAGCATAACACCAGAGGTATTTGAGCCCTGTTGCATCCTTTCTCCACCAGAACGAATGTAATTTGCACTACCTGATACCTTAACCTTTGAACCTAATTTGGTTTCCCCGGTTAACTTTACAGAAGTTTTTCCAAAAGTGTTATTAGGGACAATTCCGTTAACTGATGAATTTGCTATAGACAAATAAAAATTTGCATCTTTATTTCCACCTGACAATGACAAATTATTATTAATTGTTAATCCAGTCTGAAAGAAATTATCTGCATTATTGTAAGCCTGAGCAAGTAAATCCTGATTAGCTGTTGGAGCTGTTGCCAGAACTAATCTCCCATTTTTATCACGGGGATAATCAGTAGCGCCATCATAACGCATATCTGAAATTTTTGGTCCCCAGCTGCTGGTAGTCGTAGTACCATATACACCATTACTACCCTGAGCATACATCATTTGCATTTCAGGCATTTTATTCACCTTGTCAATACCAACTGACGAAGAGAAACTTACAGCCATTTTACCATCTGCGCCTCCACCCTTCTTGGTAGTAATAATAACAACGCCATTACCTGCGCGCAATCCATAAAGGGCAGTTGCAGCTCCACCTTTCAATACCGATATTGTTTCAACGTCATCGGGGTTAAGGTCTATTGCCCTATTAGAATAAGCAACACCACCTCCAAGGTTATTTATACCATCATCCGGATTTCCCGAATAATTCATTGAGTTGTCTATAGGAACTCCATCAACAACAAATAAAGGTTGATTATTTCCGGTAATTGAGTTTTGACCACGAATAGTAATAAACGAAGATGCACCTGCAGTTCCAGCTGAACTTGTAATGTTCACACCGGCTACCTTACTAGTAAGGGCAGAAAGCACGCTACCAGTTTCCGCGTTGTTTATTTTATCACCATTCACGTCCTGCACGGCATAACCAAGAGATTTTCTCTCTCTTGAGATTCCCAGGGCAGTTACAACTACTTCGTTCAAACCTACAAGGTCTGATTCCATAGTGACATCTACTACTTTGCGTCCTGAAATAGCAACCTCAAATGTTTTCATCCCAATATAGGAGAATGTCAATGTGGTCGCACTTTGAGGTGCGGAAAGTGAAAATTTTCCATTTAGATCTGTTATGGCACCCACTGTAGTGCCCTTAACCTGAACTGTTACTCCTGGAATTGGACCTTCCCCTGCAACAGAAGAGGTAACCGTACCTGTAATGACTATTGTCTGTGCCAATAAAGTGTAGCCACTTATAAACACAAACAACACAATCAGTAGAAATAGTTTCTTCATACGAATTAGTTTTAGGTTTTAATTTAA
>JGI24133J20442_1000206_pt1 | contig 18437 bp, 14 predicted proteins | sample BarGraNGADG00311_2_FD_20442 | JGI IMG/M metagenome (IMG submission 20442)
CACGCTGACTCGCGACTCACGCTGACTCGCGACTCACGCTGACTCGCCGGATCGCGGGATCCGGAGGATCCTCGGGTGATGACAACGACGCCGACGAGTGAGCGCACCCTGACCCTGGTTCGGCACGCCAAGGCCGAGCATGTGCAGGGCAAGCCCGATCACGATCGTGAGCTTGCACCACGAGGCCGTAAGGACGCCCATGCCATCGGGGTGTGGTTGAGCGACCCGGCGCACGCTGTCGTGCATGAGCTGGCCCTCTGCTCGACCTCGCAGCGCACTCGCCAGACCCTCGAGGGCATGTGCGCCGGCGGAGCGTTCGCCAAGGACACGCGTTTCGACGAGCGAATCTACGACGCCAGTGCGGCCACCCTGCTCGAGGTACTGCAGGAGGTCCCGGACTCGGTCAACGCCGTTCTGATGATCGGCCATGCCCCCGGGATTCCCGTTCTCGCGACGGCGCTGGCGCACAACGACTCCGGGTCCACCGATGTCATGGACCGCTTGTCGCTGCGTTTTCCCACGTCCGGCCTGGCGGTGCTGGGGTTCGACGGTCGCTGGGCGACGCTGGCGCCCGAGACGGCATACCTGCGGGACTTTGTCGTCCCACGAGGGTGAGCCCGAGGTTGCGTTGTCGGATAGTGCACTGTCCGCAAAGCGAGACCATGGTTCCAGCTTGTGGACAGGGTCATAGAATCCGGTCATGACCCAGCGTTCGACCGCATCGACCAGCCCGACATCGACCAGCCCGACGGCATCGCCTGGCCAACCCGACATCAAGCCGCGGAGCCGCGAGGTCACCGACGGGCTCGAGAAGGCTGCAGCCCGTGGCATGCTCCGAGCTGTCGGCATGGGCGATGACGACTGGGTCAAGCCACAGATCGGCGTCGCCAGCTCCTGGAACGAGATCACCCCCTGCAACCTCTCCCTGGATCGGCTCGCCAAAGCCGTCAAGGACGGTGTGCATGCCGCCGGTGGCTACCCGCTGGAGTTCGGCACCATCAGCGTGAGCGACGGCATCTCGATGGGCAACGAGGGCATGCACTTCTCCCTCGTCAGCCGTGAGATCATCGCCGACTCCGTCGAGACCGTCATGCAGGCCGAACGCCTGGATGGTTCCGTTCTGCTGGCCGGCTGCGACAAGTCACTGCCTGGCATGCTCATGGCCGCTGCGCGCCTCGATCTCGCCAGTGTCTTCCTGTATGCCGGGTCGATCCTCCCGGGGATCGCAAAGATGAGCGACGGGTCGGAGAGGACAGTCACGATCATCGACGCCTTCGAGGCCGTCGGGGCGTGCGCCGCTGGTCGAATGAGCCGCGAAGACGTCGACGCCATCGAGCGTGCGATCTGCCCAGGCGAGGGCGCCTGTGGTGGCATGTACACCGCCAACACGATGGCCTGCGTGGCCGAAGCCATCGGGATGTCGCTGCCCGGTAGTGCGGCACCGCCGGCCACCGACCGTCGCCGTGACGGGTTTGCCCGCAAGTCCGGCGAGGCCGTCGTCGAGCTGCTGCGCCGTGGCATCACCGCACGCCAGATCATGACCAAGGATGCGTTCGAGAATGCCATNGCCGTTGTCATGGCATTTGGCGGCTCGACCAACGCGGTCCTGCACCTGCTCGCCATCGCCAACGAGGCCGAGGTCGAGCTGTCGCTGGACGACTTCGCACGGGTTGGCGCCACGGTTCCCCATCTGGCCGACGTCAAGCCGTTCGGCCGGTTCGTGATGACCGACATCGACCGGGTTGGGGGGGTCCCCGTTGTCATGAAAGCCCTTCTGGACGCCGGGCTGTTGCATGGTGACGCCCTGACCGTCACGGGTCGCACGGTCGCCGAGAATCTCGCCAAGGTCCGGCCGCCGGACCCCGATGGTCAGGTTCTTCGTGCCATGTCCCAGCCGATTCACAAGACCGGCGGCCTGACCATCCTGCGCGGTTCCCTGGCTCCCGACGGTGCTGTCGTGAAGTCGGCCGGCTTTGACACGGATGTCTTCGAAGGAACCGCAAGAGTGTTCGACGGTGAGCGTGCGGCGATGGACGCCGTTGCGAATGGGTCACTCAAGGCCGGTGAGGTGGTGGTCATCCGCTACGAAGGGCCCAAGGGCGGTCCCGGGATGCGCGAGATGCTGGCTGTCACCGGCGCCATCAAGGGCGCTGGTCTCGGTAAGGACGTGTTGTTGCTGACCGATGGCCGGTTCTCCGGTGGCACGACCGGCCTGTGCGTTGGACACGTTGCGCCCGAGGCGGTCGATGGCGGTCCCATTGCTTTTGTGCAGGACGGTGACCGAATCCGTCTCGACGTGGCCGCCGGGACTCTTGACGTCGACCTGACGCCAGAGGTGTTGGCCGAACGCGCCGTCGGGTTCAGTCCGCCGGCGCCCAAGTACCCCCGTGGCGTGCTGGCCAAGTACCGCAAGCTCGTGGGCAGTGCCGCTGGCGGCGCGGTCTGTGGCTAGACGGTCTGTGGCCAAAGGGTCTGTGGCTAGAACTCCTGGCTGGAAGACGCGGCATTCAGGTCCAGATATCGGACATTTCGTCCGGATGCTGAGACCGCAAGGACCCTCGGTTGACACGCAATCGGCGGTGTCGCACGGTGGGGGCGTGAACCGAATTCTCGTACTTCCCTAGCGCGCAGACTCTCATCCGAGTCAGCGCGCTACCCCTCACGTCCGGATCCGGACCGGGGGGTTTTTTTGTGCAGACGCTCGTTTTCCTGAAAGCGGTGACGAAAGTGACGGACGGCAACGCCCCCCGGCCAGGCTCGACCCCTGCTGGGTCGACCCCTGCTGGGTCGACTAACGCTGCGTCGACTCACGCAGAGCCAGGCCCCCACGGCCCCACTCCGTCGGACCTCGCGGGTTCGATCCGTGCACGAGGCGTCGAGGTCAGTGCGCAAGTGGCTCAGGTCACCGGCGCGCAGAGCCTGGTGATGGCGCTGGAGGCCATGGGCGTCGACACGGTCTTTGGCATACCCGGTGGTGCGATCCTGCCGGCATACGACCCGTTGCTGGACTCCACCGCGGTGCGTCACATCCTCGTGCGCCACGAACAGGGCGCGGGACACGCGGCAGAGGGCTATGCGTCGGCCAGCGGCAGGGTCGGCGTCTGCATGGCAACCAGCGGCCCGGGTGCGACCAACCTGGTCACGCCGCTCGCCGACGCTTTTCTGGACTCGGTTCCCATTGTCGCGATCACCGGTCAGGTCACGTCCAGGTCCATCGGCACCGACGCCTTCCAGGAAGCCGACATCCGCGGGATCACGATGCCGATCACCAAGCACAACTACCTGATCACCGACCCGGACGTTATTCCGCGCGCAGTCGCCGAGGCGTTTCACATCGCCTCGACCGGCCGCCCCGGCCCGGTCCTGATCGACATCAGCAAGGACGCGCTTCAGGCCCAGACCACGTTCGTGTGGCCGCCGAAGCTCGACCTCCCCGGCTACCGTCCCGTGGCCAAGCCGCACGGCAAGCAGATCCGCGAGGCAGCCCGGCTCATCCGGGAGGCGCATCGCCCGGTGTTGTATGTCGGCGGGGGGGTCATCCGATCCGGCGCCAGCGACGAGCTGCGTGAGTTGCTTGAGCTGACCCAGATACCCGTGGTGACGACTCTGATGGCCCGTGGCGCAGTGCCCGACAGCCACCCGCTCAACCTGGGCATGCCGGGCATGCACGGCACGGTGGCCGCTGTAACGGCCCTGCAGAAGTCCGACCTGCTGATCACCCTCGGCGCCCGCTTCGACGACCGGGTGACCGGCCAGCTGTCGACGTTCGCGCCGGACGCCAAGGTCATCCACGCGGACATCGATCCGGCCGAGATCTCCAAGAACCGAGTCGCCGACGTGCCGATCGTGGGCGACTGCAAGGACGTCATCTCCGATCTCATCACCGTGGTGCGCGGCGAGCAGGAGGCAGGTCACCGGGGGGACTACGAGTCGTGGCGCAAGCAGGTCGCGCAGTGGGAGGCCACGTTCCCGCTTGGCTACACTCCCAAGGAGGGGTTCCTGTCCCCGCAGTACGTCATCGAACGCCTCGGTGCGATCAGCGGTCCCGAGACGGTCTTCGTGGCCGGGGTGGGCCAGCACCAGATGTGGGCTGCTCAGTTCGTGCAGTATGAACGACCGAACAGCTGGATCACCTCCGGTGGCCTGGGCACGATGGGCTTCGCGGTGCCGGCGGCCATGGGAGCAAAGGTCTCTCAGCCCGGGCGCACCGTGTGGGCCATCGACGGGGACGGCTGCTTCCAGATGACCAACCAGGAGCTCGCGACCTGCGTCATCAACAAGATCCCGATCAAGGTCGCGATCATCAACAACTCCAGCCTGGGCATGGTCCGCCAGTGGCAGACGCTCTTCTACAACGAGCGCTACTCCGCCACCGACCTGCACACCAGCCATGAGCAGGTCCGTGTCCCGGACTTCGTCAAGCTGGCCGAGGCCTACGGCTGTGTGGGAATGCGCTGTGACTCGGCGGCCGACGTCGACGCCACCATCGCGGCGGCGATGGAGGTCCACGACCTTCCCGTCGTGGTGGACTTCGTCGTCCACCGGGATGCCATGGTGTGGCCGATGGTCCCCTCCGGAGTCAGCAACGACCTGATCCAGACGGCACGTGGCCTCACGCCCGCGTGGGATCGCGAGGAATAGGCGCCGTGAGCATCGCAGCGAAGCAAGGAGCGGAGCGGGGTCTCATCCTCGCTATCAGAAGCAGTGGACTGGAAGGGCGATCATCATGAGCAAGCACACGCTGTCAGTCCTGGTGGAGAACAAGCCCGGCGTGCTGACCCGTATCGCGGGACTGTTCTCGCGACGCGGGTTCAACATCGACTCCCTGGCGGTCGGCCCGACCGCGCACCCCGATGTGTCCCGGATGACGGTCGTCGTCGACGTGGAGGAGCTGCCACTCGAGCAGGTCACCAAGCAGCTCAACAAGCTGGTCGAGGTGCTCAAGGTCGTAGAGCTCGTGAGCATTGCCTCCGTTCAGCGGGAGATCCTTCTGGTGAAGGTCAGCGCTGACCTGCAGACCCGTTCGCACATCATCGAGACGGCGCATCTGTTCCGGGCAAAGATCGTGGACGTCGCCGCTGAGGCCGTGACCATCGAGGCCACCGGCGACAGCGACAAGCTGGAGGCTTTGCTGCGGATCCTTGAGCCGTTCGGCATCAAGGAGCTGGTGCAGTCCGGCTTGGTCGCTATCGGCCGTGGTGCCCGCTCGATCACCGATCGTTCTCTGCGGTCGGCCTGAGAGCGCAGCGCACGGCATACCGCCCGTTCTTCCCGGAAGTCAGTTATCGCAACATGATTCACGCAACATGATTCACGCAACATGATTCACGCAACATGATTCACGCAACCTCATTAGATACCTGAAGGAGCTCGACGTGGCTGAAATGTTCTACGACGCTGATGCAGACCTGTCCGTGATCCAGGGGCGCAAGGTTGCCGTCATTGGCTATGGCAGCCAGGGCCACGCCCACGCTCTGAACCTGCGTGACTCCGGTGTTGACGTCCGGGTCGGCCTCGCCGAGGGCAGCAAGTCCAGGGCCAAGGCCGAGGCCGAGGGCCTCACGGTCGTCTCGGTGGCCCAGGCGGTCCAGGAGTCCGACCTCGTCATGATCCTGACGCCGGACCAGGTCCAGCGCACGGTCTATGCCGAGTCGATCGCCCCCAACCTCAGGCAGGGCTCGGCGCTGTTCTTTGCCCACGGCTTCAACATCCGCTTCGGCTACATCCAGGCGCCGTCCGGTGTCGACATCGCCATGGTTGCCCCCAAGGGGCCGGGTCACCTGGTTCGCCGCGAGTACGTCGACGGCCGCGGCGTCCCGGTGCTGGTCGCCGTCGAGAAGGACGAGACCGGCACAGCCTGGGAACTGGCCAAGTCCTATGCCAGGGCGATCGGTGGCTTGCGAGCCGGCGGCATCAAGACGACCTTCACGGAGGAGACCGAGACCGACCTGTTCGGCGAGCAGGCGGTCCTGTGCGGCGGCGCGTCGCAGCTCGTCATGTACGGGTTCGAGACTCTTGTCGAGGCCGGCTACCAGCCGGAGGTCGCCTACTTCGAGTGCCTGCACGAGCTCAAGCTGATCGTCGACCTGATGGTCGAGGGCGGCATCGCCAAGCAGCGCTGGTCGGTCTCCGACACCGCTGAGTACGGCGACTACGTCTCGGGGCCGCGCGTCATCGACGCCCACGTCAAGGAGAACATGCAGGCTGTCCTGGCGGACATCAAGAGCGGCGCCTTCGCCGCGCGCTTCATCGCCGACCAGGACGCGGGTGCTCCGGAGTTCAAGGCATTGCGGGCCAAGGCCGCTGCCCACCCGATCGAGGAGACCGGTCGGGAGCTGCGTGGCCTGATGAGCTGGATCAAGGCATCCGACACGGACTACGTCGAGGGCAGCGCAGCGCGCTGAGCCGGGCGGTCCACATCGCGGGCTCAAGCCGACAACTCCGGTCGCGCGCCCTAAAGTGGTGCGGGGCACCAGTCAAACTGGTGCCGGGCACAGAGCGGTGCCGAGGTATCTTCTCCCAACGGTCGGCCGCATGCCACCGCATGCATGGCTCGCCGATTCCCCGCCAGCTGTGAAGGACAGGTCCAGTGACCAAGCCCGTTGTCTTGACTGCCGCTAAGCCGATTGTCTTGATTGCCGAAGAGTTATCGCCTGCGACCATCGACGCCCTCGGGCCCGATTTCGAGGTCCGGCGCTGCGATGGGGCCAACCGCGAGGAGCTGTTGGTGGCTCTCGCTGACGCCGACGCTGTGCTGATCCGCTCTGCGACCACCATCGACCAGGAAGCACTGGCTTCCGCCCCGCGACTCAGGGTTGTCGCCCGGGCCGGCGTCGGTCTGGACAACGTGGATGTCAAGGCCGCGACAGTTGCCGGCGTCATGGTCGTGAACGCGCCGACCTCCAACACCACCTCTGCCGCCGAGCTTGCCGTCGGGCTTCTGCTGGCCGCCGCCCGCAACATCGCGCCCGCCAACCAGTCGCTCAAGGGCGGCAAGTGGAAGCGCAGCCAGTACGGCGGCGTCGAGCTGCTCGACAAGACCGTGGGTATTGTTGGCCTCGGCCGCATCGGTGCGCTGACCGCGGAGCGTCTTGCCGGTTTCGGCATGAAGATCGTCGCCTACGACCCCTACCTGAGCACGGCGCGTGCAGGACAGCTTGGCGTCAAGCTCGTTCCCTTCGACGAGCTGCTGCGTGAGAGCGACTTCATCACCGTGCACCTGCCTAAGACGCCGGAGACCCTGGGCCTTATCGGCGAAGAGGCCCTCAAGCTCGTCAAGCCGTCTGTGCGCATCATCAACGCGGCTCGTGGCGGCATCGTGGACGAGCAGGCCCTGGCCAACGCGCTCAGGGAAGGCCGCGTCGCCGGCGCCGGTATCGACGTGTGGACGAAGGAGCCGTGCACCGAGTCGCCGCTGTTCGAGTTCGAGTCGGTCGTCGTCACCCCGCATCTCGGCGCCTCGACCGAAGAGGCCCAGGAGAAGGCCGGCGTTGCGGTTGCCAGGTCGGTCCGACTGGCCCTTGCCGGCGAGCTGGTCCCCGACGCCGTGAACGTGTCGAGCGGTGTCATCGCCGAGGAGGTCCGTCCCGGAATCGCCCTGGTCGAGAAGCTCGGTCGCATCTACACCGCACTCGCCGGAGCCGTCCCGGTGCAGCTCGACATCGATGTCCGGGGGGAGATCACCGAGTATGACGTCAGCGTCTGGAAGCTGGCTGCCCTCAAGGGCCTGTTCCAGGACGTTGTCGAGGAGTCGGTGACCTACGTGAACGCCCCCTGGCTGGCGCAGGAGCGAGGGTGCGAGGTGCGCCTTCTGACCGACCCGAAGAGCGTGGACTTCCGCAACGTCACAACCTTGCGCGGGACCCTGTCCGACGGAAGCGTCGTCAGCGTTGCCGGGACGCTGACCGGTCCGCGGATGATCGAGAAGATCGTCGGCGTCAACGGCTTCGACGTCGAGGTCCCGATCTCCGAGCACATGGCCTTCTTCACGTATGTCGACCGGCCGGGCGTGGTGGGCCGCGTCGGTCGGGTGCTCGGCGAGGCCCGGAGCAATATCGGAGGCATGCAGGTGGCACGGGATGCCGCTGGCGGCCAGGTGCTGATGGTGCTCACCGTCGACTCGCAGATCCCGGCAGCAGTGCTGAGCCAGATCGCCCAGGAGATCGGCGCGACCACGGCCAGGGTTGCAGACCTCGACGACTGAGCTTGAAGGACACATACCTGTTCTGAAGTGCACATGCATGTCCTGAAGGACACGGACAACGATTGGTTGCTGTCTCAATGTGCGAGAAGGTCTTTCCATTGGGCTGGGCCGTCGTCGTACCCTCGCCTGCATATGACAGGCGCTGTTGGGGGAAGGACGTGATTGACATGAGCGAAGACGAACTGGCTGCGCGCCGGGCGTTGCAGGAGTCACTGGACCTGCGAGACCAGGGCCACACTGACGCATAACCCTCAGGGGCAGCGACAGACGGCGTCGGGATCATCCCGGCGCCGTTTGTCATGAATGAATGCTGTTCGTCATGTGAGATGGGGGATCCACAATGCAAGATGGCTCCTACGCTGGTGAACATGGTTGAGGCGCAGACAACGGAGTCCTTGAAGGCAACACAGTCCTTGAACATCGCGGTGATCGGGGGCGATGGCATCGGCCCCGAGGTGGTGGCCGAGGGGCTCAAGGTCCTTTCTGCGGTTACTGCGTCCAGCGGAGTCACAGTCAACACCACGGAATACGACCTGGGGGCCCGTCGATGGCTTGCCACCGGAGAGACCCTGCCGGACTCAGTCCTGGCGGAGATCCGCGGACACGACGCGATCCTGCTCGGCGCGGTGGGTGACCCGGGCGTTCCCAGCGGTGTCCTCGAGCGCGGCCTGCTGCTCAAGCTGCGATTCGCCCTCGACCAGTACGTCAACCTGCGCCCGGTGCGGCTCTATCCCGGCGTGCAGAGCCCCCTGGCGCTCGAGCGGGTCGCTCCGAATGGCATCGACTTCATCGTCGTGCGTGAAGGCACTGANGGGCCGTATGTCGGCAACGGTGGCGCGCTGCGTGTCGGCTCGCCTGCGGAGATCGCCACCGAGGTCAGCGTCAACACTCGCTATGGCGTGGAGCGTGTCGTGCGCGACGCCTTCGCTCGCGCACAAGCAAGGGAGCGCAAGCATCTGACCCTCGTGCACAAGCACAACGTCCTGGTGCATGCGGGCGATCTGTGGCGCCGGACGGTGGACGAGGTGGGTGCCGAGTTCCCAGAGGTGACGACGGCATACCAGCACGTCGACGCGGCTACGATCTTCATGGTCACCGACCCCGGCCGTTTCGACGTGATCGTCACGGACAACCTCTTCGGTGACATCCTGACTGACATCGCTGCCGCTATCGCCGGTGGCATCGGCCTGGCCGCCAGCGCCAACATCAACCCGGAGCGTTCGGCCCCCAGCATGTTCGAGCCGGTTCACGGCTCGGCCCCGGACATCGCGGGTCAGGGCAAGGCCGACCCGACCGCGGCGATTCTGTCGGTCGGCATGCTCCTGGACCACCTCGGTCTCCCCAAGGAGGCGTTCCGGGTGGAGCAGGCAGTGGCTGCGGACCTGTCCACCAGAGGAACCGCGACCCGTTCCACCTCACAGGTCGGCGACGCCATCGCAGCCATCTGTGCCATTGCCGGCTGAGTCCGTAGCTCGGACCCCCTTCGCTGGGGTGTGGCGGCGTGTCCGGCTAACCTTCGCGTAGCAGACATCCCGCGCACGTCTTGGAGGACCCATGTCATCGGCAGCACTCTCGTTCACGGTAGAGGTGCGTTCTGACGTACTGCCGGACGACCAGCGCGAGGCCGTGCTGGCCAACCCTGGGTTCGGCAAGACCTTCACCGATCACATGGTCCTGGCGACCTGGACCACCGGTCAGGGTTGGCATGACGCGAAGGTCACGGCATACGGGCCGCTGTCGCTGGACCCTTCGGCGGCGGTGCTGCACTATGCCCAGGAGATCTTCGAGGGCATGAAGGCCTACCGGCACGCCGACGGTTCCGTCTGGACGTTCCGGCCGGAGGTGAACGCGGCCCGCTTCGCGCGCAGTGCACAACGACTGGCTCTTCCGGAGCTGTCAGTGGCGGACTTCATCGAGTCGCTCAAGGCACTTGTCACGGTCGACGAGAAGTGGGTTCCAGTGGGAGACGGCGGAGAGGCCAGCCTCTACCTGCGCCCGTTCATGTTCGCCTCCGAGTCGTTCCTGGGAGTGCGCCCGGCGGCCGCGGTGACGTACTGCGTGATCGGCTCTCCCGCGGGTCCCTACTTCGCGGGCGGGCTGAGGCCCGTGTCCATCTGGCTGTCCACCGACTACACGCGTGCCTCCCCGGGCGGCACCGGCGAGGCCAAGTGTGGTGGCAACTACGCAGCCAGTCTGGCCGCACAGGTTCAGGCCACCGCCAACGGCTGCGACCAGGTCGCGTTCCTGGATGCCGTCGAGCGCAAGTGGGTTGAGGAGCTCGGCGGGATGAACCTCTTCTTCGTGCACCGCGACGGCACCATCGTGACCCCCGAGCTGACCGGGACGATTCTCGAGGGCGTGACGCGTTCCTCGATCCTCGAGCTGGCCGGCGACCTCGGCCTCAAGGTTGACGAACGACGTGTCTCCATCGACGAGTGGCGTGATGGTGTGGCCAGTGGCGACATCACCGAGGTGTTCGCCTGCGGGACCGCAGCGGTTGTCACCCCGGTCGGACGGTTGGCCTGGCAGGGTGGCGAGCTCGTCATCGGCGATCACGACGTCAACGGTGGCGTGGGGTCGGTCACCGCCTCGATCCGTCAGTCGCTGCTGGATGTGCAGTACGGACGCGTGGCGGATACGCGTGGCTGGCTGACCCGCCTCGTGTAACGAGAGGGCGATGGTCTGTGAGCAGGCCGACGACGCGGGACTCCTTCACCTGGTTCATCGGTGGGCACCAGCCCAGAGTCGAACATGAGGAGAGACGCATGACTGCCCGACCAGCATTGACCATTGAGGAACTGCACTCGGAGATCGAGTCGGGGGCTATCGACACGGTCATCACGGCGTTCACCGACATGCAGGGGAGGCTGCAGGGCAAGCGCAACCACGGGCACTACTTCCTTGAACATGTGCTCGGTCATGGTGTCGAGGGCTGCAACTACCTCCTGGCCGTCGACGTGGAGATGAACACGGTCGATGGCTACGCGATCAGCTCCTGGGAGCGCGGCTACGGCGACATGTTGTTCGAGATGGACATGTCGACGCTGTGTAGAACCCCTGGCCAGCCCTACTCGGCCACGGTGCAGTGCGACCTGGTGTGGTTGGACGGCACCGGCTTGGTGCGCCCGGCGCCTCGCTCCGTGCTGAAGTCCCAGACGGTGGCCGCGGCGGATCTTGGCTGTGTGGCTTTTGCCGGGACCGAGCTTGAGTTCATCGTGTTCGAGGACTCCTTCGACAGTGCCTGGGACAGGCGCTACGAGGGGCTTACGGCCGCCAACCGTTACAACGTCGACTACTCGATCCTGGGCGGTAGCAAGGTCGAGCCCCTGCTGCGGGACATCCGCAACGAGATGTATGCCGCGGGGGTGACCGTGGAGAACGCCAAGGGGGAGTGCAACCCGGGCCAGCACGAGATCGCCTTCCTCTATGACGAGGTCGTGCGCACCTGCGACAACCACAGCATCTACAAGAACGCGGCCAAAGAGATCGCCGCGGTCCATGGTCAGTCGCTGACGTTCATGGCCAAGTTCGATGAGCGCGAGGGCAGCTCCTGTCATATCCATCTCTCGCTGCGCGGGCAGGACGGCTCAACCCTCTTCGCCGACGACAAGCGTGACGGCGGACACAGCCAGCTGTTCGACCACTTCCTGGCCGGTGTCCAGGCCACGATGCGCGAGTTCACGTTGCTCTATGCGCCGAACATCAACTCCTACAAGCGCTTCACCCCTGGCTCCTTTGCCCCGACGGCGATCGCGTGGGGCCATGACAACCGCACGTGTGCTTTGCGAGTGGTGGGCCGCGGAGCCGGACTACGTGTTGAGAACCGCCTGCCGGGCGGTGACGTCAACCCCTACATGGCCGTCGCCGCGATGCTTGCGGGGGGCTTGCACGGGATCCGCGAACAGCTTCCGCTCGAGCCTGCTTTCGTGGGCAACGCTTACACCTCGGACAAGGAGCGGGTGCCCGCCACCATGCTTGAGGCGCGGAACCTGTTCGCTGCATCCACCGTGGCGGAGCACGCTTTTGGCAAGGACGTGGTGGAGCACTACGTGCACGCGGCCGATATCGAGCTGGCGGCGTTCGGCGCCGCGGTGACCGACTGGGAACGAGTACGAGGGTTTGAACGACTGTGATGACGACAGCGAGTGAGGATCGCAGCGGAGCGAGGACCGGAGCGAGCGCGGAGTCGAACGGTGAAGTTTTGAGCGAGCTGGCCGACCCGGCACAGACCGGGGAACATGACGTCATCAATCCCGCAACCGAGGCGCTGGTCCAAAAGCTGGTTCAGCCCGGTCTGGACCAGACCGATGAGGCCATCGCCCGCGCGGACGCCGCGGGCGCAGCCTGGCGGGCGGTCGTGCCTGCTGATCGCGGCCGGTTGCTGCGTCGTTTCAGCGAGGCCGTCGACTGCCACCTGGAGGAGCTGGCTCAGCTCGAGGTCGCCAACGCCGGGCATACCATCGGCAACGCCCGCTGGGAGGCGGGCAATGTCCGCGATGTCCTCAACTACTACTCGGCCGCTCCAGAACGTCTGGCCGGCAGGCAGATTCCGGTCGCCGGTGGCCTGGATGTCACCTTGAAGGAGCCGCTCGGGACAGTGGGCATCATCGTGCCGTGGAACTTCCCGATGCCCATCGCCGGGTGGGGTTTCGCGCCGGCGCTGGCTGCCGGCAACACGGTGGTCCTCAAGCCTGCCGAGCTCACGCCGCTGACGGCGATCCGGCTCGGGGAGCTCGCGCTGGAGGCCGGCATTCCGGAGGGTGTCTTCACCGTCATTGCCGGGAAGGGGTCGGTGGTCGGCGAGCGGTTCGTGACGCACCCGGCCGTCCGCAAGATCTGTTTCACGGGATCGACAGCGGTCGGTCAGCGGATCATGCGAGGGGCGGCCGACCAGGTCAAACGGATCACCCTCGAGCTCGGTGGCAAGAGCGCCAACGTCATCTTCGACGATGCCGATATCCCGGCGGCGGCGGCTGCCGCTCCGATGTCCTTCCTCGACAACGCCGGTCAGGACTGCTGCGCACGCAGCCGGATCCTGGTCCAGCGCAATGTCTTTGACCGTTTCATGGAGCTGTTCGAGCAGGCTGTCAAGGGTGTCGTGGTGGCCGACCCGTCACGGGACAGCAGCCAGATGGGGCCGCTGATCAGCGCCGATCAGCGGGAGACCGTGCGCTCGTTTGTCGAGAACTCGGCCGAGAAGGTCGACGTCGCTTTCCGTGGGAAAGCACCTGGCGGAGAGGGCTTCTGGTACCCGGCTACCGTGGTTCTTGCCCGCAGCAATACTGAGCGGGTCTGGCGTGAGGAGATCTTCGGCCCTGTCGTGGCCGTGCTGCCCTTCGATGACGAGGCCGACGCGATCGCGAAGGCCAACGACACGCGGTACGGCCTGTCCGGGTCCATCTGGACCCGTGACGTGGGGCGCGCGATTCGCGTCTCGCGCGGCATCCAGGCGGGCAGCCTCTCGGTGAACTCGCACAGCAGTGTTCGGTACTCGACACCGTTCGGTGGCTTCAAGCAGTCCGGTATCGGTCGTGAGCTCGGACCCGATGCGCTCGATGCGTTCACGGACGTCAAGAACGTCTTCATCTCCACCAGCTGACCAACACATCAGCAGATCGACACCACGCAGTCACCGGAAGGCAGACATGACACGGAAGGCAGGGACCTATGGCAGGCAGGATTGAGGGCAAGGTCGCGGTCGTCACAGGAGGCTGCAGCGGTATCGGGCTGGCCACCGCGCGGCGGTTCGCAGCCGAGGGTGCCACGGTCGTGATCGGCGATGTCGACGACGCCAACGGCCCGCGGATCGCCCGCGAGGTGGGCGGTGCGTTCATCCACTGCGACGTCACCAGCCCTGAGCAGGTCGAGGCCCTGTTCCTTGCGGCGAGGCACACGTTCGGCAGCGTGGACATCGCGTTCAACAACGCAGGCATCTCCCCGCCCGAGGACGACTCGATCCTTACCACCGACCTGGACGCCTGGCGCAGGGTGCAGGAGGTCAACCTGACCAGCGTCTACCTCTGCTGCAAGGCGGCACTTCCGTACATGCTCGAGCAGCAGAGGGGCTCGATCATCAACACCGCGTCCTTCGTGGCAGTCATGGGCGCCGCGACCTCGCAGATCTCCTACACGGCCAGCAAGGGCGGCGTGCTGTCCATGTCGCGGGAGCTTGGTGTGCAGTTCGCCAGACAGGGCGTCCGCGTCAATGCGCTGTGCCCAGGCCCGGTCAACACCCCACTGCTCCAGGAGCTGTTCGCCACGGATCCGGAGCGGGCAGCGCGACGCCTCATCCACATCCCGGCAGGCCGGTTCGCCGAGCCCGATGAGATAGCCAACGCAGTGTTGTTCCTGGCCAGTGACGAGTCCAGCTTCATCACGGCGTCGCAGTTCATGGTCGATGGCGGGATCACCGGCGCCTACGTCACCCCACTCTGAACCCCGCGATCGCACACGACATGGAAACCGACATCTCTCGGCCGATCATCGGCATCACCTGTTACGTCGAGGAAGCCGTGCGCGGGGTCTGGGCGAGCATGCCTCACGCATTGCTGCCCTACGACTACGTCACCAAGGTCGAGCGCGCCGGCGGAATCGCTGTGCTGATCCCGCCACGCGTGGACGCCGACGCTGAGATGGCCCGCGCGGTCATCGCGCGTCTGGACGGGCTGATGCTTGCCGGTGGCGTCGACGTCGAACCCCACAGGTATGCCGCACAGCCGCACCCGAGCGTGCAGGAGGCGCGTCCCGACCGCGACGCCTTCGAGCTGGCGTTGGCCGAAGTCACGCGCGAGCTGGACACACCCGTGCTGGGTGTATGCCGAGGTATGCAGGTGATGGCCGTGGCTGCGGGCGGGACGCTGGAGCAGCACCTGCCCGATCTGGTCGGCCACGACGAGCACTCACCCGCCCCCGGGGTCTATGGCACCCATTCCGTGCTCACAGTGGAGGGCACCATGGTGAGCGCTCTGCTCGGGCAACAGGTCGTCATACCGAGCTATCACCACCAGTCCGTGTCCAGTCACCCTGACTACGTGCCGGCCGCGTGGGCCCCGGACGGCACGCTGGAGGCGATGGAGCGCCCCGCGTCACGGTTCCGGCTGGCCGTGCAGTGGCACCCGGAGGCGGGCCAGGATGACCGGCTGTTTGTTGCCTTCGTCCAGGCCTGTACACGGGCGCCTGCGTGATCTGCCTGATCACATTGCGAGACGGGTAGCCAGATGGTGGACGGGCGTGCCACGCTGCAGAGGTGAGCAACATCTGGACGGTAGTGGCTACCGCCACAATCATTATCGACTAGCGCGACGGGGCACCTCCCGCCGCGCAAACCTCCCATACCCTGGGAGGTTTTTTCGTTCCCGGCAACACCCCGTCCGGGCGAATCGCGTGGCGTAAGCGTGTTCTTGACGAGACAATGCGTGGCATAACCAGTGACACGACACTGTTGCCATACCAACACTGTTGCCCGTTAACACCATTGCCTTTGAAACCATTGCCTTAACACCATTGCCTTTAACTACGCTTTGAGACAGGGCTGACGATGAGTGACCTGCACGTCTACGACACCACGTTGCGTGATGGTGCGCAGCAAGAGGGCCTGAACCTTTCGATCGCAGACAAGCTGGCCATAGCGGGGCTCCTGGACGAGCTCGGGGTCGGTTACATCGAAGGCGGTTGGCCCGGCGCCAACCCCAACGACACGGAGTTCTTTGCCCGGGCACAGCGGGAGCTCTCGCTGCGCACTGCAACGCTGACAGCATTTGGCGCCACCCGGCGCGCGGACACCGTGGCAGCGGACGACCCGCAGGTCCGGGCGCTCCTCGACTCTGGCGCGTCAGTGGTGACGCTGGTGGCCAAGGCGCACGTGCGTCATGTCGAGCTCGCCCTGCGCACTACGCCGCACGAGAACCTCGCGATGGTGCGTGACACGGTCGGCTGGCTGACCGCCGAGGGCCGGCGGGTGTTCCTGGACGCCGAGCACTTCTTCGACGGTTATCGCACTGACCGTGACTACGCCATCGAGGTGATTCGCACCGCGATGGAGGCCGGGGCCGAGCTGGTGGCTCTCTGCGACACCAACGGCGGCATGCTGCCCCATCAGGTGTCGGACGTGGTCGCGGACGTGATGGATGCCACGGTGGCCCGCCTCGGCATTCACTGTCACAACGACACCGGTTGCGCGGTCGCCAACTCGATGGCCGCGATCCGGGCAGGAGCGACGCACTTCCAGGGGACGGTCAACGGCTACGGCGAGCGCACCGGCAACGCCGACCTGCTCAGCGTCATCGGCAACCTTCAGCTCAAGGAGGGCCTGAAGCTGCTCCCGCCCAGCCGGTTGGCCGAGGCCACGCGCATCGCGCACCAGATCAGCGAGGTGACCAACGTCCCCCCCTACGGCCGCCAGCCCTATGTCGGCGCGAGTGCCTTCGCGCACAAGGCAGGCCTTCATGCGAGCGCCATCAAAGTGGACCCCGATCTCTACCAGCACACCGATCCGCTGGCCGTGGGCAACGACATGCGGATGCTCGTCTCGGGTATGGCCGGCCGGGCCAGCATCGAGCTCAAGGCGCGCGAGCTGGGCTTTGACCTGACCGGAGAAAAGGAACTCTTGTCTCGAATCGTCAAGCGGGTCAAGGATCTTGAGGCCCAGGGCTGGACCTTCGAGGCTGCTGACGCATCCTTCGATCTCTTGCTGCGCGAGGAGCTCGGAAACCGGCCTAGCTACTTCAGGGTGGAGTCGTGGCGGATCATCACGGACCACACCTACGCCAAGGGTGACCCGGTTTCGGAGGCCACGATCAAGCTGTGGGCGGCCGGCCAGCGGGTCGTCGTCACGGCCGAGGGCAACGGCCCGGTGGACTCGCTCGACCGTGCGATCCGCCAGGCGCTGTCGGCTGCCTACCCGGAGCTGGCCAAGATCGAGCTGATCGACTTCAAGGTGCGCCTGTTCGACGCTGCTCACGGCACCGATGCCACCACTCGCGTCCTGATGGAGCACTCCGACGGTGTGACGTCGTGGGACACCGTTGGTGTCGCACCCAACATCGTCGAGGCCAGCTGGGTCTGCCTTACCGACGGCATCACCTACGGCCTGATGCGCCGGGGCGTCGAGGTCCGCTGATTCGTTCACCGCGTCGGGTCTCCGGCGTGGGAATTCCATGACGAAGACATGCGCGACGTCGGACCTGCGGGCGATGCCCGTTGGCGGGCAGGATGGACCTCATGAGCAACGAGAACCGCGGCGTGGCCGGATCTGGCGAGGGCATGGGGGACACCACACGCGTCGGCACTGCTGATCCTGCGTCAGTCGATGCGCCATGGTCGTCAAGGCTACCGGGGTTTCTGATGCAGAGCCCGATGCAGAGGTCCGGATGCGAGGGAAGGGCTGCAGACGGGCCGGATAGGCTCGGTGGCGTGCGCATCGCGAGATACACCCTTGGTGAGGACCCGACCTACGGCATCGTGCAGGGCGACCCCGGCGCGGAGTGGATCGCCGAGATCCAGGGCGACCCGCTCTATCAGCCGATCGTCTTCACCGGAAACCGGGTGCCGCTGGCTGAGGTTCGGCTGCTGGCACCGGTGATCCCCCGCAGCAAGGTGATCGGCATCGGCAAGAACTACGCCGAACACGCCCGCGAGATGGGCGGTGAGGCTCCGGCAGAGCCGCTGATGTTCCTCATTCCCAACACCGCCGTGATCGGACCGGGAGATCCCGTGGTGATGCCACGGCAGAGCAACGAGGTGCACTACGAGGGTGAGCTCGCCGTGGTCATCAATCGGATGTGCAAGGACGTCCCGATCGAGCGGGTCAGCGACGTCATCTTCGGCTACACCTGCGCCAACGACGTGACGGCCCGCGATCTGCAGAAGGCTGACGGGCAGTGGGCCCGGGCCAAGGGTTTCGACACGTTCTGCCCGCTCGGGCCGTGGATCGAGACCGACCTGGACACCGGCGACCTCTCGATCGTTACCCGCCGCGACGGCGAGGTGGTCCAGGACGGCAGGACGGCGGACATGATCCACAGCGTGGCTGTCCTGGTCGCGCACGTCTCGCAGGCCTTCACCCTGCTCCCGGGCGATGTCATCCTCACCGGTACTCCGGCCGGCGTCGGCCCCGTCACCCACGGCCAGCGCGTCGAGGTCGAGATCGAGGGTATCGGCATCCTGTCCAACCCGTTCATCCGTCGCGACTGACCGGCGCTTCCGGTCAGTGCGCTCGGCCCAGAACCGGTTCATT
>JGI24133J20442_1000209_pt1 | contig 18289 bp, 18 predicted proteins | sample BarGraNGADG00311_2_FD_20442 | JGI IMG/M metagenome (IMG submission 20442)
CTCTGGGTTGGCATATTATAAAATTTGGTGGAAATACATGCAATTGGTATTTCCACAATGGAGGTATGGATGGTTACAGATCAGCATTATTTATGGATTTGAATATAAAAAGTGCAGTCGTTATATTATCAAACGTATCCACTTCTCATCCTCAAAGTGAAAATATAGATAAACTATGCCATGATCTGTTGAAACAGTTATTTATAGCTCAAACCAGGAATAACTCATCACTTTGCGAAGCACCGTTCACTCAGGAGCGAAAAGTCATTCAATCAAACAAAAAATCAACTGATATTTTTATCAATAAACAGTTAATTGAGGGCTTCGACCGGAACTTTGCAAAAGCCACAACAGGATATGAATCGATAGTCTTGCATACGAGCAAATTTTATTATGATAGAATATTGGGAATCAAAATTTAAAGATGAAGGTGCGTTATGGGATTTCTTACCATCAGATTCTGCAATCAGGACTTTAGATATTTTCAAAACAAACAAGCTAAAACATATACTGATTCCTGGATTTGGATATGGCAGAAATGCTAAATTATTCATTGAAAATGGATTTGAAGTAACTGGAATTGAAATATCTGAATCGGCAATTGAACTGGCAAAAGCTAATGGATTAAATTGCATGATTCATCATGGTTCTGTTACTTCAATGCCATTTGATGACTCAAAATATGACGGGATTTTTTGCTATGCCCTGATTCATCTTTTAAATAAGCCGGAAAGACAGGTTTTTTTAAAATCATGTTTCAATCAACTAATAAATAACGGACTGATGATTTTTGTTGTTGCCTCAACTCAGATGAGTATGTACGGGACAGGCAGATATCTCAGTAAAGACAGGTTTGAAATTTCAAAAGGCTTAAAGGTGTTTTTCTATGATTCAAAATCTGTTTTGAGAGAATTTTCACCTTATGGCATGATTGATTGTGAAAAAATAGAAGAACCTATAAAATTTATGAAAGATCAGGATCCGATAAAAATGACATTCGTGGTATGTAAAAAAATGAAAAATAAATAAATAAAAAGACTAACTGACTGTATATTGAGTATCCTGATTTTTCTTTTTCGGAATGATTTTTGTACAACAAATAAAGCCTGACCTGACACAAAATGCTTCACTCTATGGAAAGCCTGAATAAACTGAATCGAATTTTTCTCTGGTTACTATTGATCCTTCTGTTTCCATCCTGTGAGGAAATTCTTAATATCAAGGTCCCGGAGCATTCCCCTCTTATTACGGTAAATTGCATATTAAATGAGGATGAACCAATTCAGATGGAGATTAACAGCAGTCAGCCTTATCCCCCGTTATTTGATACGAGCTTGACAATTAAAGATGCAACAGTAAAGTTGTTTGAAGACGATGTTTTTGTCGAAGACCTTGTTTATCAGGAATCTTATCAGCTTCGGAAAAATATAGTAGTTATCACTCCTTAAACGGATTCAAACCACTATCAAATCATTCTTACTCAATAATTGTAACAGCTCCTGGCTTTAAGGAGGCTACCGCAAAAACAAATTTTCCGGAAGCAGTACCTGTTTTATCTATTGATACCAGCACTGTTCTTACCAAATATAGCAACTACTCTATCAAAGCCCTTGAGTGTATTATAAAATTCAGAGATCCTTCGGGTATAAAAAATTATTATAAACTGGGTATTAAACGATTTGGAAAATTTACCGTGACAGGCTTAAAGCCTCATGGTTCAATCCACGAAATGGCACTTATGCAATAATAGGAACTTATGAAGCCAGAGCCATAAAAGCCTTTGATCCACCCGGTGAAAAAAAAGATGGAAATGATTGGGTACTTATATTAGACCGTATGTAAGAGGAATAAACCTAAGCATAACGGGCGCGGATATAGTTTTAATCAAGAATAAAATATGTCATGTATAGGTTACTGATTTTCATAATTATAACAGGGGTTTCATCTGGTTGTGCAAATAATTCACAGACTAATAGAAAAGTAAGTAACAAAGCTGACAATCAAATCCAATCCATCAGATTTAAAGTTGTCAGGACTTTCCCACATGATACGGGATCATTTACAGAGGGATTCCTGTTTCATGACAACCAGCTTTTCGAGAGTAGCGGCTCTCCTGACGAGTTTCCCAAAGCAAGATCTGTCTTTGGCATTGTTGACCTGAAGACCGGTAAGATCGATATCAAAGCTGAACTGGACAGAAACAAATACTTCGGAGAGGGAATTTTGTTATTTAGAGACAAAATATTTCAACTTACCTATAAAAACCAGACAGGGTTTATCTATGATTCAAAAACTTATCAGAAGATAGGATCATTTGCCTATTCAAATAAGGAGGGTTGGGGCCTGACTACAGATGGGAAAAATATCATCATGAGTGACGGCACAAATATCATTACCTATCTTGAGCCTGATAGCTTAAAAGTAATTAAAACACTTAACATTACCTTTAACGGTTCTTCTGCTCTTTATATGAATGAATTGGAAATTATCAACGGCTACCTTTATGCTAATATATGGACAACAAATAACATTGCAAAAATTGATCCTCAGACTGGTAAAATAATTGGAATTATCGATTTATCATCTTTATTTACAGAGGCTAAAAAGAAATACCCTGGTTCAGAGGCAACAAATGGAATAGCTTATGATTCAAATAAAGACAGGATATTTGTAACCGGTAAATTCTGGCCGACTATTTATCAGATTAACTTCCCGCACTGAGTATAAAAAAGCTGCTAACAGGTCGTCACGGGTGATCCTGCAGCAATGCCTGTTAGCGCTTTTTATTTTGGACTCCGGAATGATATCCGGAATTCTGATATTATGACTGAGCTTACCACTCACTGTCGCTTTTTTATAAAGTTTCTTCTTGAATTATCCATATTTAACTATTTAAATTAATCCTCTTGTTGGACGTTCTGCCCCGGGAACATAAGCTTCACCGGCTACTGGTACAGATTTGTCGATATCAACCGGGCCAAATTCATAAACTTTCGGGCCGAGCTTAAGATCAGAATTCATCATTTCTTCGTATGTTACCAGTTTGCCCGTATAAGCGGAAATACGGCCCATTATGGCAATAAGACTTGATACAGCAAGGCTTTCAGTTTCATTTATAACCTTATTTGTACGGATTGCAGTTACAAGATCTATATGTTCCTGGACATAAGGATCAACACTGACAGTACGCGTAGGTTTACCATCTTTATCAAGCGGGTATTCATATTTCCATATCACATTACCGGCAAGATCCCAGATCGTATTTTGACAATTTGTGGAACCCTTAGACCCAACAATCAATTCGGAAACATTATTAGCACATCCGTTAACCTGACGACACATACTGTGTTCATGAATCCCGTTTTCAAATTTAAAATCAACGCTGAAATTATCATATTGATTACCAAATGTGCGTCTGATTCTTGATCCGAAACCAAGTGCAGAAATTGGATGAGCTCCCGTGAACCAGTTTATTACGTCAATATTATGAACATGTTGTTCAACTATATGATCACCACCGGTCCAGGTCCAGTTGGTCCATGTACGCAGCATATATTCCAACTCAGTCCATTTTGGATCTGGTTTGCTGATCCACCAACTTTTACCACCATTCCAATAGGCATTTGCTCCTCTGATATCACCAATAGCACCCTGAGCCACTTGCTGCCATGTTGATACATAGTCACGTTGATGACGGCGTTGACTGCCAACAACTATACATAGTCCTAAACCTTCTGCCTTTTTTCCAGATGCCATTACCGATCTGGCTCCCACAGGATCAACACAGGCGGGCTTCTCGGCAAAAATATGTTTACGGGCCTGTACTGCCGCAGCAAGATGATCTGGACGGAAGACAGGAGGTGTTGCAAGAATAACAACATCTACTCCCGCGTCAATTACTTTCTGATACGCATCGAAACCTACAAAGCAATTCTGAAGAGGTACTTCCTGTCCTTTCATTGTCTTTATTTTTTCCCTACAGGAATCGATACGGTCCTGGAAAACATCACCCAGGGCAACGATCTGAAGGTTTGGTCCTGAACTAAGAAATTGAATAGCAGCGCCTGTCCCACGTCCACCACAACCAACAAGCCCGGCTTTAAGGATCGGTCCATCAGGCGCCTGGTCGAGCATGGTTGGAATTATAACATTCTTTTTTGAATCACGGGCACAACTAGTGATTAAAGAAGGAAGAACAACTCCCGCTATTCCGGCAGTTGCCGCTTTGCCCAAAAAAATACGTCTTGAAATACTCGATTTTTTCATGTTTATAATGTTTATGTTATTTATGCTAGAACTTTTCAGTATATTACTTTCCAGTATTTTTATCAAATTCGCAAACTACTCTGAACCCGACATTAAAACAGTCGGAATACCACCATATACTTTTTGGCAGTTGTGGATCGGTCCTCAGCCATTGTTCTTGTCTGGTAAAATCACGGGCTGCACTCCGAACGCTACCTGCCAAATCCAGAAATGAGCCACCCCGAATGACGTGTTCAGTTCCGCTTTCAGGACCCTTCGGATCTTTAATAATTTCATTGGAGTTTTGTGAAAATGCATCAGGTTGATACCAATCAGAGCAAAATTCAGCAACATTCCCAGACATATTCTTAAGGCCAAAAGGATTTGGTTTTACCTGATCAGGAAGTTGTGTTTTAGCAGAACTGTTAGCTCTATATATAACATAGGTATTAATGACTGTTGTATCGTTTTTCGAAAGTTTTGCTCTTAACCCGCTCTTCTCAAACTTTTTGGGATCGCCCGGGAAAAAATATGGACTTGTGGTACCTGCTCTGCAGGCATACTCCCATTCTGCTTCAGTTGGTAGACGATATGTCTTCCCAGTAACAAAAGATAACCATTTGCAGTATGTTTCAGCGGCATGATAACTCATCGTTATTGCCGGCCTTTGTCCCATTCCCCAGTTCTGATCAGGCTGCCCATAAGGTGGTGTTGCTCCGGAGATTGCGTCGACCTCTGATGCCTGACCGTCTTTTGGTTTTTTAATATCAGCTGTGCGTTCAGAGTTGGCCGTCTGGGCATAAAACGCCAGGTACTCATCCCAGCTAACTTCGACCTCAGCCATAAAGAACGAACTTATCTCAACAGTTCTCAAAGAGCCCTCATCATCTTTTCTGAAAGGTTCATCAGCCGGGCTTCCCATTTTAAAAGTTCCCCCAGGGATTGCTACCATATTAAATGAGATCGAAGATTTTGGAATTTTTTCCATGAAATTTTTTAACTCCCTGACAGGTGTAGGTTCAGAAAATATCTCTTTTGGAATAGCAGATGAACTTCCAAAAGTAGTATTGCTCCCGTGAGTGTATCCTTGAATTTTGTGACCTGCATTCAGGTGACAGTTTATACAATTCAGGTCAGGTGTTTTTTTTGTTTGAGTATAATAAAGATGTGCATTCTCCCCTTCTTTTGTCAGCTTGGCAGGAAAAAGGTTCTCATGACATTTAATACAACTTCTTTCGTAAACATATCCTCGGGCAACTTCGAGCCTTCTGCGGTCTTCCCATTTAAATGATGAAGAATCTTTTGTCCATTTGCTCCAAAGATCCCTTAACCCTGTCGTACCTTTTGCCCAAAGGTAACCCTCTCCTTTGGGAGGAAGATGACAATCCACACAGGCAATCCTGTATCCCGATCGTGTGTCATAATGAACAGATTTCTTCCATGACGCATCAGCCATGGGATGAATATGACAAGAGATACAGTAATCATTGGTTGAAGTCATTACTAGTGCTTTGTTCCCTCCAATTATAAAAAGACTCCCAATTATTCCGCCCCCTAAGAACCAGATCAAAGTTTTTTTCATATAAAAAAAATTTAAATAAAATTAAGTCATAAACAAATATAGTAGTGAAACATATAATAACTCTAAAATCAATTCTACCCCATATTTTCTCAATTAGTCTTTTTATTCATTAAAATAGGGAAAATGTTCCTTAAATCTCCACATTTCAGGATCTTTTTCCCAAAGGCAGTTTCAAAAATCAATACCCCCAAGTAAGCTGAATCTCATGTGAAAAATGTATCTTTTTTAATCGAAGTTTACTAATTTTGATGCCATTCCCATAAAAAATCTATTGTTTTGCCAACTTATAACCAATATTTTGTTCATTTTTTCAATTTAAGTGTTTGTGATAAAGCATGATATACATTATCGGAAAGTTGCAGCCTGAATTTGAAAAAGATATGAAAGATCCACTTGCAGGAATTGCCGAATAAATAGTGTATTTCAGAGGGGTGCTGGTCTGCGAATAATTTGGTAATGATATAATTGTATTTTAAATCTTGTTATTGATAACAAACTCTCAATTTTTTTAAGTCTTATATTCATTTAGTCTCACCATTTATTTCCCGGTGGATTTATTACGTTAACATGCCTATAGAAACAAAATAAAGGGTGAAAGAAATAAAGTTGCATTTTTCCTATGAGATATATCTTATTTGAGGGTAATGAATTTAAGAATTATAATCTGGCAAAAAATCATGTCTTAAAGAATATTTAAGTTAACTATTTTTATATTAATTCAAATTTTATTAATTGATAAACTTTGACGACAAAATCAGGCAATTTCTTCAGAATAGCCTGAATGAAACAAGAATAACAGGTAAAACTGACCCTTTCTGGACATCTTTACATAAGACCGGAACAGAAATATGGCTCGATACCGGAGATATGAAGGAGGGTGAATCGAACTGGATACAAGAAATGAAAGCTCATTATGCAGGTTGTGCGGAGATGTTCCCTAATCTTACAATCGAAGAGGAGAACGTGTCATAATCAGTTGGACAGTAGGATAAAAAGTATAATAAGCTGATTCTGAAAAATGTTGAATTCACGATTCTTTTTACCCTATTAATTCTACATTGTAACCTTATAGTTAAAATTTGAAAATTAAACTAAATTCTTATGAGTACTTCAAGCAGACGAAAATTTATAGCCTTTTCCTCTTTGGCTTCCTTAGGCGCTTTGGGAAGTTGGCAATTAGCTTCAGCCCAGAAAACCCAGACAACGGGTAAAACATCGGATATATTAGATCTATCAGAGATTCCTGTCATTGACCACCACAGTCATGGGCATAGCCTGGCAGAGATGCAAAAACCGGAACCATGGAATTTTACAAGTATGTTTTACCATGGACTCAGAGATGATGGATCAATGCCAGCAGGTTCAAAAGAACTAAGCGAAGCGCTCAAATACCATATGTCCCAATCGGGTGTTGTTCTGACGACAGTTGCACTACTCTCACAGCTATATGGATGTCCTGATACTCTGGAAGCTGTTGTTGCTGCCAGACATAAGCGTATTATTGAAAATAGTGATGGATATATAAAATTTTTATACAATAAAGCTAAAATTAGTGCAATCGTCTTTGATGGACAAGTACTTGGAGTAGCAGATCCTCCATCAATACCAGCCAAAGTTTGGAATCTTGTACCTAACGATGCAATTTTCAAAGAATCACTTAAAAAAGCTGATAGCCTGGAGGGTTTCCGGAAATCTTTTCTGGAAGGCATCTCTACAACACTTAAAGACAAAAAGTACATAGCTGTTAAGTGCCATATTGGTGAAAATGTCAGCCTGGCAGTCTATGAAATTCCTGTTTCAGAAGTAGAGGCCATATTTGCAAATGCGAAAAAAGGGGATCCCGAAGCTATTAAAAAAGTTTATTTACTATCTTTCAATGATTTAGCTCACTACTGCTGTGAGCAAGGGGTACCAATTCACATGCATACCGGAACAACAGGAGATTTATTTAAGACCCCTTTGGCCGATACTTTGGACCCTTTCTTATTAATCCCCTATCTTTCGCGTCCTGAGTTAAAACGCCTCAAAATTGTATTGCTTCATGCTGGAAATCCATGGATACGAAATGCAGCGCACATGGCATATAACTTTCCGAATGTATATTTAGATATGGGCTGGGTATTTCCGTGGACAGCACTTGCGCATAATCTGATTCTTGAAGAAGTAATGAGTATAGCTCCACTTTCGAAGGTCTTTTATGGTGCTGGATGCCATACTGGTCCTGAACCTGCTTATATAGGTGCAATGGTAATAAAAGGGACGCTAACAAGTGCTCTCTCAAATCTTATTGAAGATAAATATCTCACCAAACGTCAGGCAGAAGAGATCGCTCACCAGATCCTTCACAGGAATGCTGAGGAACTTTATAAGATTTAGTCAAAATTTTGGCACCTGCATTGATACCTTGAACCCCTGATGATTCAAGGTATCAATAGATAAAAGAAGGTCTCTATGAGTTCTTCAAATATGAGCCGTCGCGATTTCATGTGGCGAACTTCTATGCAGCAAGGTCGTCAGCGATCCATTGCGGGAGCAACGCATCGCTATGTTCAGCGCTCTGAATTTGACTTAATTTATCAACCTGCAAATGGGGAGCGGACAACGAATGAAATGATGAGTTTCCGAGATATATGTTCGTTTTAATCAGAACAGGAACTTCATATTAACATATGTTCCTTTTTTGCCATCACGTTTGTCGGCAACCAGTCCGTAATCACCGGCAACAATAAAATTGTCGTTTAATACAAAATGGATACCTGCACCATAACCGAGATGTAGTCTCTCAGGTTCACCTTGTCCCAGCCATTGATCAGCCTCAACCTTTAGAATGGGGTCAGTAATTTTTTTTAACTCATACTTTCTGGTTACCAATCCAGCATCAGTAAAACCTGTTTGATCATTTTACGATCCATACAGTAAAACACCCGAGATCGATACAGATCATTGTCCGGATTTTCAAAAGCTGAATTATAATAAGCGTTGTAGCCATTGAATCCATAAAAGTTAAGGGTTTTTTCTGTCAGAAAGCTTGTTTCAATCAGGGTGCGAACTCCGGGAATAAGCTTTTTTGATTCGTATGTGAGCTGATTTACTCCGCTTCCTTTGCTGGTACGAGACAATTCCAGATAGATGGCCTGGATGTATCTGGGATATTTGGTTCCGTCTCCATAATCATAAAAATTAGCTATTCCACCGTACTTGATACCAGTATTTGAATCGAAGCCGAGTAACGGAATTGCCCCGAATATCCAACCCGTCTTGATTTTCTCTTTATTTATTGATTCATTTTGTGCGTAAATGAAATCGCAAACCAAAAAGAAAACAGATAAAAGTATTGCGGTTGTCTTTTTCATACCAGGGCCTGAACTTGGTGATCAGGGGTAGAATCAGAAATTTGAAATCAGGAGATTGATCCTACAAGCGCTTTCATCTTCTCAAGTCCTTTTTTTGCAACCTCAAATGGATCTTGTTTCCAATACTCCGGGTTGAATAGCTCAATAGACAATACCTTAGTTCCGCCCATATTTGACAAATCTGTTAAAAGCTGTTTCATAGGTGCAGCGCCATCGCCCGGATAAACCCGGTCTTTATCAGCCTGTTGCTCTCTGGGAATGGAAGTTATATAATCGTTCATATGAAATATTTCAAGCACATTTCCATTTAGCATTTTAAGGCTTTCAAATCCGGAACCACCCCTGAACATATGATAAACATCTGCTAAAATATGAACTTCGGGATCGTTAGCAAGCGCTGCAATCATCATAGCTTGTCCAATATGATAAAGAGTTTGAGAGTGTCCCCAGAATTCAAGTTGTGGTATTACACCAGTCTGACGACCCAGATCAATCATTTGTTTATATCTTTCCCCTGATTTATATAAATCGAGCGGGGTTCCTGCAATTAAACCTTTTGGACAGGCCGCAATGCGTTTGCACCCTAGTTGAGCCATAATTTCCATTTCTTCTTTCATTTGAGAAAATGCGGCCTTTCGCTGTTCATCATCATCAACAAGCCATGTTGCAAAGCCGATGGCGTTTTCAACTGTGATCTTGTTGTCGATGATCTGTTTCTTTAAAGATGAAATAGAATTGCCCTGGTTCAGGTATTCCTTTACGTCACGGACCCACAATTCAATACCATCGTATCCGGCTTTTGATGCTATTTCGATATATTTTATAAGGCCCGGTTTTTGGCCACTGATGGTACTTGTATTAAGAGAAAACCGAAAGTTGTTTTTTTTACTAACCATTTCTGAAGATGAAGTTTGAGGTACAAAAGCTAAAGCAGTTGCTGCTGTGGTAATAACAGATGTTTGATGGATAAATCTCCTGCGATCGATTGTCATAATTAATTACAGGTTATTGATTAGAAAGTTTCTGCTAATTCTGGCGCTTTCGAGTTGTGTATGAGTAACACAAACATCTTGTTCGACAAAGAAATACTTAACACCTGCTTCCTTTAGACTGGCGAATATCGGTTTAAAGTTAATCGTCCCTTCACCCAAAGTGGCCACTTTCTTGTCTGCCGTAATATCCTTCATGTGAATCAGTTCGAACCTTCCGGGATACTTTTTAAAGTAATCAACCGGATTTACTCCGGCTCCGGCAGTCCAGCAAAGATCCATCTCGAACGAAACCAGCGAAGGATCAGTATTTTCAAGAAGCACATTGTAAGGTACCTGGCCATCGACCTTCACAAATTCGGTCCAGTGATTGTGAAAACAGAATTTCATACCGAGCTTTTTACACTTCTCTCCAGTTTTATTGAAAAAGTCAGCTGTTTTTTTGTAATCATCAATCGATTTAACCCAATCCTCCGGAATCGACCTCAGTACGGCGTATTTCAGGCCACCTTCTACCAGGCCGTTGATCATTTTATCGGTATTTGAAGGGGTAAGGGTATTATGGCTGCTTATAAAACTCATTCCGTGGTCTTCGATTTTCTTCCGGAAGTCAGCCGGCTTAATCCTATAGAAAAGACAGTCAGCATCTGTTCCTGCCTCGATCCAGTTAAAGCCCATGTCAGCAACAGCTTTTAAGGTTCCATCAGGGTCTTTGATCATACCATCCCTAACTGTATAAAGACCCAACCCTGTTTTTCTTTCCTCAGCCTTGAGAGCCAAAGAAGGCATCAGTGCCGTTGCGGCAAAAGCTATACCTGATGTTTTTATAAAATCTCTTCGCGTTGTCATATTATTAATGTATTAACCCTTAATTTTTGAAATTACACAATTTCATAAGCTCTTAATCCTTTTCTTAATCTACCAATTTCAGTTCCGGTTTAGGTGATACTTCTTTTGGAATTTCATTTTTAAACAGTGTGATGAAGGCGATCAAAATGATAATCGCGAATATTGTGGTCAAACCCCAGATGCTATCCCAATCATATATTTTTTTACCGGTCGAATTATCGGTAAAGATTCTTATTATTTGTCCGTTAATAATGTTTGCGACTAACATCCCTAATCCGAAGGTAACCAAGAAGAAGAAACCCTGTGCCTGAGATTTAAGCTTTCCGTCTATTTTTTTATCAATGTATATCTGCCCGCCGACATAGAAAAATCCAAAGATCAATCCGTGAACAAGAATACCGATATAAACCACCCAATGTTGGTCAATAACGCCTTCAAGATAGAATGCGACAAACCGCACTATAGATGCAACCAATCCAATAATCATCACCTTGCGTAATCCAAATTTCTTTATCGCACTAGGGATCAGTAACATAAATCCCATCTCAGCAACTATACCCCAGTTCATCGTAACCGTTATAAATTGAGTCTTTATATCTAAAAGGTATTCAGAAAAATAGGCAAAATACATTGCAAATGGAATCATTGAAAGGAAAGCTAATATAATAAATATTGCAAAATTTCTCTCTTTCATATACTTAACCGCTCTTAATCCTAAAGCATCGATAAACGAGCTTTTCGCATCTTTCCCCTTTGGAGGTGTATGGGGTAGGGTAAGATTTGATAATGCTGCCACGAAGGCGACACCTGCTCCGACATAAAAAGTCAGATTTGTCCCGTCAAAAGGGAGATGAAACATCTTAACTGAGATCACGCTAAAGATCCCAGCAACTACTGCTCCAATTGAACCAAACACCCTAATTTTCGGAAATCTTTCGGAAGGAGCATGAGACATTGCAATAGCACTTGTGAGACCCCAAGACGGCATATAAAACAACATAGTAAACAATAAAACAAAAAAGAGTATAGTAGGGTCGTTGATACCTCCCGCCAGAATAAGGAGAAAACCAACAGAAATATTTAATACAAAAAGAACTCTCTGAGCGGCAAAATGCCGATCTGCAACCATTCCGATTAATGGCGATGCCATGCAGCCAATAGCCATCGAGCTGAGAATAAGTGCTTTTTGGGTACTTTGAACACCCATATTTGTCAGGTAAGCAGCAAGAGGAAACCACCAGGATTTATATATCATGTATTGAAAGAACATCATCAAAGACAAACGAGCTTGTAACATAATTACATTTTTTTGTTAAGGTTAATATTTATATTTAGTTAGAAAGACAGCAGCTCAGACACTGTGCCTTTTTTTAATCATTAAACTATGGAATTATAGAAAAATGAGACTGAGTTTACTCAGCCTCATTTTTTATAAACTTTATCCTTCAAAACTATCACATTCGCGATATGCCTGAATTACCCGCGCTTCACCTTCTTTACCTTTGATACTGAAACCATGTTCCAAACAGATTACCCCCTGATGTTTATGGTCATAGATATACTTAAATATATTCTTATAGTTGATTTCACCGGTAGTCGGTTCGTTTCTGCCGGGATTATCTCCGGTATGGAAAGCCGCAATTTCACTCCAGGCCATTTCAAGATTCGGAATCAAGTTCCCCTCACTTATCTGCTGATGATAAAAATCCTCAACTATCTTACAAACAGGTCTGTTTACAGCCCTGCAGATTGAATATGCCTGTGGTATGCCATTTAGAAATTTTCCAGGATGATCCTTTAATGTATTCAGTGGTTCTAAAACCAGTATAAGTCCTGACGTTTCAGCCACATCACAACAATACCTGAGATTATCAATCGCATTGGCAGTCTGAAAATCTCTATGCAGCTTCAGATCATAATCACCCAAACTGACAAGTCCCCATTTTATCCCGGTTCGTTTATGTACTTCAACCATTTCTTTCATCTTATTTACCAGCAGCTCACGAACTTCCGGTTTTTTGTAAACAAATGAAGAAGGTGCTAAGCTAGAAGAGAGTGCAACAAAGGGTCCAAGTTCCATATCAAGTCGCGAAATCTCATTGATAATTCTTGTCTGTTCCTCTATCGGTCGCTCATAGATTCGAAGCTCATACATTGCCCTGAAGCCCATATCGTGACAGAACTTTATGTTGTCAACCGGGTCTGTTCCTGCATGTTCTGTGAACATCTTAAATGTTGGGGCATATTTTAGTTTGAACGGTGCTGTAGCATCAGATATCTTGCCCTGATGTAAAGTTTCTGTTGCTCCAAAGATAGAAGGGGCGGCCATCATGACTGAGCCAGTTACAGCTACCCTTTTTAGAAAGTTTCTTCTTGAATTTTCCATCTCAAATTTGTCTTTGATTATCGGGTCTTTTTGGTTCCGGACTATAAGCTTCTCCTGCTAACGGTACTGATTTGTCAATATCAACCGGACCAAATTCAAATACTTTTGGACCGAGTTTAAGGTCAGAGTTCATCATTTCTTCCCAGGTAACCTGTTTCCCGGTATAAGCTGAAATACGACCCATAATTCCACATAGTGTTGAAGCTGCAAAATTTTCACCTTCATTAATAATCTTGCCTGTTCTGATAGCAGTCACAAGATCAATATGTTCCTGAACATATGGATCAACACTGACCGTTCTTGTTGGTTTACCCTGTTTATCTAACGGATAAGCATATTGCCATATCACATTACCTGCAAGGTCCCAGATGGTGTTTTGGCAGTTTGTAGATCCCTTTGTTCCCTGAATAAATTCAGAAACATTATTTGAACATTTGTTAATCTGGCGGCACATGCTATGTTCATGCATTCCATTTTCGAATACAAAATCGGTACTGAAATTATCGTATTGATTGCCATACGTACGACGGATTCTTGATCCGAACGCAAGTGCTTTTACAGGATGTTTTCCTGTGAACCAGTTAATCACATCAATGTTATGGACATGTTGCTCAACAATATGATCACCGCAAGTCCAGGTCCAGTTAGACCAGGTACGGATCATATATTCCATTTCAGACCATTTCGGATCCGGATCTTTAATATACCAACCTTTACCGCCATTCCAGTAAGCATTTGCTCCTACAATATCTCCAATTATACCTTGAGCCACTTGCTGATAAGTTGCCACATAGTCGCGTTGGTGGCGGCGTTGAGTTCCTGCAACAATGCACAATCCCATTCCTTCTGCCTTCTTTGAAGTAGCCATTATTGATCTGGCACCAACAGGATCAACGCACGCAGGTTTCTCTGCAAAAACATGTTTACCGGCCAGTATGGCAGCTGCAAGATGATCAGGACGGAAAACGGGAGGTGCTCCAAGTAACACAATATCTACCCCCGAGTCGATTACTTTCTGAAAAGCATCGAAGCCTACAAAGCAATTTGCGAGAGGCACTTCCTGTCCTTTCTCCTTTTTAATTCTTTCTCTACAGGTATCAAGACGATCCTTAAACACATCGCCCAAAGCTACAATCTGAAGGTTTGGACCGGCACTGAGAAATTGAACAGCAGCTCCTGTTCCTCGTCCTCCACATCCAATAAGCCCGGCTTTAAGAACAGGGCCATCGGGTGCCTGGTCGAGCATAGTTGGAATTGCAACAATCTTTTTTGATTCACGGGCACAGCTGGTGATCAAAGAAGGAATAACAACTCCTGCTATCCCGGCTGTTGCTGCTTTGCCCAAAAAATTACGCCTAGAAATACTGGATTTTTTCATTTTTAATAGTTTTATACTTTAAATTTATTAGCTTATTATACTTTTTATCCTGCGATCCAAATCATTCTGACTATTGGTAAACACAGCCAGACCGGCCAATGTCAGAAGAGTGTCAGGGGCAACTTCACCTTTTCTTATTTTACCCTCCCATTTGCTGTGTACAGGAATCTTACCGTCTTTATCAAGAATATTCAACTCCTGACTTGTAAGTGATGGGAACATATCTCCACAACCCGCATTATGAGCTCTCTCAACAAGTTCTTCACCTGTAAGTGGCAGCTTTGAAGCTAGTTGTTTTCCAAGAGCCACAACTTTGTCATCAACTTTCCAGAATTTTTCAATTGATGCATCGCGGGCCGTATCAAAAAGGTTTACAGGATAATTCTCTTCAAGCCGTGATTTGAACATACCTGAAAGTTTGGCTATACCTTCAGCTGCAACAAAGGTGGGTATGGTAAATACATCGGCTCCGGCAAGAAGCTCAAGCTGTTTATAATTAAGCAGACTGGCTACAATAAGTTTCGTAGGCCAGGGATTATTCTTCGATAATTTTGTAACCCATTTTTGAGAAGAAAGAACAGCATTATCACCTGCCCCTGTGCCATCTCCAAGTTTATTGTTTGTCAGGTAAACGTCCACCCTGTTAAGAAATATATTGAGGAAATCGGGTCTTGAAATCATCGTTACAAGTACATTTTGCCTCGCACTAAACTCAAGCGTGAAATTTATTTTCACTCCGGCATCCCTGAGCTTTCTCGCACCGATAAAGCCTGAAGGAGTATATGGAACTTTTACAACGAACCCATCGGGACAAATTTCATTAAATCTTTTCCCGTAATCTACTATTGACTCAATGTCATTGGCTGTATCGGTATGTAGTTCAACACTGACACGCCCCCCGAAACGTGTAACCAAACGGAGTCCATGTAATGCATTAAGAATGAAAGCAATCTCCTGAACCCTCTTTTCTTCGGGTAAATCCTTTACTAATTTACTGACTCCGGCTATGAAATCGTCGTAAATACCTTTTTGTATTTCATTGTTAAGTAGCGTATTGTTGGTAGTAAGTGCACTCATTTCACTTGACCAGTTCAATTCTGCCTCTTGAATATCGCCTGTATCAAGCCAAAGTTCTGTGCCGGTATCTTTCAGCGATGTCCAGAATGGATTTGGTTTACCTGTTACTCTTGTTTCATTTACGCTATCCTGTATAAACTGCCTGATTTTGTCGTTATATGTGGCCATAATTATATAATTTAAACTATTAAAAATATGAGAAAAATGTTTATAAAATATTTTGTTTTTTCGAAAGACTCAGTCGATTGTAATCCATGTATTACCTGTTTTGTGTGATTTTACTACCGCATGGATGAACTTCATTCCACGTACTCCATCGTGAACAGTTGGGTATTCTCCTTGTTTGACCTCTTCGCCCCTGATAGATCTGCCTGCTCCTTTGTAAATATTTGCCAGTGACTCGTAATATCCTTCAGGGTGACCCGCTTTCATGGTATGGCTTGCTTCTGCAAGTTCACCATTATAAATGTGAGCCGGTTTATATGTCCTAATAGGCTCATTTAAAGCATGCATGTACAGATAATTGGGGTTTTCCTGACCCCATTTTAAGCTGCCTTTCGAACCATATATTCCAAGAGTAATGTCGTTTTCTTCACCGGTACAAACCTGGCTCGCACGGATAACCCCTTTCTGGTTATTATCGAATCGTAACAAAACGGTTCCGTCCACATCCAGTTTAAGTTCTTCCTTCACAGTGTTGAGATCTGACAATAACTCTTTCACCTTCAATCCTGTGGTATATTCTATGAGATTAAAGGCGTGTACACCGATGTCGCCCATACAACCACTTATTCCATTTTGAGCAGGATCAAGTTTCCAGAACTTTACAATCCGATTATCAGTACTATGAATAATAGCATTGACCCAACCCTGATAATACTGGGCATCAACCCGCTGAACTGTTCCAATACTGCCATTTGCTATGAGTTCCCGCATTTGGCGAACCATTGGATAACCAGTGTAGGTATGGGTAAGAACAAAAGTCAATTTGGTTTTTGCTACAAGTTCCTCCAGTTCAAGTGCCTCTTCTACCGTGATCGTCATGGGTTTTTCGCATACTACGTTAAACCCATTCATCAGAAGTTTTTTGGCAAAAGGATAATGCAGGGTGTTGGGGGTAACAATAGTGATCATCTCCATGCGCTGATCGGCAGGAAGTTGAAGCTCTGATGATATAAGCAAATCGACAGTTTCATAACAGCGGTGAAGGTCTATTTCCTGCTGTTGTGCAAACTTTTTACTTTGCTCATAATCAACGTCAAACACACCTCCTACCAGGTCGAAATCGTTGCATAACCGTGCGGCCCGACGATGGGCATCCCCAATGAATGCACCGATACCGCCTCCTATCATTCCATATTTTATTTTCTTCATATGAATTTATTTATAATAATTGCAATTCTCAAATGTGAATTCACTTTATTACGGATAAGTTAATTCATACAATCTCATAGGTTTTTAAACCTACTCACTAAAACACTTTTCAGTTTCGAATTATGATCAGGAGCATTTTCAATAATTTGCATCATTCCAGGGAATGTCAGAACCTTCTTCATGACAGTCGCGTCGATCTCTTCCATGATAACTTCAAAAGGCAGGTGGGTCTTTTCCGATATCCTTGCAAGTGCTTCTCTGGCTTCTTTTTGTGGCACCTTCCTATGCTCAGGATAACCGCAACCGAATTCTACACTGAACAGTTTTTCAAAGATGAATTTCAGATTTACAGTTCCACCCAGGCCATACCCTTTATTTAGAGACAGTGAAATTACATTTCCTGCATTTACCTGACCAAAAAGCCATGCATCTACAGGATCCTGTATTAGTCCGCAGAATATACCCGGATACTGCATAATAGCATTAAAAAAACCCTGACCCGTTCCACAACCACCCACGATAAGGTCAACAACCTCTAATTTCAGTAGAATGGCACTGATTATACTTGTTTCTAAATAAGACAGTACTGGTTCGCCTTCAGTTTTTTTCATACCTGCATTAAGGACTTCATGACCAAACCCATCTAATGCTTCAATGACATCCTTGTTTCTATCAACCGTACTTGCTTCAGTAACTACACCTATTCTCATTGTATTTCCTCCAATTTTTTAAAACTCTTTTTATTACATCTATTTATTTCAGTAACTTCTTCGCTGTATCTACAATATTCTTCTCTGTAAGTCCATAGTGTTCGAGAAGTTCATCATGACTGTGACCAGATTGACCAAAGGTGTCCATGATTGCAACAGGTTCTATTGGTATACCATTCCCCCTCAATATGTAGGTAATTGTACTAGTAAGGCCACCAATGACGGAGTGTTCTTCAGCAGTAATGATACCTTTGACTCCACGAATCAATTCCTTTATTGCAAGTTCATCCAATGGTTTTAACGAACTGACATTTACAACCCTCAGGGATATTCCTTCTTTTTCAAG